>CEUQ01488416.1_pt1 | contig 15284 bp, 13 predicted proteins | sample 361491 | NCBI WGS metagenome assembly CEUQ01 (sample SAMEA2622796, study PRJEB7988) | marine metagenome | biome: marine biome (ENVO:00000447); feature: marine epipelagic mixed layer (ENVO:xxxxxxxxx); material: "saline water (ENVO:00002010), including plankton (ENVO:xxxxxxxx)" | depth 120 m | reverse complement strand
GCTTTTCAAAGAAAATTGATCAGATCAAAGGCGATTTGAGAGTTTAAATCTAATTTAAAATAATTCCACTACTACTTTTTTAAATTAGCATAATATTCAATATCAATTTCAAATACTTTCACATGATGATTATATCCTAATTCTTTTGAATCATAAATTTTTTTCAAGTATGGATAATCATGTTCATTTTTAAAAACTTCAATTAAAAAATTTGTATTAAAATTAGAACCATCTAAAAGTAAATATTGCATTCCATTTTTTATACCAAATTCAATGTAATCGTCAAAATTTTTGAATAAAAATTCGGAACCTTTTCCAATTCGAATTATTTCAAAATCATCTTTAGCCATAATACTATAATCATAAGTTGAAATTGGAAAATTTTGATTTACAAATGATTGATCAGTCCATCTCAAATACATTAATCCATCAAAATCCCTATTTGCATTAGTAATTTCTAAATTAGTGATATCCTTTGTTATTTCAAATAATTCTTTTTCATGATTAAAGTCAACAATCATGATAGATGTAAAAAGAATACTAAGAAAAATCAATGATGTTAATAGACCATAGAAAATATAATTTTGGAATTTATTCTGTTGAATAATTCTTTGAATTGTATATCCAGAAATTATTAACAAAACTGGATATAAGATAAACAAATACTTAACATCTTGAAATCCTCTGGAGTAAGCATAGAATCCAGGAATGAGGTAAATTATAAAAAAAACAATTAAAGTCCAACTAGAAATATCTCTATTTTTAAAAAATTTGAAAATGCCATACGGAATAAATATAAAAAATATAGGAATCAGAATTAATCCCACATATTTTAAAAGATTTAGAATTCCTTTCTGGAAAAAATGTTCTAGTCCAATTTCGGGTTCAGCGGCAATAGCAGTTTGATAATAAAGTGGTCCACTTATAACATGACTAAAAACCCCATCTTGATCAGTTAGCTCCATTCGCAAAGATACAAAAGGAATGAGAATTAAGAAACAGATTCCAATTAAAATAAAATATTTTTTAATATTCTGAAATGTTTTTTTATTTTTATAAAAATAAATTATTGTAAATGGAATTAAAAGTAAAATACCTTCATATCTTACACTTGTGAATAATCCTATTAGAGCAAACGATAAGAAAAGATTTTTTCTATTATCAGAAATAAATAGATAAAGTGAGGATATTCCTAAAAACAAAAAAAGTGGTTCAGAAGTTCCAAGTAATGAACTCTCAACCATTCGCGGTGCAAAAACAAACATTGATGAAATTATAATGGATGTTTTTATGTCAAAAAAATTTTTTGACAGATAAAACATAGGAAAAATAGATAGTGAGGAAAGAATTATGCCTAATATTCTTTGTAGATTAACATAATCTAAATAATTATTTGATTCAAAAATTTGAAAAAACAAGGACAAAAAAAGCGGCCAGCCATTATTTGGAAAGTCACTCAATACATAACTATTCGAATATTGAGAAAAATCAAGCGTGATAAGATCTATAGCATACCAATAAAAACCAACGGCATCATCCAAAAGTGGTAAATTTTCTGGAAAAAATAACAATCTTACGAAAATAGAAGTCGTAAATAGAAATATCAAGAAATAGAATGGAGAAACATGAAAATCTTTGTAATTTAACTGAGACATTAATGATTTTTCTAATTTTAGGTTGTTTAAGACGATAACTGATAATCGATACTCAAATTATGCCAAATCTAATGAATCTAGGGAAATAATTAAAACTTGAAATGAAATCAGTCAAATCATGCAAAAGAAATCAAAAAAAAATATTTTCTACCCATTCTTAATTTCTATATTTCCAGTATTGATGATTTTTGAACAGAATATTGGAAGGATTAATTTTGATGAATTAATTCTACCCATAATCATTCTGATTGGGTTTTCAATAGGAATTTACTTTGTTTTGAAAAATGTATTAAAAAATAGAGAAAAGGCAGCATTAGTAATAACATTAATTTTATTTGTATTATTTTCATACGGTCATCTTTATTATTTATTGAATGAAAATCCAATAGAAAATTTTGATATTAGTAGAAATAGATATCTTTTACCAATTTTTGGAATTTCTTTATTAGTATCATGTTTTGTGGTAATAAAATCTAAGAGAAAATTTGACAATATATCACAAATTCTGAATGTTATTTCGTTAGTACTGATAATTGTAAGTATTTCAAATATTGGATTAACCGTAGTAAATGCATCAGGATGTGAGGACTGTAGAAATAAAGAAATTTTTTATGAAACAATGGATTTTTCGAAATATTTTGAAGACCATTCTTTTTTATTGAATGAGAAACAAAATTTTCCAGATGTTTATTATTTAATTTTGGATGAATACGCAAGAAATGATGCATTATTAGAATATCACAAATATGATAATTCAGAGTTTAAGAATTATTTGTTAGATAAAGGATTCCATATTGCAGAAAATAGCTTAGCAAATTATCCATTAAGTATTCAATCTATTCCATCAACAATGAATTTACAGTATATTAATTTCCTTCAAGATGAAATTGGAGAAAATATGAGAAATTATCGACCTCTAAACGAAAAAGATTATGGATTATATCCAAACAACATGGTAATAAAAAATTTCAAAGAGATGGGATACAAAATTATTACATTTAACATCAAATCATTGCACTTGCATGAAAATCCATTAGCTGACCATACCTTTTGTCACAGGGAAAAGTATTTGCTAGATAATAGTTTGTTTGATGCATTAGCAAGAACTTCTATTTTTGGATATTTTGTTGAACGTTGGGCAGAAGATGATTTACGGCAAGCAACAGTTTGTGCGTTAGAAAATTTCAGTGAATCAGGTGAAATTTTTGAAGAGCCGGTTTTTGTTTGGGGTCATGTAATGTTACCTCACCCACCATGGATATTTGGACCCAATGGTGAAAAAGTTATTCCCGGACAACCATTATTATTGGCAGACAATCCAGAATCTCGGGATAGTGGTTGGGAACCTAAAAGACAGTATATCCAACAAGTAGAATTTGCAAATATGATGGCAAAACAATCCATAGAAAAAATTTTGGGAAAGAATCAAAATGTCATAATAATAATACAGGGAGATCATGGAACAGCTTGGGATTTGAACTGGGAAGACCCATCGGCAAGTGATGTTTCACAAAGATTAAGGAATTTTGATGCAATTTATTTGCCAGACGAAGATAAACGACTTGAATTAATGGATGATAGAAGTTTGGTTAACACATTTAGAATAATTTTTAATCTCTATTACGGAAGTGATTATGAAATTTTAGAAAATAAACTATATTGGAGTACAAATGCATTACCTTATAATTTCAAAGATGTTACAAACATGATGCAACAAATTCCATAATTTGTAGCTAGTATAATTGATTACTCTTACTAATATATATGAAATTTAGAAAAAAAATATGAAAAAAATAATTTTTTGGATTGATAGTAATTTTTTGAATTTTTTTGTTGCAAAGCAAATAAAAGAAAAAAGTGAACATGAAATACATGCAATTTTCGAAATCACAGATAATCCTAAGAAATTTTTCAAACAACAAAAAATGGTTGATTTTAAAACCTGTTGGTATTATCACGATAACATAAAAAATTTGAAAAGTGATGTAGACTATGAATTTTTAGAAAATAAAGAAAAAGAATACGGCATTAATTTTATGAAATTAATGCTAAATGATAGAATTTTATATAATTTTAATGAGTTTTATAATTTTTCGTCTAACGAAGTTTTTAAAATTTTAGAACTTGAAATAAAGTTTTTTGAAAAAATTATTGACGAAGTAAAACCAGATTATCTAATTATGGATGCAGCATTTCTTCGTCCAGGATATTTATTTTCACTCATATGTGAAAGAAAGAAAATAAAAAATTTGATGGTAGTACCAACAAGAGTGTATAACAAATGTATGATCACAGATCATTGGAACAATCTCCCACTAAAGAAGAATGCGGATTCTATAAAAAAAGAAATTAAAGAAAAAAATTCAGCTGATGAAAATAGTTACTCAAAACAATTATCAAATTTAGAAAAAAATTTTCTCAGTTCAAAAGTCAATATGATAAAAGCAATTTTAAAATTTTTATTTTCAAATAATTCAAATTCTATATCACATTATTCATACTATGGTCGTACAAAAATCAAGGTAATTCAAAAATATTTTTTTGATCTTATTAGAGTAAAAATAAGAAAACGATTTATTGATAAAAAATTTTCGTTTGATGAAAATATAAAATCAAAATTTATCTATTTACCATTACATTTGGAACAAGAACATTCAACATTGATAATGGCACCATTTCATACTGATCAATTAAATTTCATTTCTAATGTTCAAAAATCAATTCCAGTCGGTTACAAACTTGTGATTAAAGAACATCCAGCCATGTTTACTCGCAGTTGGCATAGTATTGAATTTTATAAAAAAATTCTAAATATGCCTAATGTGATAATGATTCATCCTTCAGTAAATTCAAGTAATTTATTAAAAAAATGTGATTTGGTGATAACAATAGGTGGCTCCGTAAGTTTTGAAGCTGGATATTTTGACAAATCTGCAATTACATTCGTTGAAACCGCATGGTCATTTTTACCACATATTTACTTAGAAAAAAATATAGAAAATTTATCAGAAACAATAGACTTAGCGATTAAAACAAAACACGATAATAACCAATTTTTATCGTATGTAGCATATTTAGAAGAGAATTCATTTAATTTTAATCCATATGAAATTTCTCAACAACTTCAAAATGTTTTTCATTATGGAGGATATTATGTTGATGTAATATTATACGAACATGAATTAAAACAATTTGAGAAAGAAAATAATGATGGTATTTCTTTATTAACAAACGAGTATCTTTCAAAAATTAATGAGGATTAATTTAATTATTAACAAGAGTTATTGAGAATACAATGTTTCTTGAAATATATTTTCAAAAGAATTTGAAACGTAAGGAGTGAAGATAGATGGGGAAAAATGTGATAAAATTATTTGATCCGGTTATAGGAAATAATGAAAAGAAAGCAGTAGAACGAGTATTAAAAAGTGGATATTGGGCCTCAGGCAGTGGAGAAGGAAATGTAAAGAAATTTGAAAAATTATTTTTGAATTACACAAATGCAAAAAGCTGTATTGCGGTTAATAATGGTACTTCGGCATTACATTTAGCATTATCATTATACGATATTAGAGGAAAAGAAGTCATTTTGCCATCAATCACTTTTGTTTCTACTGCACATGCAATAATCTATAATGGTGGCATTCCAGTATTTGCTGAAATTAATCCAACAACTCTTTGCATAGATGTGGATAATGTAATAAAAAAAATTAATAAAAAAACCAAGATTATACTACCAGTACATTTTGGAGGAATGGCATGTGATATGAAAAAATTGAAAAAAATCTCAACGGAATATAAAATTAAATTAGTTGAAGATGCAGCACATGCAACTGGAACTAAATTTTGTAATTCAAAAATTGGTTCAATAGGAGATGCTACTTGTTTTAGTTTTCATCCAGTAAAAAATTTAGCAATGCCAACAGGGGGAGCAATTACACTAAATGGAAAAAATTCAAAAGAATTTGAAAAAATTCTCAAAAGTAGAAGATGGTGTGGAATTGCTAATAGAAAAGGTTCAAAATATGAGATTAATGAACTTGGATGGAATTTTTACATGAATGAATTCTCAGCAGCTATTGGAATAGAACAATTGAAAAAAATTGAAAAATTGAATAATAAAAGAAAAAAAATCGCTAAAAAATATTTCAATTCTATTCAAACTAAGGAAAAAATGCCCTTTTCAGAAACATGTTCTTATCATTTGTATTGGATACAAGTTCAAAAACGAGATAATTTCATGAAAAGAATGTTAGAGGAGGGAATTGAAACAGGTATTCATTATAACCCAGTTCATAAAATGAATTTTTATAATAAAAAGCAAAAATTACCCATTAGTGAGAAAGTTGGAGATACTATAGTTTCATTACCAATTCATCCAAAATTATCAGACAAAGATATTGAAAAAATAATTAAAACTACGAACAAATTATTATAAAGATTATCGATATGATGTTATACCATCACCTTTTTTGATATCATTTGTGGCAAATTTATTATTTACATCAAGAAGATATCTACCGGGTAAGCCCCGTTTATGATTTCCAGGTCGTAAAACTTCAAAATTATGTCCCTCTATCAATTGTTCATCTTTTTTAATATCTTTAATTGCTTGTAAAGAACGTGTAGCAAATTGTCTTAATTCCATTTCATCATCTAAAATAATTTTATTTCCGTCACCCATAGTTTTTTCTACAGTTCTGATAGAATCAATCATGTTTTTTAGTTCATGAGGCTCCAATGCAAATTTATGATCAGGTCCAGGCAAGTTTTTGTCTAATGTAAAATGTTTTTCAATGACAGTTGCTCCCAAAGAAAGAGCAGTGATTGGAGCTAAAATAGGATCTAACGAATGATCTGAAAATCCAACTGGTAGATTGTAATCAGTTTTCATTGTTAAGATTGATTTTAGATTTAGAGATTCTACTGGGCAAGGATATTTTGATGTACATTGCAAGAGAGTTATATCGCTAGCACCATGTTTTTGTAAATAATCTATGGCAAACCTAATATCATTTTTATCACTAGCGCCAGTTGAAACAAGTACTGGTTTTTCAGTTTGTGCTACAAATTCTAATAATCGTACATGATTGATTTCAAACGATGCAATTTTATGAATGGAAACAAATGGATCTAAGGCTGTAGCATCATCTATAGAAAAAGGCGTAGACATAAAATGAATATTTTCTTTATCACAGATTTTTTTTAATTCTGGTATCATTTCATATGGCATGGATAAATAATCAAATAATTCATTTATTTTTTCCGTAGTACCAGTATCAGCTAAATATTTGCTAACACCAGCATCTTCAACATAAATTGTTTGAGATTTGTACGTTTGAAATTTTACTGCATTAGCGCCAGAATTTGCTGCTGTTTTAATGAGTTTTTCTGCTTGTTTTAGATCATCATCATAAGATCCACATTTCCAATTCGAACCAGCTTCAGCAATTATAAAGCATTCATTATTAGACATAGACATATTAGATTTATCAAATTAAATTTAAAAACACTGTTAATAAATTCTTAATTTTATAAGTCACATTTTTTTATAAGAAAATGAAATTTTAAAAATGTACAAAATAATTGGCTTTTTATCAAGACCCCATGGATTTTCAGTCTTAAATGAATTAATAGTGAATCCCAATTATGACGTAATCAAAATTTTTACACATAAATTAAAACCAAAAACTGAAGATCTTGAAAGGGGCATAAGAGATGATTTTCATTTATTTTCTGAATTATGTGAAAAGCACGATATAGAATTAACTTCAATTGACTCAAAAAATGACACTATTGACATTTTAGATTGTGATATGATCGTGGAAGTGTCATGGAGATATTTAATTTCTAAGGAAATTGTAAAAAAAGCAAAAGTTCTAGCATTCGGAATTCATAGAGGAAAATTACCAGAGTATCCAGGAAGGGAACCAATAAAACAAGCCATATCAAATGGTGAAAAAGAAATTATTCTCTCCGCACATTTACTTGCTCCTGAAATTGATGGAGGAAATGTAATTGATGAAATTTCTTATGACGTAAATTATGACAAACACAAAGATCTTGATGAAAATATTCAGATTATTAGAGATGAAATAACACCATTGTTTCCAATTTTAATGAATAAAGTAATTAAAAAATTTATTTCTAAAAAAAATTAATTAGTATACATTTTGAAATAATTTTTTGATTAAAGATGAATTATGGATTTAAAAATCCGGAGTTTGATATAATATCAGTTAATTCAGGTATTGATAATTTTTCAGCATCTTCAGATGAGATGGATTTTAAATTAGAATTTAATTTTTTGATTCCAGGGTAATTTTTTTCAATATTAGAATCAGTAAACAAATTAAACTGTTCTATGATGTATCTATCATTATAATCCCATGTTCGGGGTATTTCATCTGAATTCAATAATAATTCGTGAAGTTTTTCTCCTTCTCGAACACCAATAATTTCTTCTTCAATATTATTTTCTTTAAAAATTTCTTTTAATGAATTTTTAAGATCCATTATACTATATGCTTTTAATTTTGGTACAAAAATTTCAGAGCCATGACCTAATTCAGTAGAAGACAATATGAAATCCAATGCCTCATCCATTGTTAAAGTAAATCTAGTCATTTGTGGATCAGTTATAGGAATTTTTTCATTGTTTTTTATTTTTTCAAGAAATTTTGGAAAAACTGAACCACTACTACCAAAAACATTTCCATATCTAAGTGCTATAAATCTGGTTTTATTTTTATTAAGATTAATATAATTTTGAGCGGCAACAAATAATCTTTCCATTAATAATTTTGTGGCACCATAAGTATTTGCTGGAGAGACAGCTTTGTCAGTACCTACACAAACTGATTTTTCAACATTATTAGAGATGGAAGCCTCTATAACATTTTGCGAACCTACAACATTAGTCTGTATTGCTTCAAATGGATTGTATTCAATTTTTGGGACATGTTTTAAAGCTGCTGCATGAAAAACAATATCAATATCCTCCATTGCTTTTTCGAGTCTATGTAAATCCCTTATATCGCCCAATAAGAAACGTAATCTAGAATCATTGATACTAGATTCCATTTCAATTTGTTTATTTTCATTTCTGCTGAATATACGAACAGTATCAACATCTAATGATAGGAGTCTTTTAGTCAATGCTTGACCAAGCGAACCTGTGCCTCCAGTGATAAGAATTTTTTTGTCTTTAAACAATAAAAAAATGAATTTTTAATACAATAAAAAATCTTCTTATGATTAATGTTAGTGATGTAAGAGATGTACTCTTTTTATTATATAAGAGAAAATTAGCTTAGTGGAAAACAAGAAATTTTTCATAAGAGTTGAGAGTGATGAGAAAATTGGAACAGGTCATTTGATGAGATGTCTAACCATAGCAAATTCATTAAGAAAAAAGGGAAATCAGGTTTATTTCATATCAAAAAACATGAGTGAGGAATCAAGAAAAATATTAGAATCGAATAAATTTTCAGTAGAAAAATTAGATTATAAAAGAAAAAAATTTGATTATAAAATTGATGCAAAATATACAATTGAAATAATCAAGAAAGAGATGAAAAATTCAACATTTTTAATTATCGATAATTATGACATTGATAAAAAATGGGAAATATTAGTTAAAAAATTTGTCAAGAAAATAATAGTGATTGATGATTTAGCTAACAGAAAACATAGTTGTGAATTGTTAATTGATCAAAATTTTAATTCAAATATTAAAGAAAAACAATATAAAAAATTGGTACCAAAGAATTGTACATTATTAACTGGTACAAAATTTGCTATTCTTCGGCCAGAGTTTTTCATATTAAGAAAACTAACTAAAACAAGAACAAAATTGAAAAATATTTTAATCTCATATGGTGGTACCGATCCCTCAAATGAAACAATCAAGGTTTTGAAAGCATTAAAAAATATTGATTTACAAAATGTCAATACATACATTGTTTCTGGAAATTTGAATTCAAAAAATAAAGAAATAGAACAACTTTCAACTGAATTAAATAAATCAAAATTTTATGAATATACCAAAGATATTGCAGAATTGATGATTAAAGCAGATGTAGCATTTGGTGGAGCGGGAACGACATCATGGGAACGATGTTGTTTAGGCTTACCAACGATTATTACTATTCTTTCAAATGACCAAAAAGATATTGCAGAATCATTAGAGAAAAATACATGTGGAATAAATCTTGGTTTTGGGAAAAACATCAAAGTAAAAGATTATGAGAATATTTTACGCAAATTCGATTGGAAGAATCTAAGAGAGTTTTCATTAAATTGTAAAAAAATTGTTGACGGTAGAGGAACAAATAGAGTAATTTCAGAAATTCTATCAATCTAATTTTTAAAAAATTTAAATTCCCTAAATTTTTTCTTTTAATATGGAAATAAAATTCAAAACAGTAAATGAATCTGATGCCGAATTTTTATATGATTTGTTAAAAGAAAGAGAAGGTCATGTTAACATTTCACACAAATCATTACCAGAATGGGATGAACATTTGCAATTTATCAAGAGTGAACCCTATTTAAAATGGGAAATAATTTTATCTCAAAACAAACAGGTGGGAAATATCTATCTAACAAATAGAAATGAAATTGGGATTTTTATCAAAAAGGAATTCCAATACAAAGGAATTGGAAGTGCTGCATTAAAACAATTCATGAAGAAATCAGGACAAAAAAGATTTCTTGCAAATATCAATCCAACAAATTATAAATCAATACAATTTTTTGGCAAAAATGGTTTTTCGCATATTATAAGTACATTCCAAAATAAAATCGAAGATATTTAGTCTTTAAGTAATGATTTCGTATATCCTTCATGACGTGGATGAGTTGAATTGATTTTTTGATACTCAGGGTTTTTTTTAAATGTACTAACTATATCATCCATCAAAATTGGGCGAGATTTAACATCATTAACAATTTTTTTAAGTAAAATTAGATCATCAGGCCAATCAAGTGTTACTCTAAATTTTGAGAAATTTTCTTTATTTTTTAAATTTAAAATTTTAAATTTTTCTTTATTATTAATAACATAAGGTATTACATGTTCTTTTTCAGAATTCAAATTTGCATTATTGAAAATTGTTTTTAGAGTTTCAAATTTTAGAATTTGATAATCTAATCCATGAGGATATGTTTCTTCTAAAGAATTTGTAAGATAATCATAATCGCCTTCATAGAATTTATCTATTCCATAATCTATCAAATTTGGATCAATTAATGGGCAATCAGAAGTAACCCTTACAATATTTTTTGATTTAAAATTTTTGGCACATTCATAATACCTTTTTAAAACATTTAGTCGATCACCACGAAAAAATAGAATATTTTTTTCTTGGCAAAAATTTACTATTTTATCATCCTCATCTAAATCCGTTGTCGCAATTATGATTTTATCAATACGTTCCGAGTTTTGTAATTGATCTAATAGAAATTCTAATACTGTTTTGTTATTAGAAATTTTTTGTAGAATCTTTCTCGGATATCTAGTTGAACCTAAACGTGCCTGAATTATGCAGTCAATCATTAAATAAATACATCCCAGATTTTATTATGCCAACTGCCATCAGATTTTTTAATCCACATATCACCTCTAAATTTTTCAGCAGTTTCCCAGAAAACATCAATAGATATGTCAATATATTTACAAAATTTTGATATGTATTCCATAGAGCATTTTCCATCATATTTTTTTACAAGATCCATAGCTTCTTGTCTATTCATACAACCTTCTAAAATATCATAACAAACATGATCCATACATTGACCAAAACCAAATTTTATGAATTTTAATAATTGATTTACTTGAGTTAAATCAGTATCTAATTGAAAATAAGTTCCAGGGTGGGTTCCTTCTTTGACATATGTTCCAATACTATTTGGATCAGTTTCCATTGAACGTGATAGAAAACCATGTTTCTGTGAAAACTGCGAAGATTCAAAGTTTGACCATTCTTGAAGATAATAATTAAGCCAAATTCCTTTAACGTTTTTTTCTTCTAATTTTTTTTTATTATAATGGAATAAATAAAGATCTTTTGCTGAAATTTGATCTATATTCAAATATTCTTCAATCCCAGATGATAAAGTATTCAATTTTTCAGCATTCAAACAATTTGAATCAGTACCAACTCCAGTTAGACGCGTTCCTAATGTCAATCCTGGATTTTCACCTTGTATGATCAAAGGAATATCAAATTTTTCAGCTATGATGTATGTAGACGACCAAAGAGTGAATTCGGTTGCTTTTACTGGATTAAGATGTGTAAAAAAATCATATGAGATTAATTGTTTCATTATTTTTGGGTTTGGTCTAATTGAAAAAACGTCAAAACCTAAGTTTTTAAGATTTTCAATATTTTGTTTCCCTAATGATGTTATTCCTTCAGGTTCAGCATTTACCAAAAGACAACGTAAACCAAGTTTATCTCTTGCAGTCATAGCCTGTTTGGTACTATCTTTACCTCCACTAACACCTATAACACAATCATAGTTACTACGTGTAGATTCTTTTGCCCATCTTGCAATTTCAAATAATTCCTTTTCTCGTTCTGACCAATTGATTTGTTTTTTCTCCTGATTCCATAAACAAGCACCACATATTCCATTTTCATCAAAAAATATTCCAGGGCGAGAATCAGGTTGAATGCAATTTTTACATATTTTCAAATGATTTGATTTTGATTATTACAATTTATACATTATTAATGAAAAATTAGTTAGTTAGGAGTTTTTTCAATTAATTCTAGAATTTTGTGACTAGAAGAGTTTTGGTAAGAAAGATAATTAGCTGTTTGTAAAGGAATTTTTTTTATGATAGTTTCTTTAAATTTCTCATTTTCAAGAATTTTTTGTGTAACTTCAACAAGATCGTTTAATTCATTCATCTGAATGATAGGAGAACTAAGAGGTTGTATGTTGAGAAATTCATTATCTAAAATAAATTGTATAACAGGTTTTTTGAGAATTAATCCTTCAAGCATTATAGTTGAAGAATCATAAAGCTCAGGTGAAATATTAATTAAAAGATCACAATTCATAACTAAATCTTTTGAGTTTTTTGTCTGGTGGACAGTAATATCTTGTATTTCATTCAAACATTTCAACAAAATAATATTATGAGGATTTTCACCGGGATGGAGTTTAATTATAATTTTTGAATTATTGATTTTTTTTATTTTATTTACAATATCAGTTAGAATTTTATTATATTTAATGACTAAATTTACATCACCCAATCCACTTCTCTCAGAGATAGGAGATAATGTAATCAGGATGGTTTTTTTATTAAAATATTTTTGAGGTTCAAAAAAGTCATCATGTCTCGGGCTTCCAGTAATAAGCATATTCTCTTTTTTTATCAAAGATTTTTCAGAAAAATATTCTAAATCATTTTTTCCCCATACAAAAAATTTTTTAGATTTTAAATGGATCATTTTTTGATCTTCATATCTCCATTGTAAATTATTAACATCATTATGATACCGTAAAAATGAATGTTGAAGAAGTATTGATTCAATATTATTATCAATATTCTGAAGTAAAATATTCTCAGTTTCTCCAGATTCACTTAAACAAATTATCTGTTTAATATTTAATTCCGAAAGAAATTTTTTAGACTGGAAAATAAATTGTAAATAATCATCAAGTCTATATTCAAAAATGTTTTTTAATCTATTCTTAATTAACGGCCAATAGGTTTTATCATTTATACTGAATAATGAAAACAATTCTTCAATTTCCCATAGTCGGTTTAGATTTTGAACAAAACGTTTTTTCTCAGAAAGAAATTCAGTATTTTGTTTATTAAGAAATTTTTCAGAGTTTAAAATTTTAACATTATTTGATTTAAGAATTTGAATTGTATTTTTTCCTAAAATTGCAGGTCGACGTCGATTTAATAGAACTAATTGTTTTTTGGATTTAGAAAGAGATTTGATCAATTCATGATATTGTGCGATGTTGAATTCAACTAGTAAAATAACCTCTTTTGCTGATTTTTGTTTAAACCAAAGATTATTGACATTACATATCAAATTTTCAAATTTTTTTTTCAAAAAAGAGTAAGTTTTTTTTGATAAATAGAATGTCAAAGGTTTTGAAAAAATATTAAATCTAATTTCAATTTTATCTGTAGAAAAACCTTTTTCTATATTTGAAACTGATTTTATGGCATTCAGGGTAATATCAGTTTTAATTAGACTAACATATTGAGATAAGCTCTCACTAACAAAAATTTCATTTGGATTGTTTTCTTTTAAGAGATTTTGAATTGCAGTAAATTTAAGTAATATAGATAATAAAAATTCATGAAATTCAAGTGGGCTCATTAAACTTAACATATTGATATTATTAATCTCAAAATCTTTTTTCATAGAGATATCTTCATACCAATTATATTTTGTTAAAACATAATCATACAATGCTTCTCGTTGATTTTTTTTAAGATAATTATCTAGGAATTCATGAAGGATTTTTTTTTCTTCAAGTTTTTGATGTGTTTCAAAATCTACTGCAATAATTTGTCTATTAGAAGATAAAAATTTCTCAAAGTCATCAAATTGAGAAGATTTATCTAAAATAATTAAAGAGTTTTTACTTGTCAAGAATTAAACCATTTTTCCCATTTGTAATCATCAAATTTTACATTCTTCATTTCTCTACTATCAGGTTTCCATGAAATATCTGCTAAAGCCAAAATTTTTCCGGTAATTGTTCCAGAATTTAGATGAGCTGCAGCTACACCCTTTGGAATAAAAATTAATTGTGGATTATTTTCGGAAGTTTTTATTTCGTGATAAAGACCATCTTTATCTCTAATAATAAAAATTACTTCACCTTGTATACACGTAAAAAAACTATTTCTTTCCGTATGAAGATGTGGTCCCTTTTTTTCATTAGGTTCTACAGATGTGATGTATACCATTTGAGGTAATGTGAGTTCATGATTATCCCAATCTCTCCAAATTACTGTTAACTCCCCATTAACATGATTATCATCAGTATCTTTTGTTTCATGACGTTCTAAATTGAAAATTTTGAATGAATCTGAATCCATTTTTATACATGAATTGTGTAAAGAAATAAAAGTTTGTATCAAATTATTGTTTTAAAAAGTAAATAAGTTATCATAATTAATGAAATCATGAGAATATTTCTAATAATATTTTTTTTAGTTTTATTCATCATGCCTTTATCAATCAAAAAAAGTTTTGAAACTGATTTTGAATTTAATTATTTCTTGGAAGGATTTGGTTGGAGTATGGGAATATCAAACGACTTGAATAAAATTTATGTTGCAGATGGGACAATAAATGAAATTTTAATATTTAATAAAATTGATGGTGTTTTTTTAGATAGAATTTTACTTAACGAGAAAAAATGCACAGGGCATACTCATGGTATAGAAATAAAATTTGAAAAAATTTTTGTTGTAAAAGAAAATTCTAATTGTATTGCAATTTTTGATTTGCAAGGAAATTTCTTACAAGAATTTGGTAACAAAGGTTCGAATCAAGGTGAGTTTGACGGACCTCAAAATCTGGAAATTTACCAAAACATGGTTTTTGTTACAGATTCGGGAAACAATAGAGTGCA
>CEUQ01135883.1_pt1 | contig 15322 bp, 17 predicted proteins | sample 361491 | NCBI WGS metagenome assembly CEUQ01 (sample SAMEA2622796, study PRJEB7988) | marine metagenome | biome: marine biome (ENVO:00000447); feature: marine epipelagic mixed layer (ENVO:xxxxxxxxx); material: "saline water (ENVO:00002010), including plankton (ENVO:xxxxxxxx)" | depth 120 m | reverse complement strand
CATCCTACGCCCCAGCCACATCGCACTCCACAACCAGCCCGGCGACCTGCCACAGGACCGCGTGATCAAGTCCCTCGAACTCTTCGGCAAAAAGGTCATGCCCCAGATCGAACGGGCGCTTGCCCCGTGATCTCTTCTTCATCCAGGCCGCCAAACCAACCAACCGGATGACACGACCTCACCGCCATGCTCTGATCCCAGCGACTTGAAGCGGAGCGGAGCATGAGCACGCAATTGTTCGATCTCACGGGCAAGGTGGCCGTGGTGACCGGCTCGGGCCGGGGGCTGGGCCGGGCGATGGCGATGGGGCTGGCGGCGGCCGGTGCCTCGGTCGTGACAGCCGGGCGCACGGCGGCCGATGTCGAAGCGGTGGCGGGCGAGATCCGCGACGCCGGGCATCAGGCGCAAGCGATCGCCTTCGATGCGACCAGCCGGGCGGATTGCTGCCGGCTTTTCGACGAGACCCTCGCGGCCCAGGGCCATCTCGACATCGTGGTCGTGAACCACGGCATCGGCCGCGCCAAGCCGGCCGTCGAGGTGACCGACGACGAGGTGGCTGAGATGATAGACATCAACCTGAAATCAGCCTTTGTTTGCGGCCAGGAGACGGCGCGCCGCATGGTGGCCCAGGGCACGGGCGGTGCGATGGTCTTCACCTCGTCGACCGGCAGCCTGGTCGCCTTCGACCAGCTTTCGACCTATGGCGCGGCGAAGGGCGGAGTGGACCAGATGTGTCGCCATTTCGCGCAGGAGCTCGCTCCCCACAACATCCGCGTCAACGTTGTAGGGCCGGGCTACATGGAACACCACATGCGCGGCGCCAGCGAACGTCACGAAACGCCGGAGGTTGCCGAACACATCCGCCTGACCACACCGATGGAACGACGCGGCCGTCCCGAGGAGATGGTCGGGCCCGTGATCTTCCTGGCGTCGGACGCCGCAAGCTTCGTCACCGGCCACATCATGCCGGTCGACGGCGGCTACGTGGCGATTTGAGGGGAGAACGACGATGACCAATCCTCTCTTCGATCTTTCCGGATGCACCGCCATCGTGACCGGCGCGGGCCGGGGCCTGGGCGCCGAGATGGCCAAAGCGCTAGCGCTGGCAGGCGCCAACGTTGTGGTGGCCGCGCGCACGCCCGACGGGATCAACGCAACCGCGTCCGCGATCACGGCAACAGGCGGCGCGGCCCTGGCCGTGACCTGCGACGCGACCCAGCGCGGCGACGTCGAAGCCCTGATCGCGGACGCGGTCAAACGGTTTGGCCGGCTTGACATCATGGTCGTGAACCATGGCCTGGGCCCGGCCAAGGATCTGCTGGAGGTCACCGACGAGGACCTCGACGCGGTGATCGGGGTCAACCTGAACAGCGCCTATCTCTGCGCCCAGCTTGCCGGCAAGCAGATGATCAGTCAGGGCGTCGGGGGCTCGATCGTGATCACCTCGTCGTCGGCCAGCCGGGTAGCGTGCTGGGGCTATTCCTATTACGGCGCGTCGAAGGGCGGCGTGGACCAGCTTGTGCGCCAGCTTGCGCAGGAATGGGCGTGCCACGGCATCCGCGTGAACGCGATCAACCCGGGCTACACCGACAACGAGATGGCCGGCACCAGCGATGTGCACGACACACCCGAGGTCGCCCAGTTCATTGACCGCTTCATTCCCTTTGGCCGCCGGGGCCGCGCCGACGAGATGGGCGGGCCCGTGGTGTTCCTGGCATCCGATGCGGCGAGCTACGTCACCGGCCACTGCCTATTCGTCGACGGCGGCTACGCGGCGGTTTAGCTCTCCCCGTCCAAGTGCTGTTGGCTGATAAGTTTGACCTACATCTCGGCATCAAGCACGGAATCGGTGGTGAGGTGCGGCAGGTTGTGGAGGCCGTCGAACCATCTGCGTTTGCTTTCGGCGCCGAAGGCGCGGGTGGGTGGCACCTGGTCCGGGTCATCGAGCGACCCCAGGGTGAAGCCGATCCATGTGTCGCCTTCGAACCGGAACCACAGGGGCGTGCCGCAATCACCGCAGAAGCCGCGGGTGACGATGGTCGAGCTCTTGAAGAGCTTCGGGCTGCCCATGGCCTTCTGGCACGTCCGGCAATGGCAGATATGCGGGTTCACCGGCGAGCGGTAGAGCGCATAACGCACGGCGCCGCACTGGCAGCCGCCGGTCAGGACGGCGGAACGGGTCTCGGTCATCAGGCGGTCTCCTCGATTTCCTCGTGACTGCGTCGCTCCAGCAGCCAGGCCTTGGGCACGGCGCAGAGAACGCAGAGCGGCATCAGCAGCCAGGCCTGGTCCGTGGGGTCTGACTGCCAGTCGTCGATCACGAGATAGAACCAGACGTAACAGGCCACGTTCAGCAGCAGGGCGTTGAGGCTGTCGTCGATCCGTCCCTGCCGGACCTGATCGCGCAGAGCGAGAGCCGTGAGCGTGGCGAGCGCACAGGAAAAGGCCCACAGCGCCTGCTCGACCGGCACAAAGCTGAACATGGCCGCAGGCACGTCATACTCTGGCGCATCAATCGTGAGCATGCCGAGGGCCTTGATCACGATCACCAGCCAGAGGCCCCAAAAGAAAAACCCGGTGCCGTGATCCCGGAAGGCCTGGCGGAACCAGCCGGCCTCCCCGGCTGATGCCGTGCGCTCGCGCATCGCCCGGTCGGCGCGCCGGGCCAGCGTGTCGACCAAATGCCAGGCCGGCAGGCAGATCAGCCCCCCGCCCAGCATCAGCCAGAAGGTGGTGCCGTACGCCTGCCACCAGGCATCGTCGGCCGCCGCATAGGCCTCGGCGAATCCGAAGATGCCGAACACGAAGAGAAGCGACCAGGTCAGGCCCTGCATAAGAATGGGTATCCAGAGCCAGCGGCGCAGTTGCATGGGGTCTCTCGGGATGGCGACGGCGGCAGTCTATCGGAGGAGCGGGGGAATGCCAGCGGCTGCGGTAGTCTGATGGCCTACCTTCGGAGAGATGCCGTGGGGTCAGGCCGTATTGTTTTGCCTCTGATGGCGGCCCTGGGAGTCGTGCTCGTGGTGGTCGCCTCACCCGGCCAATCCTCGGCGTTCGACGATACGGCCCTGCGCGAGGCCTGTGAGGACTGGGCCGAGCGTTTCGCCGAGGGGGTTCGCCGCGCGGCCCAAGCCAGCCGCGATGAGATGGGCCATGAAGTGAGCTGGTATCTGGGTGATCTGCCCACGGACGGTTCGCTCGACCGGGCGATCGAGGGCCAGCGGCTGGCCGTTTACCTGATATGCAGCATCAGCTTGTCCGGTGTTGCCGGGGTGCCGTCCGACACGTTCGAGGCCTGCCACTAACGAACCATGGAAGCCGCAAACGCGCTGCTGGGTATCTCTCTGATGCTCAACAGCAGCCTGCGCGAAAGCGGCGGCGCGGACACATCGATCCAGGGCGTCCCCTTCGACGCACCGCCCGCCGACCAGGCGATGCAACACTTCGCGACCGAGTACGAACGCTGCGCACTGGACCGCGAGGGATGAGCGGGCCGGCTCCCCCTCGTGTACGAGATAGCGGTCCGGGGTGTCGCCCAGGGTCTTGCGGAACATGGTGATGAAGGCTGAGGGGCTGTCGTAGCCGAGGTCGAGTGCGACGGTGGCGACCGGATCGCCGGCGGCAAGCCGTTCAATAGCAGCCTGCAGGCGGCGGCGCTGACGCCATGCCCCGAAGGTCATGCCGGCCTGCTTCTGGAAGAGTCGGGCCAGCGTGCGTTCGCTGGCCCCGGCCTCGTCCGCCCAGTCGGCGAGGTCGCCTGGCTGGTCGCCGCGCTCTACATCCTTGACCACCTGTTTTTCCGCTCGCCATCGCGATCAAGAGTTACTTCCGCAAGATCGCCGACATCGCCGCAACCGCCGGTGTCTCGTTCACGATCAACCTCATCGCGGCGATCACCATGCCCTGGATGCTGGGCCTGATCTGGGTCGCCGACGCCGATGGCCGCACCACCGTCTTCCTGGTCGGCGCCGTGATGGCCGCCATGTCCCTGGGCTTCTCGCTGCTGATCCCCAGCCGCCCGGAACCGGGCCGCGAGACGACCGTGTGGCGGAGCGGTGTGGTGCAGCCGGCGGAGTAACTACCCCGCCGCCATCCGGAAGCCGGGGTCGCGCGGGGTGGCTTCGGCGGCTTCGGCGGCCTGGTAGGCGTAGATCGAGGTGTAGCCGCCGGACCAGTCCGGCGGGATAGGGCAGGGTTCGGGGTCGTGGTGGGCCCAGGTGGCACGCTGGCCGCGGACTAGGTCGCGGGCGCGATGGGAGTGGGAACTCTTCGGCGTGGTGTATGCGAAGGCGAAGGCGTTGACCAGAAGCGGACGACCGTTGGCTGTGGTGGTCGGCTTTGAGCCGTGCACGGCGCGGCTGTGGTGGATGGCGATCGAGCCCTTCGGCCCCGGCAGGTAGGACGAGGTGGCGGCGTCATAAGCCGCTATGTCGTCGTCGCGGATCGAGCCGGTCCAGACACCATTGGCGTCGAAATGTTCGAAGATCGGGCCCTTGTGGCTGCTGGAGATGACCCCGATGGGGTCGTCGTCTTCGGTGACATCGGTGAGATAACAGCCGATCGCGAGCACGTTGTAGTTCACGTTGTAGTTGGTGTGGGGGTAGAACGAGATGTCCTGATGCCACTTCACCTCGTAGTGGCCGTCGGACCACTTGAAGTTGAGCTTGCTGTGGTTGAACGTGACGTCGGGGCCCAGGAGGTCGGCGGCGGCATCGGCGATGATGCCGTTGGCGAAGGTCCAGTAATCCTCGTGCATGGGGTCGGGCGCGATCAGGTGGCGGACCACGGGTTTCTCCGTACTGTGGCCGGGGCCGATGTCGATATCCTCGGTGCTGGGCGTCAGCGCCCGGCTCTCTTCGATGAATCCTGCGGTGACGGCATTCAGCCCCTCGATCACCTCGCCGGGGACCAGGCTTTCGACCATGGCATAGCCGGCCTCAAAGTAGGCTTCGCGCTGGGCCTGGCTCAACACGCGCGGCGGATGACTGAGCATAACCTCGGGCGTCATGGTGGCCACCTGTCGTGGTCGGTGATCTGCTCTAGGATGCGTCGCGACCAGGAAGGCGTAAAGCCGTAACGAAAGGACAGCGCATGACCAACAATCTGAACGGCAAGGCAGGCCTGGTGACGGGCGCTGCCAGCGGAATCGGACGCGCTGTCGCCGAGGCGCTGGCCGCAGAAGGCTGCCGCGTGGCGCTGGCCGACCGGGCCGACTGCAGCGCGACTGCGGACGCTATCGAGTCTGCGGGCGGTGACGCCTTCGGCATCACCATGGATGTCACCGACGAGAGCGGCGTGACCGAGGCCACCGCCAATGCGGTACGGCGGCTGGGCGAGATCAACATCGCGGTGCTGAGCGCGGGGATCGCCGACGACGGCCCTCTGCTGGAGACCTCGCTTACTGAATGGAACCGGGTGATCGCCGTGAATCTCAGCGGTATCTTCCTGACCGGCCGCGAGGCAATCCGCGCAATGCTGGGCAACAGCGACGGCCGGGTGATCGTCATCGCGTCCGACCACGCCTTCATGGGCTGGGAGGAGCGCAGCGCCTATTGCGCGTCGAAGGCAGGCGTCTTGGGGCTGGTGCGGACCTGGGCGCGCGAGTTCGGCCCGGCGATCCGGGTCAACGCGATCTGCCCCGGCCCGGTCGAAACGCCGCTGCTGACCGACGGCCTGACGCCCGAACTCCTGGCGCGCGAAACCGATATTCCGCTGGGCCGCATCGGCCAGCCCGACGAGATCGCCGCGGTCGTCGTGGCGCTTGCCGGCAAGGCCGGCGCCTTCACCACTGGCCAGGCCTGGGGCGTGAACGGTGGGTCCGTGATGACGTAACCAATGTTAGGGTCATCAACTCGCACACCGGCTCACGCGAAGATGCGGAGGGCGCGGCGGTACGTTGCGACCGGACAGCACGTCTCAGTGCGCAACCCACGAGCCTGCCCAACAGACCTGTCATCCCGGCAAAGGCGCCATGCGCCGCAGAGCCGGGATCTCGTTCCGCGCGAACGTCTCTGATCCCGCGCGCGCCGAGATCCCGGCGCTCGCAGAGCTCGGCCGGGATGACACATAAGAGAGGTTGATTCTTGCGTCGGGCTTCGAGACCAGCGCGCTGTCTAACTGTTCGCCATCTCGTAGAGCGCGTCGGCCAGGACGCGGGCGCCGGCGGCAAGATCGGACGCCTTGGCCATCTCGGCCTCGTTGTGGCTGATGCCGCCGTCGCAGGGCACGAAGATCATGCCTGTGGGGCAGAGCGGGACCATGTACTTGGCATCGTGGTCGGCACCCGACGGCATGCGCATGGCAGGAATGTCGAGTTCCCCCGCGATGCGCTGAATCCGCGCGATGACGGCGTCGTCGAAATCGGCTGGGTCGCCGGCATGACGTTTCTGGACCACGACTTCGCAGGGCCCGGCATGGGCGGCACAGAATTCCGCCATGGCCTCTACCTTCGAACGGAAAAACTCCTGGTCAGGATGGCGGAAGTCGATCGTAAAGATCACCTTGCCGGGAATCGTGTTTGGTGAACCGGGGTGGGCCTCGAAACGGCCCACGGTGAAGCGCACGGTGTCTTTCGGGTCCGCAAGGTCCTTGTGCAGCGCATCGATGATGGCGTGCGCCGAGCGGAAGGCATCGCGCCGCTGTTGCAGTGGAACCGTTCCCGCGTGGCCGTCCATGCCGGTGACCGTGACCTCGAAGGAACTGCCGCCCTGGATGCCGGTGACCGCACCGATCGTGATCCCTTCGCTTTCCAGCCGCGGGCCCTGCTCGATGTGGCTTTCGATGTAGCCCGCCACCGGGATGCCGCCACGCCGTTTTTCCGCACCGGGCGTCATCTCCAGGGTGCGTTCGAGCTCATCACGCAGGATGGCGCCATCGGGCGCTGTGCCGTCGAGGAACTCCTCAATGGAATGTTTGCCGCTGAACACCAGGCTGCCCGTGCAGCCTGGCGCGAAACGGCAGCCTTCCTCGTTGGTCCAGACCACGGCCTCGATCGGCCGGGTGTGGCTGAGCCCAGCGTCTTCCAGCGCTTCGAGCGTTTCGAAGGCCGAGAGAACGCCATAGATGCCATCGAAGTTGCCACCGGCCGGCTGGGTGTCGAGGTGGGAGCCCGATAGCACCGCAGGAGCATCAGGGTCCGTGCCGTCCCGGCGGACAAATAGGTTGCCCGCTTCATCGGCGATCAGGCAGAAGCCGCGTTCGGCCGCCCAGCCCGCCAGCGTGGCGCGCGCCATGCCGTCTTCGGGAGTGAGTGCCTGGCGGTTGACGCCGCCGTGGCCGGTAGCGCCGAACTTCGCAATCGCCATGTGGCGATCCCACAGCCGCTGCTCGCTGACGTGATCACTGGGGCGGGCCATGCGCCTATCCCTTCTTCTGGAATCCGACGCTGCGTCCGGCCCAATCGGGCAGCGGATCGGGCGTCAGATCGGCAAAGGCCTGCTGAACACTTTCGGGCAGCGGGCCGAGCCCGCCGTTCTTGTGATCGATGTGAAGGCACATCGCTTCCATGGTGGCGCAGAGCCGCTCGCCGACATGCATCTGGACCCCGAAGATCGCCCGCTTGGCGTCGTGACCATGAATGGTGTTGGTGATCCTGAGTTCGTCGCCGCGATGGACCTCATCGAGATAGCGGACGTGGGTTTCGACCGTGACCATGGCAAAACCGGTCTCGTCATAATAGTCCGTGCCGATTCCCAGATGCGACTGGAACGCCCAGAACGAGTTGCTCGCAGCCACGACATAGTAGCCCTCGTTCATGTGGCCGTAGTGATCGGTCCAGTCGTCGGGAACCTCCACGAAATAGAGCTGCAATCCTGTCATCACGTGCCTCCTGATCGTGGCCAAACCTAGCTTGCATCGTCAGGCAACACCATGGTCCAATCGGACCCATGAACGAGGCTGTCGTCCCCTCACAAAGCCTGGCCCAGAGTGACGGCGCGCCGATCACACGGCGCGAACTGAAGGCCCTGATGGCCCGCTCGAACAGGCCGGCGCTGCTGCGCCTGCCGTTGTGGTATGGGCTGCTGGCCGTGACCGGGCTGCTGATCTGGTGGGCTATGGGGACCTGATGGATGATGCCGGCGATGTTCCTGCACGGGATCATCTGGGTGCATCACTTCTCCCTGCAGCATGAGTGCATCCACTTCACCGCTTTCCGCACCCGCAAGCTGAACGAGTGGGTGGCGGCCTGGTGCGGCTTCTGGATTTGCGTGCCGCCGGTCTACTTCCGCTACGAACACTGCGATCACCACACCCACACCCAGGTTCCCGGCCGCGATCCCGAACTGATTCCCCTGGCCGACAGCGTGGGTGGCCATCTGCTCTACATCACCTCGATCCCCTATTGGCGCGCCATGATCGGCGGTCTCGTGAGCCATGCGCTCGGTCGGCTGACCAGCACGGAAAAGCGCTTTGTGCCGAAGGAAGAGCGCGGGGCCGTGATCCGGGAAGCCCGCGTCTTCCTGGGCCTCTATCTCGGCATCGCAGCTGTCATGGCCACAGCCAACTGGTGGGCACCGCTGTGGTACTGGATTGTCCCGCTACTTCTGGGCGAGCCGGTGATGCGTGCAATCCGCATGACCGAACATGTCGGGCGGCCCAACACGCGCGACATGACCGAGAACACCCGCACCAGCCTGGTCGCCTGGCCCTGGCGCTTCCTGGCCTGGAACATGCCGTTCCACGCCGAACACCACTTTGCCGCCGCGGTCCCCTTCCACGCCCTGCCGAAGCTGCACAAGCGGCTGAATGGTCAGCTCTACTTCGAAGACGGCGGATATGCCGGCGCGCACCGCGACATCATGGGCCAGCTCACCGGGCGGCGCGAACGGCTGGGAGCACATGTGAATGCCGGATGAGGGTTGGGTCGATCTCGTTCCCGTCGACGAGCTTGAACAGGGCGATTTGACCCCGGCCGACCACGGCGGGTGGCGTCTGGCGATCTATGACGCGCCCGACGGCATTTATGTCACCGACGCTCGCTGCAGCCACGGCGGCGCCGATCTCTGCGACGGCTACTTCGACGGCCGGCTGATCGAATGCCCCCTGCACCAGGGCTGCTTTGACATCCGCACCGGTGCCGCGACCGGGCGGCCCGCGACCAAACCCATCCACACATATGAAGTCCGGCTGCAGGACGGCATGGTTCAGATCAAAGCGCGCTAACGGCGCGGGCGAAGGACGTGATGGTGCGCTTCGTCATAGAGGCGGCTGTCACGGAAGGTGGCATCGCCCAGCACGGGGCCGACCAGAATCAACGCGGTGCGGGTGAAGCCCGCTTCCTTCACTTTGGGCCGGATGTCGGCCAGCGTGCCTTTCAGGAACGCCTGGTCGGGCCAGCTCACACGGTAGCCGACCACGACGGGGCAGTCCTCGCCGTAGTGGGGCACAAGCTCACGGACGACCCGCGCGAGATTGTTGACCGAGAGGTGGATCGCGAGGGTCGCGCCGCTGGTCCCGAGATTGGCAAGGTCCTCGCCTTCGGGCATGGTCGTGGCGCGCACAGCGGTGCGGGTCAGGATCACGGTCTGGCTGACGCCGGGCAGCGTGAGCTCGATCTCCAGGGCCGCGGCCATGGCGGCAAAGGCCGGCACACCGGGCGTAACGTCATAGGGAATGCCGAGGTCGTCGAGCCGGCGCATCTGCTCGGCAATCGCGCCGTAAAGCGACGGATCACCGGAATGGACCCGCGCGACATCACTTTCATCGCGATGGGCTTCATCCATCATGGCCACGATCTCATCGAGATGAAGCGGAGCCGTGTCGACCACCAGCGCCTTCGGATCGGCCTGGTCGATGAGCTCCTGGGGTACCAGCGAGCCGGCATAAAGCACTACCGGGCAGGCCTTGATGATGTTGAGGCCACGCACGGTGATGAGGTCGGGGGCGCCGGGGCCGGCGCCGATGAAGTGAACGGTCATCTCAGCTGTCTCGTTTCTTGGCATAGCCGCGTGGTGTGTAGACCGCGGGCGCGCCGCGGTGAGAGATGCGGCGGGTGGTCGAGGATCCGATCAGCACGACGCTCATCATGTCGACATCATCAACGCGGAGGTCCTGAAGGGTGGTGTGGCCCATGCTCTCGCCATACCGGCCCAGCAGGCGGCCGATCATAACTGGCGTGTCGGACGGGCGGTGCCGCAGCAGGATCGTGCGGGCTTCGTCCAGCAGATCACGGCGGCGGTGTGACACGGGATTGTAGAAAGCGATGGCGAAATCGCCCTGGGCCGCTGCCGTGACACGCTGCAGAACAACCTCGCGCGGGGTCAGCAGATCCGACAGCGAGATCGCACAGAAGTCATGACCGATCGGCGCACCGGCACGGGCTGCGGCAACCTGCAGCGCCGACACGCCGGGCACGACATCGACGCCCACACCGCGCCAGGCTGGGTCTGCCTCGAGATCGATGACCTCGAACACCAGGCTCGCCATTGCATAGACCCCGGGATCACCGGAACAGAGCAACGCAACACGGCGACCTTCGGCCGCCAGGGCAAGCGCAACCCGGCAACGTTCGGTTTCTTCGCCCAAGGGGAAGTCGTGGCGGGTCTTGCCGCGCATCAGCGGTCCGGCGAGATCGAGGTAGTAGCCGTATCCCACGACATCGGTGGCGTCCGTGATCGCGCGGCTGGCGGCGGGCGTTCGCAGCGCGGCTTCACCCGGGCCCAGGCCGACCAGCGTGACATGGCCGGGGCGCAGACCCGCCGATTCAGCGTCGATCGCGGACGCGGCACGGGCGATGGCGCACGTGGCCCGGGTCGACTTCGTCTTAGGGACGATCAGTTCGGCATCAGCGCCGGCTGCGGCCAGAGCCGCGCCCTCACTCACGCCGTGGCAGCCAACCTCGTTGAAGACAATATCGGAGGGTGTGGCAAGACGCGGTGTTTCCTTTTCCAGCCGTGGCGCATCAAACACCACGAACGGTACATCCAGAGAGTCGGCCAGAGCGATCATAGCGGTTTCGTCGGCCTTGAGATCGAGGCTGGCGACACAGGCGACCGCACCCCGGCTGAGACCCTCTCGCGCCAGCATTTCGTCGACCAGAACAGCCAGCTCATCAGGATCGCAGCCGCGCTCACAGCCAACACCCAGTGCCAGGACAGGTGGATGAAGAGCAAACGTGTTGTCCTCGACTCCCCGGTCGGTGACACGCACGATGGTCGGTGCGCCATCGGCAAAGGGCAAATCGCTCTCGACCAACCAGGCGGCGTCACCGACTTCAACACTGAGACCGACCGCCTCACCGGCCAACATCGCAGCCATGACTTCCCTGGCCGCCTCAGGATGGCTCATGCGCCAGCCCGCAGGCGGTGCATCGAGCGCCGCAGCAAATCGAACGTCACCGGCGGTTGTCAGGGCGGCGTGACCACCGAGGGCGTCCGCACATTGGCGGGCCAGAGCATTTGCGCCGTGATGGCCGCCCAGCAGAGGCACCACGGAAGAACCGTCCTCGGACACGGCCAGCACGGGCGCTTCGGTGTGTTTGGCGCTCAGAAGCGGCGCCACCGCCCGGACCAGGATCCCCGCAGCGCAGACACCGATGATCGGCACACCCGCAGCAAACAACTCCGCGACATGCTCCATTGTGTCCTCGAAACCGACCTCGGTATCAGGCAGGCGGCGCGAGAGGCCGTGCAACGCGCCATCGGGCAGGGCACGGGCAAGCGTCGTCGCAACCTCAAGGCCCGACGGGCCCAGGCAGATAACGGCAATACCGGGAGGAAGGGTCATCGCCACGCCTCACCTCGCCGGTGGATCAGGACCATGGAGAAGTAGGGTGCTTTGGCCGCGTCGATCTCGGAGAACGGCAGCACGACCTGATCGGCCATGGTCGCGTGTTCGACATAATGGGCATGCTCGACGAGATCGAGCGCTTCCAGGACGCGACGCACCTTGTCGAGGTGACGGCCGACCTTGATCACCGCGGCCGCCTCCACCGTGGCCAGGCGCACCTGCAGTTCTTCTTCGGGCAGGATGCCGGGACACACCAGCAGCACATCGTCACGCGCGGCGAGCGGCGCGCCCGCAGCGGCAGGACAGGCCACCAGCGACGAAACCCCGGGCACAACTTCGATCCGGTGACGGTCGGTCAAACGGCCGAAGAGGTACATGAAGCTGCCGTAGAAAAAGGGATCGCCCTCGCAGATCGCGGCAACATCGCGGCCCGCATCGAGATGTTCGGCGATCTCCACCGCTGCACGGTCATAGACCGCCTCGACCGGGAAACGGTTGAGATCGAGCGGCATGCGAATCGCGATCTCGGTCTGGTTGCCGGCGAGATGCGAGGCAACGATCGAGCGGGCCAGGCTCTCGCCATGCTCCGGTGCGGGATAGGCCACGACCGGCACGCTGGTCAGCAGCCTGTGCGCCTTCAGCGTGATCAGCTCGGGATCGCCCGGACCGACACCCAGGCCATAGAGGGTTCCACTCATGATTTCACTACCCGCCATTGTGTGACTGGCATCAGCGGTCGCCATCCCTGGAGCCTGCCGACGGGTTCGGCACGTGAGATCGCCAGACGCACGAGTTCGCCACCATGGTGTTCAAAGGCGGCGAACAGAGCCTGCTCACTCTCCAGCGTCACCGCGTTGGCAACCAGACGCCCGCCCGCGGGCAGAGCATCCCAGCAGGAGCCAACCATACCGTCACCGGCAACACCGCCGCCGATAAACACGGCGTCGGGCGCTGCCAGACCGCTCAGCGCATCCGGCGCGGACCCGGCGACCATCTCGAGTGTGGGAACGCCGAGTGCGGCAGCATTCTCGGCCATCATGGCGCGGCGGCCATCATGCCGTTCGATGGCGATGGCCTGCGCACGGTTAGCGGCGCGCATCCATTCGATCGCGACCGAGCCACAGCCCGCGCCGACATCCCACAGCCGTTGCCCGGCCATCGGCTGCAGGGCCGCCAGCGTGGCCGCGCGCACCTCGCGCTTGGTCATCTGGCCGTCGTGGCGGAACGCGTCATCGGGTAGGCCGGGCGTGCGCGGCAGCGCTACGGTACCCGGTTCGGCCTTCAGGTCGATCGCGATGGTGTTGAGGTCGTCCACGTCGTCTCCCGGCCCCTCGGCGGCGGTGCAGGTCACACAGCGTTCGTGGGGACCGCCCATGTGACACAGCACGCGGAGGTCGCTTGGCCCGAAACCGGCATCGGTCAGCCGCCGCGCGACCTTGGCCGGAGTCGTGCGGTCATCGGACAGAACCAGGAGCTTCTGTCCCGGGGTGAGATGGAGGTGGAGCAGATCGAAGGGTCGGCCATGAAGCGTGAGCTGCACCGTTTCGGCCAACGGCCAGCCCAGCCGTGCACAAGCCAGAGAAAAGGCCGAAAGCCCCGGCAACACGACCACCGCCTCCCGCCCGAAACGACGGATCAGCGTCACGCCGATGCCGTAGGCCATGGGGTCTCCGGTCGCCAGCACACAGACACGGCGCCCCTCGAAACCGGCCAGCCGCTCGACCGTCGCCTTGAGCGGGCTCTCCCACGGGACGGTCTCCTTGTCGGTGGCGCCGAGCAGCGCCAGATGACGGTCACCACCCACGATCACCTCGGCGTCGTCGACCAGGCGGCGCGCGCCGGCGCTGAGCCCGTCGAGACCGTCTTCACCCAGGCCGACAATCGAAAGCCAGGGGGTCATGCGATCCCTCCCATGAGGGCGTTGACGGCGGCCGCCGCCATGGCGCTGCCGCCACGGCGCCCGTGCACGGTAACAAAGTCGAGGCCCGACGCCGCCAGGGCACGCTTGGATTCGGTCGCGCCGACAAACCCGACCGGCACACCGATCACCAGCGCCGGGCGCGGGCCACCCGCGGCCGCGATCTCGAGCACGCGGAACAGGGCGGTCGGCGCATTGCCCACCGCGACCACCGCGCCTTCGAGTGTCTGGCCGCAGAGATCGATGCCGGCCCAAGATCGAGTCGTGTGGTGACGCGCCGCATGGCGCCGTGTGGCCGGCGCCGCAACTCGGGACACGACTTTGTTGCCGGCCGGGAGCCGTGTTGCAATCACGCCCTTAGCCACCATCTCAACGTCGCAGAGTACCGGCGCACCGGCTTGGAGCGCCTTGCGGCCCGCGGCCATCGCGCCCGGAGATGCCGCAAGGTCATGCACGATATCGGGCATGCCACAGGTGTGGACCAGCCGAACCGCCAGGGGATGGAGCCCTGCCGGAAGTGCTGTGAGATCGGTCTCGTTCTCGATGATGCGCCGCGATTCGGCATAGATCGCCGCCCCGTCGTTGATGTAGGCGAGGCCGCCGGGGAACGCGGCATCGACATCCACGGAGACCTTCCCGGACCAAGTGTCCGGCCTGGTCACGCCCAGAATCCAGGCTTCTTCGTTTTCAATCCGGCGCCGCTCGCCATCGTTGAGCCCCGGCATGCCGGCAAAGGCGGCGCCCAGCCGCCCGGCATCGTCTTCCTCGGCCAGGTGCGCGGCCAGCGCCTGGACCTGCAGGGCATCCTTGACCTGGCCGGTTTCCGATTCCGGCCGCACCAGAGAAGGGTAGATTTCAGCCAGCACGACGGGATGATCCTTCAGAGCACCGGCGGTCAAACGTTTGAGCCCGGTCTCGAAGGGCCAAACCCGCGTGTGGTCCCTGAGCCGGCGGTCACGGCGCAGGGCGCGGACAACCGGCAAGCCGGTCAGCACCTGGCCACCGACCGAGCCGACCCCCGACAGCTTCCAGATCGTCTGCGGCCCGGTGATCGCGTGTTCGCACAGACGCTTCTCCTCAAGCGCGTGGTCATAGCCGGGCCGGGTCATCGCGAGATGACGATAGGATCGACCCGCCGGATGGCCCCAGAACGGACCGGCCCGGTGCCCGATCCAGCGGTTGAGCGTGTCGGCGATCTCAAAACGGTTGTTGGCATTGCCCGGGCCGTCCTCGATCAGTTCGGACAACAGCCGCCAGGTGGCCCGCCAGGGCGTACCTTTCTGCTTCAGGGCACGGGACGTGCCGCTGCTGCAACCGAACGGAAAGTCGAAGCCGACCAGCACGCGGCGCTTGCGTTGGACCAGCCCGTCGAGCAGATCGCCCAGACGGACTAGGGCCTCGGCGCGAGTCGCGGGATTGTCCAGCACATGCAGACGCAGTCCGGCCGCCGTGCGCTCAGCGAGCGCCAGCCAGATCGAATCCGGGCCGGTCTTGGGCGTCGTGTTGGCGCTCCAGTCGACCATCAGATAGGCGTCGAACAACGGCATGACGAAGCTACATCATCCCCTCATCACGCCTTCAGGGTCTTCGGACCCAGCGGGTGGTTGGCATGGGGATAGGGGTGATGGCCGTGACCGTCGGCGTGGCTGTGGCCGTGACCATGATGGTGGTGATGGT
>CEUQ01021758.1_pt1 | contig 15364 bp, 13 predicted proteins | sample 361491 | NCBI WGS metagenome assembly CEUQ01 (sample SAMEA2622796, study PRJEB7988) | marine metagenome | biome: marine biome (ENVO:00000447); feature: marine epipelagic mixed layer (ENVO:xxxxxxxxx); material: "saline water (ENVO:00002010), including plankton (ENVO:xxxxxxxx)" | depth 120 m | reverse complement strand
CTTTTCTTAAATATGATAATTTTTTTGCTTCTTTAGCTGAAGTGGCAACTCTACCAAAACCTACTGTTTCAAAAACTTTCTGAACTACAGGGAAAGATCCAGGCATCATTGTTTTAATATTATCTGAAACATTATTTAACATTCTTAAATTTCCTCCTGCTCCTGGTATAATACCCATACCAACCTCAACAAGACCTATGTATGATTCTGCACCAGCAATTATTCTATCACAAGAACCACAAATTTCATAGCCTCCACCAAGAACAAAACCAAAAGGTGCTGCAACTACAGGAAATGGAGCAAATCTTAAAGATTGAAAAGTATCTTGCATAGTTTTTGTCATTCTATCTATTAAGTCCCATTCTTTTCGATCTGCAGCATTTAAAATTAAATTTAAATTAGCTCCAGCTGAAAAATTAACACCATCACCTGATATAACAAGCCCTTTATAATTATTTTCAGACACCCAATTAACTGCTGACTCAAGAATACTAACCATAGAGCCATCAAGAGGGTTGAAATCAGGCTTCAAAACTGAATGAAGTTCAACACCAAGAACTCCATCATCTAAATCAATCATAGATGCAGACCAATCTTTTTTGATAGTTTTATTTTGTTGAGAAAATTGTGCGAAAGTAAGCCTATTATTACCAAAATCAATTTTTTTATAATCTTCTTTTGATGTATCATAATAAAATTGATTAGCACCATCTGTTTTATAAAATGATTTAAAGTCATTTTTATGCATTGTTATTATCCAATCGGGAATTTTTAATCCATCAGCTCTCATTTTTTCAATAACACATTCAAAACCAAGCATATCCCACATTTTAAATGGTCCTTTTTCCCAGCCAAACCCCCAACAAAGAGCATTATCCACATTGATAATATCATCAGAAATTTCACCAATTAAATCTGCACAATAAATTAAAGATTGAGAAATAACTGACCATAAAAAATTACCAGCATCATCATCACAAAAAATTGCAGATTTTAACTTGCCTGCTAATGTATTTTGTTCTTTTGCTAATGCTACAGCTTTAAATTTTTTCTTTTGAATAGGGCGATACTCCATAGAATCAAAATCCAATACATGAATAACCCCCTTTTCAATTTTCTTATAAAAACCTGCCCCACTTTTTTGACCTAAACTTCCACTTTCAATTAATTTTTTTATTTTATCTGGAATTATATATTGCTCTCTATATGGGTCATTTACACATTTATCATAAGCAGTTTTAGATACAAATTCCATAACATCTAATCCAACAACATCAGCTGTTCTAAAAGTCGCACTTTTAGGCCTACCAATTAAAGTTCCAGTTAATCCATCAATATCTTCTATATTCATTTTTCGTTTAATAGCTTCATTTACTGTAACCATCATACCAAAAACACCAATTCTATTAGCTATGAAATTTGGAGTATCCTTTGCATATACCACCCCTTTACCTAAATCTCTTTCCATAAATTCAGCCATATTATTAATTATATTTTGATCATTTAAATCAGAATAAATAAATTCAACAAGCTTCATATATCTAGGGGGATTGAAAAAATGGGTAATAAAAAAATTTTTCTTTAAATTTGTATCCATATCCTCAGAAAGTTCTGCTAGTGATATACCAGATGTGTTTGATGTTACAATCTGATTATCTATATAAGGTGTAATTTTATTATACAGATCTTTTTTCCAATCTAAGCGCTCAGAAATAACTTCAATAATCCAATCACATTGTTTTAATTTTTCTAAATCACTATCATAATTACAACATTCAATTAAAGATATATCTTTTTTATCATAAAAAGCTTTTGGCTTTATTTTTGAAGCTTTTTCAATACCACTTTCAGATATCTCTTGATTCATATCAAAAGCAAATACTTTTAACCCTGCATTAGCACAGTGTGCAGCAATTTGAGATCCCATAACTCCTGTACCTAAAACTGCAACATTATTAATCTTTAACATCTCCTTATATCTCCTTTTACTATTTCATTCTTTCTATAATTGTTGCAATACCTTGACCTGTACCAATACACATCGTTGCTAATCCATACTTTGCATCTTTCTGTCTCATAACATTCATTAATGTTACAAGAATTCTAGATCCAGAACAGCCTAATGGATGTCCAAGAGCTATAGCCCCTCCATGTAAATTAATTTTATCAATATTCCAATTACCTTTTCTAATAACATAAAGGGATTGAGCAGCAAAAGCTTCATTAAGCTCAATAACATCAATATCATCCATAGATAAACTAGCTTTTTTAAGAGCTTTTTCCGTTGCAGGTAATGGCCCCATACCCATTTTAGTCCAGTCTACACCTGCTATAGCTCTAGACAAAACTTTAAATTCAGGTTTTAATCCTGCTTCTTCAACTAATTTATTACTTGCAACCAAAAGAGCTGAGGCTCCAATTGATACTGGACTTGAAGTTGCCGCCGTTATGCTTCCATCTGAATCAAAAGCTGGATCTAATGATTTTATTTTTTCAATATTTGGTTCTCTAGGTCCCTCATCAGAATCTATACTAACCCCATTAAATTCAATAGAAACTATCTCATTTGAAAAATAACCTTTTGAAGATGCCTCTAATGCTTTTTTATGAGAATTAATAGCAAACTCTTCTTGGTCCTCTCTTGATATATTAAGTTCTTTAGATAAATTCTCAGCAGTCTCCCCCATACCCATATAATAATCTTTTTCATATAATTCAGGATGGAAACTAGGGCTAAAACCACCCATAGGAACACCAAACATATCCTCAACCCCACAAGCAATACCACATTCAATATCCCCTGAATTAATTGCCTGACTTAATTGATGTAAAGCATCCATAGAAGAGCCACAAAATCTATTAACCACTTTCCCCGTAACTGTTTCTGGTAAGCCAGACAATATTGCAACTCCTTTAGCCATAAGCATTCCTTGAGGCCCTTCAGGAAAAGCACATCCCATTACTATATCTTCTATATTTTTAAAATCTATAGAACTATTTCTTTCAAGTAAAGCTTTAATTACTTTGACAGATAAATCATCTGATCTCATTCCAAGCATTTTTCCATTTTTTATACCAACTGGACTTCTTAATCCATCTACAATAACGGTATATATATCACTCATAACAACAACTCCTTTTAATCGAGATAATATTCTTTATGATCATATAAATCATTCACAATATCTTGTTTATATTTAATCCTATTAGGTTGATAATTAAGTTTATCTTTCTCTGTTTTTATTTTATCAATCATGTCCAAATCTTCTATGAACTCTAAAATTAATTGAGCTTTATCTAATGAATTATAAAAATGATTAGCAAGACTTAATCGAAATACTTTTTCAACTTCTGTTTTGTGTTTATCTTCATCCAATCCATAAAAATGCTTAAATCCAATATCAATAATAGAAAAAGAAATAATTAAATCTGCAAAAGGTTCTAATATCCATTGCTCATTCTTTAAATCTTGCCCATACTTTAAAATTAATTGATTAGTAATATTTAATGTAAGAGAACGACAAAATTCAACCACATTAAAATATTCTTTATAAGGTTTTATTTTTTCATTGCTTGGTACCCACTTATCAATTCTATCTTGAATACATATTCTAATCGGAATTTCTTCAAGAATTGATTTTTTTAAGACATATCCACCTATAATCATTCTATTTATCTCATTAGTACCTTCAAATATTCTATTAATTCTTTCATCCCTATAAGCTCCTGCCATAGGGTATTCTTCAATAAATCCAGCACCACCCATAATTTGAATACCTTCATCAACAGCGTAAGCTAAGGCTTCAGAACCTAATATCTTTGAAATAGATGCCTCTATTGAATGGTCTTCAATAATTTTTTGAACTGAAGCATAATAATTACTATTATCTTGATCTAGCTTACTTATCGCCTCATCAATAGCACCTGTCGTCATATAATTAATACTATCAGATTCCCAAGATTTGGTTACCATATTAGCAAATTTATTTTTAATCATATCAAAATTTGTGATTGATCTTGAAAATTGCTCTCTATCAAAAGCAAAATCTAAAGCACCTTTAATTAAATATTTTGATCCAGCACAGGTTGTGACACCTAATTTATACCTTCCTGGATAAAGTACATTAAATGCTATTGGGCCACCCTGTCCAACTTCTCCCAAAACATTCTCAATAGGAACTTTACAATTTTCAAAAAATAGAGTAGCTGTAGATGAACCTTTTATTCCTAATTTTTTTTCTTCAGAACCTATTACAAAACCTTCATAATCTTTTTCAACAATAAAAGCAGTATATTGATTACCAACCATCGCAAAAACAATACACACATCAGCCCATGAACCATTTGTTATATATATTTTCTGTCCATTTAATATATAATGGGTTTTATCTTTATTAAGTTCCGCTTTAGTTGATGCAGCCAAAACATCAGAACCAGCTCCTGGCTCAGTCAAAGCAAAACAGCCTATAAATTTACCTGATGCCATATTAGGTAGATACTTCTCTTTCTGAGTATCATTACCATACCAAATTATTGGTAACATTGCTATACCTGTATGAGCTGATATGCTAACCATAATAGAAGCACTTTCCCCTTTAGATAAACAATCTACAACAATAGAGGCTGTTGTTTTATCAAGCTCAAGACCTCCAAATTTTTCAGGCACATCCACACTTAAAAAACCTAAATCACCAATTTCACGAAAAATTTTTCTAGTTAACTCTTCATCTAAAACATTATTCAATCTATCACTTACTGGTTTAAGTTGCTCTTTTGCAAAATCTTCTGCAGAAGATGCAATCATTTTCTGTTCTTCTGAGAATTTTTCTCTACAAAAAATATTTGTCTCTAATGCTGTTAAAACTAAAAATTTGCCACCTTTACCTATTAAATCTTCTTCAGTGTACATTGTATTTTGTTTTTTTTCTAATACTCCCATCTTCTTTACCTCTACTTTGAAATTGAGCTAATAATCAATTCAATTGAATCTCTTATATAACTTTCTGCAGAAACTGATTTTTCATCAGTTATAACAAACCATGTAATACTTTGAAAAATAGCTAAAAAAGCCATAGATGTCTTCCTTACATCCAAATCTTTAAATTCATTTTCTTTAACACCTTTTTTAACCACCTTTTCAAATAAGTCTAATAATTTTCCGTACAAAATATTTGATCTATTTTTAATTTCAGCATCTTGATTAGACATAGCTCTAAATTCAATTTCTGCTATATATGCATGTTTTTTTTCATTTAATGTATTTATAACATTTTCACCAAAAAATCTTAAAATATCACTAGCTTTTTTATTTTGAGATTTTTTGTTGTAAAAATCTTTAAATGTATATATTTCCCAGTGATCAATAAGGCTTAAAAAAAGTTCTTTCTTACTTCCATAATAATGGTATAAAGCTCCTTTACTAAGTTTTGAAGCTAATACTATATCATCCATTGTTGTTTTTGAATACCCTTTTTTTACAAAAACTTCAAATGCTGCATTTAAAATTTGATTTTTTCTATTTTCTCTATCATTTCCCATTATATCAAACCGACTGGTCGGTTTAATATATGAATAAGAAACTACATTTACAATTACAAATTTAATTATAAAGGCTGGTTTATTTTGATTTATGCGATATAGATCTTACTTGGGTAATTCTACCTTTATCCATTTTTATAAAAACAGATGTAGACATTTTAAAAAAATCAAAGTTATATGAAGAAGCTATAATTGTAACGCCATCATGACTACTTTTTCTCTTTAAAACCCTATTCAAAATTATTCTCCTATTAGAATCAAGAGACTTATCTAAATAATCAATAATTAAAACCTTACTATCTAAAGCTATACCTATCGATAACACAATCCACCGAAATTCTCCTTCTGATATTAATGAAATATCAGTATCTAGCATATAATTTGGGATTTTCATTGAATTGCATATTTTTTTAAAAACTTTCTGATAATTAGATCCAAAATTAGATTTTAATGCTTTGATCATATATTTTTTAACACTACCACCTAACCAAGGCCTTTTATGATTTTGAGCAACAAAAACAACATCCTTATTAAATTTTGTTTTTTTGATTAAAGAAATATCGTTGCCCTCATAAAAGACAAGACCTTTATCAATTTTTTTAGTTTTTGCCAAAATTTGCATTAAACTTGATTTTCCAGACCCCATAGAACCGCTAAATAAATACATAGCTCCTCTATGAAACTCAAATTGATTAATTGATAAAATTTTAGATCCTTTGTTTGAAAAAAATAATTTTTTTATAGAAAAAATTGGTAATTTCATAATTTAAGCTCCTTTGAAATCTCAATAAAATTTGAGATTACCTTATGTGAAGTTTGAGATTCAAAAACTTGATTATATTTTGGTATAATACCTCTATTATATCTAACTTGAACATATCTATCCATTATATCAACAGTAAATTCAGGATGAAACTGAACTCCAAAAATTTTTTCACCTACAGAAAAAGATTGAATACCCATATTATTATTAGCTAATTCTATAGCATTATCAGGTAATTTGGACACTATGTCTTCATGAGAAAAATAAAAATAATCAGAAAAGTTAACCCCCTTAAACAATTCACAAGAGTTAGCATAATTATTAAAATTTAACTTATAAGAACCCAGCTCCCAACCTTTTTGATTATGCACCACACTTCCACCTAAAGCTGAACTTATAATTTGATGGCCAAAACATATACCTAGAATTGATATAGAATTCTCATAAGCATAAATAATTTTCTTCTCTAATTTTTTTGACCAAGGGTGATTATCTACTACAGAAGAAGCACTACCTGTTATAATCCAAGCATCATAGTATGACTCATCAAAATCTTCATCTTTATATATTTTGTTTACATAAATGTCAACAGAAACTCGGTTTATAAAATTAGAAATCCAATCAATAGCATGACCATATTCTTGTCTTATTTCATTAATACCTGGACCAGCACTTATAATCAAAAGTTTCATAAAATAATCTCTATTTTTAAGTATTATTTAATAAACTTTTATAATTAGATAACAATAATTTTAGTGAATCTTTTCTAAATATCTCTCTACTTCAATAGCAGCCATACATCCTGAACCTGCAGCTGTAATAGCTTGCCTATAAACGGTATCTTGAATATCACCACATGCAAAAACACCTTCAATTGAAGTTTCTGTTGAATCAGATTTTGTTACAATATAACCTTTATCATCTGTATTAAGTTGATTATTAAGAAATTTAGAATTTGGACTATGCCCAATTGCTAAAAACAATCCATCACAATCAAATTCTATTTGATTGTGGTCTTTATTCTTTAAAATAGCTTTTTTGAGTCCTCCATTTTGAGGGTCTCCAACCATATCTACAACTTCATGGTTCCAAAGGATATCAATTTTTGAATTTTCAAAAACTCTTTTTTGCATAATTTTTGAAGCTCTAAACTCAGAACCTCTATGTACAATTGTAACCTTACTTGCAAATTTGGTTAAAAAGGTTGCCTCCTCCATTGCAGAGTCGCCACCACCTACAACCAATACTTCTTTATCTCTAAAGAAAAAACCATCACAAGTAGCACATGCAGATACTCCATACCCCATCAACTTTGATTCTGATTCAAGATTTAATAATTTTGCAGATGCCCCTGTAGCAACAACAATACTATCAGACAAATATATTTCTTCACCAACTTGAACCTCAAAAGGTCTCTTACTTAAATCAACACTATCAACATTTTTAAAAAATGTCTTAGCACCAAAATGTTGGGCTTGTTTTCTAAAAAGATCCATTAATTCTGGACCCATAATACCTTCTGGAAATCCGGGATAATTTTCAACATCTGTTGTGATTGTAAGTTGTCCCCCTGGTTGTATTCCCTCAAAAACAATTGGATTTAAATCAGCTCTAGCTGCATAAATAGCAGAAGTTAGACCTGCAGGACCTGAACCTATAATAATTATGCTATGTTTCACTTTATTATTTATTATCTTTATATAAATTTATTAAGAATGTCTATTATCTGTTTTTCAGGTACATTTCCAACCAATTGTTCTTGAACTTTTCCAGAATCAAAAATCAATAAATTAGGAATCCCTCTTACACCATATTGTGATGCAAGCGATGCATGCTGATCAACATTAACTTTTCCAACCAAAACTTTACCATTCAAATCCTGAGATATTTTATCTATAGTAGGCATTAATTGCTTGCAAGGCCCGCACCATTCTGCCCAAAAATCAATCAATACGGGGATAGATGAATGAATTACTTTATCATCAAAATTTTCAGTTGTTATTTCTACAATGTGATCACTCATATTTTTTCCTTAAATTTGTTGTTAAACACCAAAAAAACATAAATATAATTTATCATAAGTTATACTTATTAATAAAGTATTTTTTAATCTAAAAATTGCCATGTAACCTGCAATTTAGAAAAAGGAGCAATTGATTGATAGTTTTCCGAAAAGGAAAATAAAACCTGTTCATCTAATTGATTTATCCAGTGATAACTAATTTTAAATCGATTTAGTATAAGCCCCAACTTAAAATTTATGAGACTTGTATTTTTAATATAAGGAGTATCAAATGAATCGATAGATAAATCTGATAAATTTATAAATGGATATAGCGAATTATTTTCATTATTAAATGTCATATCTATATAACTACTACTATTTAAATTCATATATACACCATCAATACCAATAAAGGGCCTAAATCTTTTGTTATTTATTTTAGGTGAAAAAATTAAGGAATAATTTGCATAAAAATTAATTGGAATAGAATTTTCAGATTCATAAAAACCTGATTTAATATTACCAACTATATAATTACTATTAAAAGATAAAGATGCATTTAAGCCTCTAATTTTACTTTTATAATTACTGTCACTATTAATATCTGTTTGTTCATTACCAATATAAAAATAATCATTCAAGTAAAAGGGTTCAGCCATTAAAGAAAATAGTTTATTTGCATAATTAATTTTTATAGAGTATCGATCTATTAGATTGATTGGTTGTGAATCAAAAATTAAATTGTCAATTATGATGTAATTTCTATTTATAAAAGAAGTTGTTTTTTTATTTAATGAAATAGATAAAAAATCTTTAATTTTATAACCTAAATAAAAATTAAACCTGGGCATTGCATTAACCATTTCTGTATAATGATATGATACACCAAAATCAAAAAATATTTTTTCATAATTAATTTTTCCCATTAAAAAAAATTGATTTAAAGATATCTTACTGTAATCTGTATTTTGAATAGCATTTTGCTTATTATTAAATAAAGAAGTCACAGATATATTATCATTTATCTGGAAATGAATTTCTGAATTAACCCAATGTGTGTATTCATCTAAATTTAAACCTAAATAGTGATTTCCTCTTGTTAATTGAGATGACAAAGAAGTTTTGAATTTAAAAATATTAGAATAATTAGCAATAACAGAAAAACCATTCAAATAACTATTTGACTTTCTGTTATAAGATCCATAATTATAAACAGGAATACTAATATTTTCTTTATGGTACATTAAAGATGTACTAACAGAACCATAAAAGTTACTTTTACTTAATTTAGGATAATGCTTAGTTATATTTAAAAAATAATTTTGTAAAATATCACTATTAGAATTTATAGATTGTAATCCATCATATTTTCTGCCTTGTATCATTACAAAAGATGATAAATGATTAGCATATTTGTTATTTAAAAAAATAACATTATCGTAATACCCATAATCTCCTCTATTATGTTCAAATGCTGTTGAAGAAATAGTATCTTTTACAAAACCTAAATAAAATGGAGAAATACGATAAGTACCCATAGGCGAAAGGGTGGAAGAATTTACTTTGATATCAATTATTTCATAATCTATCAAAATATTGGGATTATAAATATCCATGATGAAACAGGTATTGCATGAAGGGTCTAAAGTAATAAAAGGGTTATTTGAAGCTGGCTGATAAAAATTATTAATATCAACATCAAAATCTTCTTGACAAAAAATAAAAGATATATAAAAAATAGTAGCTAAAAATAAATATTTACTTTTCATTGAAGGTGCATTATTCCATCTGATTCAAAGATAATGATTGTTCAAGCTTAAATATCGTATCTACAATTACCGCTTGTTGATTTTTTAATGATTTTTGATGATTATCATGAGAACTATATAAAACAATATCAATAAGATTTTTTATTATAGGTTTACTTAAATTTTTATTTTTATTAGCAAAATATTTAATTATATCTCTACTTAAAATAAAACAGTTCTCACTTTTACCTATATCTGAAAAGGAAAAAACAACATTATATTGATATTGCTTTACTCTACCAATATATTTTAATAAAACACCAGATAAAATCAGATCTTTATCATTTAAAGTTTTATTTCTATAAATTGCCTTCACTATCATCAAGGCATTATATATTTTTAAAACTAAACTACCTTTTTTACTATATGCCTCTAGAGACAAATCATCAGGATAATTTGTTAATTCTTTTTGATATTGATTATAAATACTATATAAAAAATCTTTATATGGAGAATTTAAATTATTAATATCCTTTAAAATTTTATTAAAAATAATATTCCGAGAAGTCGATATAGAAGGGAATATATCATCTTCATTAAAACCATATTTTTTATATCTTGACAAATCTAGAAGAGATATATTATTTATTTCTAAAAATAATTTTTTTCTATAATTTTTAACTATACCCTTAACGGCAACTAAGTCTCCCTCTTCAAAATTGGAATCATAAAAATTACAAAATTCCCATATTTTTGCATTAATTTGACCAGTCCTATCTCTTAAAAAAAGATCGATATAATAATCACCATTCTTAGAAATTTTTTTTTCTTTAAATGTTGATTGATAAAAACCGTAAATGTTTTGACCGACCTTAAATTCATTAATACGGCTAATTTTAATCATTTTTTAATAGGCTTAACAAAAAGTTGATGATTATGCTTTATTATTTCGTAACCATTTTTATTGGCTATTTTTTCTTGAATAATAGCAATTTCTTCACTAAAAAATTCCATAATTTTACCTGTTTCTATACAAATCATATGATCATGCTGAGGATGTTCGCGTCCAATCTTTGATTCATATCGAATTCTACCATCTTCTATATCCATTTTTCTTATAAAGTCATATTTTATTAATATATCTAAAGTACGATAAACAGTAGCTCTAGACACATTTAGACCTCTTTCTTTCAATGAATCTAATATTTGCTCACACTCTCTATGTTTACTTCCATATAGGACTTCTTCAAAAATAGCAAATCTTTGATTGGTGAATTTCAGATTTTCTTTTTTTAGTGCTTCTAAAAAACTTTTTTTATGTTTTTCAATTTCTTTATAGTTGACTTCTTTTTCGGCTAATCCAAGCCATGTATCTCTCTTTGGCATAAAATATTTCCCTATTTACTTATTCATATACTATTTTAAGATTAGCATATTTTGCAATTAATTTTTTTCGAATATTTCCATGAAAAATTACAGATACTTTGGATTCATTTCCTTCCCCTTGAACTTCTACAATTTTACCTTTTCCAAATAATGAATGTTGAACTAATTGCCCTACCTTATATGAAATATCTTTAGAAATAATATTCATTTTTCTTGATTCGTAATCTGACTTAATGTATTGAATATTCTCTTCAGGCAATTCAGTTATGAATCGTGAAACTAACATTGGCATTATTTCAGCACCAAACCTTCTTCTTAGCTTAGAATATGATAAATAAAGCTTTTCCATAGCTCTTGTTGCTCCTACATAAAAAAGCCTTCTTTCTTCTTCAAGTTCATCATTTTGATCAAGGTATTGAGATATAGGGAAAAGTCCTTCTTCTAAACCTGAAATAAAAACAATAGGAAACTCCAAACCTTTTGAGCTATGAATAGTCATTAAAGTAACTTGTTTGACTTCATCATTCCATTTATCAATATCTGTCAATAAGGATACCTCTTCTAGAAATTTTACAAGATTAGCTTCTTCTTTTTCATCATTATATTCGATAATACCATTTATAAATTCTTCTATATTTTGCCATCTTTCATTAGAATCTGATGTGTTTTGCCTATCATAATGCTCTTTAATTTTAAATTCATGAATTACTTTTTTCACTAAATCAACGACATCAATACTATCTATAGTATTATGAATTTCATTAATCTTATCAACAAAAATTTTAATTGTTTTCTTTTGAGAAATTCCAATATTAACATTATCTATATTATTTAAAACTGAGAAAATAGAATCACCTATTTCTTTAGAATATTTAATTATTTTTTCAATTGATGTTTTTCCAATCCCTCTAACTGGAAAATTTAAAATTCTTAATAAACTAACATTATCTGAAAGGTTTGAAATTAATCTTAGGTATGCTAAAATATCTTTTATTTCTTTTCTTTCATAAAATTTAACTCCTCCAATAATATGATATGGAATCCCTTGCCTTCTAAGCCTATCTTCAATAATCCTACTCTGTGCATTAGTCCTATACAAAATAACAATATCATTAAAATCATATTCTCCTTTAGATGTGTTTTCAGAAATAAGACTAAGAATTTTATCAGCCTCTATAGAGTCATTTAAATTTTCTACTATATAAATGGGCTCTCCTTTTTTATTTTGAGTCCATATTTTTTTATCAGCTCTATTAGAATTTTTTGATATAACAAAATAAGCTGCATCAAGTATATTTTGAGTTGATCTATAATTTTGTTCTAATTTGAAAATTTTAGATTCACCGAATGCATCAGAAAAATTTAAAATATTAGATATATCTGCACCTCTCCAGCCATATATAGACTGATCATCATCACCAACTACACAAATTTCTCTATGATTTTGTGCAAGTGAATAAATAAATTCAAATTGAGGCTTATTGGTATCTTGATATTCATCTACTAAAACATAATTATATTTATTTTGATATTTTTTTAAAATATTAGGCATAGTTTTAAATAATTCAAGTGGTTTTAATAATAAATCATCAAAATCTAAAGCTGAATTTTCAGATAATTGATTCTGATATATTTTATAAACTTCAGCTACTTTTTGTGATAAAAAATCATCAGCTAATATTTCGGCCTGTTCATACGAAATGAGTTTATTTTTAAGTTGACTAATATGATTTTTAAATGTTTTAGGCTCAAATTGCTTAATATCTAAACCTAAATCTTTAATGCTACTTTTAATTACAGAAATACTATCTGGCTGATCATATATAATGAAATTATTAAGCATACCAAGATGATGGATTTCTTTTCTTAATAATTGAGCTGATATAGAATGAAATGTTCCTATAGAAATAGAAGAAATATCAAAATCTAATAATTCTTGAACTCTCAATTTCATTTCTTGAGCTGCTTTATTGGTAAATGTAACAGCTAATATATTTTCTGGAGGCAACCCCACATCTTTTATTAAGTATGCAATTTTATATGTTAACACCCTAGTTTTACCACTACCTGCACCAGCAAAAATTAAATTTGGCTGCCCAATACTAGTGACAGCTTCTAATTGTTTGTTATTTAAATTATCTAAATTCATTTTAAGCTTCTTAAATATTTTAATCTAGACCTCTCATGATCTTTAAATGTTTTATTAAATACATGTTTCCCAGAATTATCAGGATTTTTAACAAAATAAATATAATTAGTTTCTAGAGGTTTACAAGCAGCAATAATAGCATCTAGTCCTGGATTATTGATAGGACCTGGAGGCAAACCTTTGTATTTATATGTATTGTATGGATGGTCAATTAATAAATCTTTATTCATAAGTCTTCTATTTTTACCAGGAACGATATATTGAATAGTAGCATTTGCATCTAGAAACATATTTTTATTCAATCTATTATGAAAAACAGATGATATAATATCCATTTCATCAACATGCATAGCTTCTCCTTGAATAATAGATGCTAATGTTAACACATTATGAAAACTAAACCCATATTTCTTAAAATCTAAATTTTGTGATTTTATAACCATTTTAAATTCTTGAACCATCATTTCTATAATCTCTTGTTCATTTTGACTAGAAGAAATAAAGTAAGTATTTGGAAATAAGTAGCCTTCTAAACTGTTTATATTTTGAAATCCTAATGAAACAATAAATTCATAATCCGTACATAAAGAATCAAATTTTACAGAATCAGCTAAATTATTATTTTTTAATTTATTAGCTATTTGATTAATCGCCCAACCCTCTGGAATAGTGATGGATATATAATCATAGCCAGGATTAGTTAAAAGATAAATTAATTCCTTTAAGCTACTTATCTTAGATAAATCATATTTGCCTGGCTTAATAAGTTTATCTAAAAACATAACTTTTGAAGCAATTAAAAACGAATTAGGTTCATTTATAATATTAGCTTCATCCAATCTATATGCCACCTGATATGCATTTTCATTTTTAAAAACCTCAAACATACAATTATAACTACCACAATCTATTTTAACATTTAAAATAGAAAAATATAAAAAAACAATGGAGCCAATCAAGATTGACAGAATAGACAATATGGGTTTATAGTTTGTAATTTTGAAATTCATGGAATTATAATATATTTTAATTTAAGCAGATAGCAATAATAATGCTTGTATTAATTAATATTAATATTTTAACTTTTCAGTCCTAATTAGTTGGGTTATATTTAGATATGGAATGGCCCTTTAATAAAATAAATTATGTGCTTTTTGGTATTGGTATAATTAGTATAATTATCGGATATGTGTTGATAGCATACAATCCAGTTGATAGTATGATAAGCACTCAAATTGGGCCAGTTATTCTTTTTTTAGGATATTGTGTTATCATACCGATTGCAATTATATATAGTCCAAAAAAATAATTAGGGGTGGTAGTTCAATTTGGTTAGAGCACCTGCCTGTCACGCAGGACGTTGCGGGTTCAAGTCCCGTCCATCCCGCTTTAAAAAGACCCTTGCTTCAGTAAGGGTCTTTTTTATTATTTATGATACCTATATCCATGGGTAGACAATTTATGAATGTCCTATTTTAATCTATGAATTTTATTTTATTAAAATTATATTTTAGTGCGGATTATTTTTAAAAAAGTATTTATTTATAAATAAAAACAAAAAAACTATAATTATTATAGAGGAGATAATAATGAGAAAAATAACAACTTTATTATTTTTGTTTGTTGTCTGTTTTACCGTTGCATGTAGCGGTGGAAAAAAAGGCGGTGGAAAAGCATCATTTGATGTGGCACTGACTCTTGCAGATATCGAACCAAAATTCCAACCAGCTGTAGATGCATTTAATATAATGAATGAAGTAGTTGTAGCATCAGGT
>CEUQ01019393.1_pt1 | contig 15405 bp, 15 predicted proteins | sample 361491 | NCBI WGS metagenome assembly CEUQ01 (sample SAMEA2622796, study PRJEB7988) | marine metagenome | biome: marine biome (ENVO:00000447); feature: marine epipelagic mixed layer (ENVO:xxxxxxxxx); material: "saline water (ENVO:00002010), including plankton (ENVO:xxxxxxxx)" | depth 120 m | reverse complement strand
CATATGGAAACCGCGTAACGTTGTGCTTGCACACATTGGCCAGCATGTCATTGCACTGGAAATTACCCGATTTGGTCTCGAAGCTCTCATGCGAGGCCGCGATACCGGACGAATAGATGGTTTCGTTCAGATGCGTCATCTCCACCAGCTTGTCGCGGATGTGCGATGCGTTCGGCACACCGTTGTAATCCGCCACCGTCGCCGCCGCACCAATCATCACGTCGCCGAGGCCGGTTTTGCAGACATAGGATCGGCGGTGATAGGACGTGAACCTCTCCACTAAGTCGGACGCGAATTCAAATTCGCCGTTCATGAAAATAAGCTCGTTTGGCACGAATACATCTTCGATGATGATCATCGCTTCCTGGCCACCGTACTGGGCGTTGCCAACATCGATATCGCCGTCTTCCATCGACCGCGTATCGCAGGACTGTCGACCGTAGATGAACGTGAGCCCCGGATCATCGATCGGGATCGCGCAGACCACCGCATAGTCCTGATCTTCCTCGGTCAGCCGCATCGTTGGCATGACCAGCGCCCAGTGAGAATTGATGCAGCCGGTCTGGTGCGCCTTGGCGCCGCGGATGACCACGCCGTCGTCGCGGCGTTCGACGATATGAACGAACATGTCGGGATCGTCCTGTGCCGCCGGACCCTTGCTGCGGTCTCCTTTCACGTCGGTCATCGCGCCGCCGATGACGTAATTCGCTTCCTGCATTTTACCAATGAAGTTTTTGAAGCGGTCATGATAGCGCGTGCCGTGTTTCTGATCGATCTCGTAGGTCACGGAATGCAGAGCGTTGGTCGCATCCATGCCGACACAGCGCTGGAAACACGTGCCGGTCAGCTGGCCCAGCTTACGCTGTAGGCGGTTCTGCATCACCACGTCTTCGACGTTTTCGGTAACATGCAGGAACCGGTTCACGGTCTTGCCGCAGATCGAGGATTTCGCGCTTCCGAGATCGGGGTTCTCGTTAGCTAGGTCATAGGTCCTGGCCACCGCGTTGATCGACGGACGGATAATAGGGTGGTCGACCGGCTCGTCCAACAGTTCGCCGAACAAATAGACCTTCAACCCCCTGCCCCGCAGGCTCTCGATGTATTCCTCGCCGGATGAGATCGGTTTGACCGCCGTCTCCGCCAAAAGTGAGCTGTCACCGTCCATGGGCATGCCCCATCTCCGCCTGAATAAATTCAACCATCGAATGATAGACTAGCGGGTTGTGCAGTGCAAAATAAGTTGCTTTCCAACCCCGGTTGGAACCCCGGCCTTGTGCCGGGGCCCAGACAGCGTATACGCTTATCCGACGAATTGGATTTCGGCACAAGGCCGGGATAACATCCTGATACTGGAACTGACAGACCACAATGATGCCCACCGGCACCATCGGCGACATCACTTGGCACCGCATCATCGAGGCGGAAGGCCCGGAGTTCGAGATCGGGTTTCTGCTGCCCGACGCCACGCCCAAGGCGATAGCCCCCTATCGCGATTGGATGGTACCGGATTTCCTCGACCCCGATACGGACAAGCTAATCATGGCTACCCAGTCCTACGTGCTAAAAACTGGGCACCACACGATCTTGATCGATTCCTGCGTGGGCAACGACAAGGAACGTCGGTTCTATCCGCACTGGTCCGGCTTGTCCGACAATAAATATATCGATGACCTCGCCGCCATCGGACTCTCTGTGAACGACATCGACTTTGTTATGTGCACCCATCTGCATGCCGATCACGTAGGCTGGAACACACGGCTGATCGACGGACGCTGGGTGCCGACCTTTCCCAATGCACGCTATGTGTTCGCTGAGACGGAGTACGGCTTTTGGTCGGAACTGAACAAGAAGGGTAAGAAATATTCAGACGGCTGTATTGACGACAGCGTTCTGCCGGTGGTCGAGGCTGGCCAGGCCGACATCGTCGCCGACGATTACGCGTTCAACGACGACATCTGGTTCGAACAAACTCCCGGCCATACGCCGGGCCATGTCAGCATCCGCGTGCGGTCGAACGGCGCCAACGCCATCGTCTCAGGTGACGTGGTGCATACGCCCGTCCAGGTCCGTGAGCCGGGGTGGAGCGCGGTAGGATGTTCCAACCGTGCGCAGTCAGCGGCAACGCGGCATGCCTTCCTTGACCGCTATTGCGAGACGGATACGCTGGTCATGACTGGGCATTTTCCGTCGCCGTCGATCGGCCATATATGCCGACACGGGGACGGGTTCGGTTTTGAGTTCACTCGATAGCGCTCAGCCTTTCGCTGCCTCCTCCCGCAGTTTCACTCGGTGAATCTTGCCAGGAATCGTCTTTGGTACGGCGTCTCGGAATTCGATGGCACGGGAGTACTTATGGGGCGCGGTCTGGTGTTTGACGAAAACCTGGATATCTCTCGCCACATCGTCGGATGGCCCGAACCCCGGCGCGAGTGTAATATACATTATCACGCCGTGGATCTCGTCCGGTAGCTGGCGGACGAGATGATGTCATCGGAACGGCCGACGAACCAGATATAGCCTCCGACATCCCGTATTGCGGTGTCGCCGGTTTAGTAACACCCGTTGCGGAACGCCTCCGCCGTCTCCGCATCGTCGCGGAAATAGCCGCGGAACAGGCCCGGTGTTCGACAATCCATAAGTCCATGACTAACGTTATCATCAGGTACAATATCAACAGACCAGCTCATGACCGACATCGCCTTTCTGCCAGCAAAGCACTTGGCCAACCTGATACGGCGCCGCAGGATCGGGAGCCTGGAGCTTCTAGACCACTACATCGCGCGCGTCGAAAAATACAATCCGGTGCTGAACGCTATCATCGCCACTGATATCCCGGCTGCCAGACGCCGGGCGAAAGCGGCGGACAAGGACGTGGCTTCGGGCGAAAAGCTGGGCCCGCTTCATGGCGTGCCGATGACGGTGAAGGAATCCTTCGACGTCAAAGGCCTGCCCACAACCTGGGGCGTGCCGGAGCGCAAAGACAGCATTGCCGCACAGGATGCCTTGTCGGTACAGCGCCTGCGCGACGCTGGTGCAATCGTATTCGGCAAAACCAACATTCCCATCTGGCTGGCCGACTGTCAGAGCTTCAATGCCAATTACGGAAAAACCTCCAACCCGTGGAACCTTGACCGCACGCCAGGCGGTTCGTCCGGTGGATCGGCAGCGGCGCTTGCCGCAGGCCTCACGGGACTAGAGATGGGCAGCGATATCGCCGGCTCGATCCGCAATCCCGCTGCCCATTGCGGATTGTTCGGCCACAAGCCGACCATGGGCATCTGCTCTACACTGGGTCACACGCTGCACGAAAACGTCGCCCCGATCGACATGCTCGTGATTGGCCCGCTGGCACGCAGTGCAGCCGATCTAGCCGTCGGCCTGTCCGCCATTGTGGGTCTCGACGAAATCGATAGTGCGGGGCTACGGATATCCTTACCGCCCCCGCAAAGAAAACGGCTGGACGAATATCGCGTATCGATCCTGGTAGACGATGAAACTATCCCGCTGACCCGCGATATCGTGGCTTTACAGCAGGAACTTGCGGATTTCCTAAAAAGCAGCAAGGTCAGCGTCGAGATCGGCGCTCGGCCGGATTTCGATGCCGACGAAGCTCACAGGCTTTACGACATCATGCTGCGCGCCACCACTTCCGCCCGCCAGACGGATGCGGAGTTCGACGCCAATACCGCCGCGCGGGACGCGCTTTCCCCGCGGGACGACAGCAAGTGGGCGCGGATGCTGCGCGGCATGACGCTGTCGCACCGTGACTGGACGGCGCTGAACGAATCACGTCACCGGATACGCTGGAAATGGCACGAATTCTTTCAGGATTTCGACCTGATGCTGACCCCCGCGACCGTCATGACCGCGATACCGCATACCGAAACCTTGCCTTACGAGCGCACGATCCAGGTAGACGGAACCCGGCGACCGTTCATGAACCAGATCTGGCTGCCCGGCTATTCGAACTTTACCTATCTGCCCACGACCGTCGCCCCCATCGGTTTTGCGGGCGACGGCATGCCTGTCGGCGTCCAGATCATCGGACCGCAATACGGCGACCGCACGTGCATACAATTCGCGGGCCTGCTTGAAAAATACTACCGGCGGTTCGAACCGCCACCGGGATACGTTTAAACAGTTCAGTCCAGCGCAGCGCCGTCCCGGTTCAGCAGAAGGCGGAGATCCTGTCCCCAGATATTGCGTGGCGCGATCCTGTCCCGTCGGGACATAACAACGGCGTGGCCGATGGCATGCCGGGACCCGAAGCACTAAGCCTTCACCCGGCCGACGCCGTGGCTTCGCGCTCGGCAGACAGACACCGGCCCATCGCCGCAAAAGCCGGAACTTTCGACCAGCGAGACATCGAGGCCCTCGCGCGCCGCCGTGGTCGCCGCGGCCACTCCGGCAGCCCCACCCCGACCACTAAAACGTCGGTGCGAATGATGTCTGTAACGCGCCGGTCGACGGCCGTCACGAGTTGCGGGCCGCCTCTATAAGCCGGAAAAGCCGCTCCGGTGTCGCGGGAATTTCCGTGATCTCGATGCCGAGCGGATTGAGCGCGTCTGATATCGCGTTGGCGATGCAGGCCGGCGCACCGATGGTGCCGCCTTCGCCGAGCCCCCGGAAGCCGCCTATGGTGCCGGGCAGTTCCGCCTCCACGTGGATCACGTCCATCGACGGTACTTCTACTGCCGATGGCACAACGTAATCCACCAGACTGGCGGTCAGCACCTGACCGCTGTCGTCATGGATAACCTCTTCCATAAGAGCGACGCCGATGCCCTGGGCAACCCCGCCATGGGCCTGTCCATCGGCGATCATCGGGTTGATCACTCGGCCGCAATCCTCGACCACGATGTATTTGCCAATCTCAACCTTGTAGGTTTCCGCGTCGATTTCGACCAGGCACATATGGGTCGCTGCCGTCGTGGTGCCGAAGAACGGATCGTACACCTTCGTCGCTTCCAGATTATCGATCTCGTCGCGCATTTCCTTAGGCACTCGGCCCATGTCAGAATACAGCGCTCGGGCCAGGTCGCGGACAGTCATAGCCCTGTCGGTGCCTTTCACCCAGACATTACCGTCCCCAGTCTCGATATCTTCTTCCGCGGCCTCGAGCAGATGTCCCGCGACGCGGACGATTTTTTCGCGCACTGCCTTTGCCGCCAGCGTCCCTGCGCCACCGCCGAATACCGCGCCCCGGCTGGCATAGGTGCCGGTCCCGTGGGACACCGCCGACGTATCGCCAAGGATTACGTCGACGTCTTCGACCTTCACGCCCAGAACTTCCGCCACCACCTGCGCCAGCGTGGTTTCCATACCTTGTCCCTGACTGGCGATCCCGAAACTGGCCGTCACCGCCCCTGTGGAATCAATCGCGACGTTGCAGGTTTCCGTGCCGGTATTGATCGGCATTCCGGGTGCGACCGCAATGCGCGACCCAACACCGGTCAGTTCGGCATAGGAGGCAACCCCGATCCCCACCCAGCGGCCTTCTGCCCGCGCGGCCTGCTGTTCGTGGCGCAATTCGTCATAGCCGATTCCGTCCGCCGCTTCGCGCAGGCAGGCCTGAAAGGCGGACTTGTCCCACACAAGGCCGGACGCCGCCTTGTAGGGAAACTCGTTATCATTAATGAGATTTCGGCGCCTGATTTCCATGGGATCCATGCCGATTTTTCTTGCTGCCATGTCGAGCAGTCGGTCCATCACGAACACCGATATCGGTCGCCCCACGCCTCGGTAAGCACCGGTCAGTGTCTTGTTGGTCGCAACCGACCGGACACGCGCGGCATAGTTCTCGATTCGGTAGGGACCGGGCATGAAACTGACCACCTGCACCGGTTCGATGGTCGCGGTCCACGGATAGATCGAATAAGCCCCGACGTCGCCGATCACGTCGGCCTTGAGACCCAAAATGGCGCCGTCTTCCGCGATCGCGATATCGGCATAAACGACCTCGTCGAAGGCGTGGCCTGTGGTCATCAGATCTTCCATCCGGTCGCTGACCCATTTGACCGGCTTCTCCAACGCCCGGCTGGCGGCGCAGGCAACGATTTCCTCAGAATAGAGCGACGTCTTGCCGCCGAACCCGCCTCCGACATCAGGCGCGATAACGCGGATGCGGGGCCCGGGCAGATCGAAAATTTCAGACAGCTTGTCACGCACGATACCAGGGATCTGTGTCGTGCAGTGTAACGTCAGCGACCGCCCGCCCTTGTCGAATTCGACGACCGCGGCCCGCGCCTCAATTGTTACTGGCGTGGTACGCGTGAAATGAAATCTTTCGCCCGCAGTCGCAGCGGCGTTTTCGAACGCTTCATCGACTTCGCCGCGGATGAACTCGCGCTCGGCGAGGATGTTGGAGTCCAGGTCGTCGTGCAGTTTTAGGGCGTCTGGCTTCAGCGCTTCTTCCGGATCGATCAGCACGACCAGCGGTTCGTATTCGATTTCAATCAACGCCAGCGCATCTTCGGCGACATATCGACTTTCGGCTACCACGGCGACGACCGCCTCGCCGACATACCGCACCCTGCCAACGGCCAGCGGCGGGATAAACGTCGCCTGATAGTTTTTCATCCGCGACGTGGCCTGATAAGGGTTCGCCATCTCCGCGATGTCGCCGCCGGTATAGACCGCCACGACGCCGCGCAGAGCCAGCGCGGCCTTCGTATCAATATTCCGGATGGCGGCATGGGCATGGTCGCTGCGCCGGAAGGCCATATGCAGCATGCCGTGGCGTTTGATATCAGCGACGTAATTTCCGGCACCGCTCAGTAGGCGCGGATCTTCACGGCGAACGACCTTCGCGCCGACAAGTTTCGGACGGGTGAGATCGATATCGTCCGGCGGGCTCATCTCCCATCCCTTTCGTCCCGGGCGGCGCGAACGGCATCGACGATGTGCTGGTATCCGGTACAGCGGCAGATGTTTCCGGACAGGCCATCACGGATATCGTCATCCGTTTCCAGCGAATACTTGCGCAGCATGTCCGTCGCCGTCATCAGCATCCCCGGGGTACAGAAACCGCATTGAAGAGCGTGGTGATCCCGGAACGCCTTTTGCAGCGGCCCCAAGTTTTCGGCATCGCCCAGGCTTTCGACCGTCTCGACCTCGGCGCCGTCGGCCTGAACGGCAAGTGTCAGGCAGGACCGGACGCTGTCGCCGTTCATCAATATCGTGCAGGCGCCACAGACACCGTGCTCGCAGCCGACATGGGTACCGGTGAGATCAAGAGTCTCGCGGACAAAATCTGCCAGCAGAAGCCGGGGCTCAACCTCGGCCGTATGGACCGTGCCGTTAACGGTCACCGAGATGGAAATTCTATCCATCATGCGCGGGCCCTTTTCGATGCGACCTCCAAGGCGCGTTTGCAGAGAACCCCCGCCAGATGCCGACGGTAATCCGCCGAACCGTGAAGATCGTCGCTGGGTTCTATCTCGGACCGCAGCGCATCGACCGCCGAATCGACACCACCACTGGCAAATGCTTGTTCCGCCCCCACCGCGCGAAGCGGCGTATCGTGCACGCCGAAGACGGCGATACGGGCGACGTCCTGCTCGACAACGGCGGCCACGCCCGCAACCGCGAAATCCCCGCGGCGTTGGGAAAACTCCTCGAAACCCCAGCCGGCTCCGGCCGGTAATGGCGGAAGCTCCACCGCGGTCACGATCTCATCGGGTGCCAGCACCGTGGTCAGCGGCGCTTCGAAAAAATCCTGCGCCGCAATCGACCGCTTACTGGTCGGCCCGGTTGCAGCGATGTTCGCGTCCAGAAGAACCGACATGGCTGGTAGTTCTGCCGCCGGGTCCGCATGGGACAAGCTGCCGCCGATGGTGCCCCGGTTTCGGATGGCAAGATGGGCGACATGCTTCATCGCTTCGTGAAGAACAGGATAGCGGTCTCGAACAAGCGGGGACGCTTCAAGCTCGAAGTGCCTCGTCAACGCGCCTATACGAAGGCCGCCACCCGGAGTTTCCTCAACACCCGAAAGTCCCTCGATTCCATTGATATCGACAAAAAGCGGCACGTCCACGAGTCGGAAATTCAGCATCGGCACGAGGCTTTGCCCACCGGCTATCACCTTGGCCAAACCGTCGCTGGCAGCCAGTGCGGCAACCGCGTCCTCAATACTGGCGGCGCGAACGTACGCGAAGGGAGCAGGTTTCATTCAGACTTTCTGTCGCGGAAGCTGCCCTGAATGCCCTTGAACATCAACTCAGCAGCCATGCCTTCGGCCAGCGCCCACTCGGCGAAATTCTCGGGCGTCGATTCCCATTCCCTGTATTCCCAGTTATCGTCGACGACGTCGGAATCGAAGTCGTATTCCGCTGCCCCGCCGCAGGGATTCTTGAAATACCAGAAATAGCACGATGAGATCGGGTGTCGCCCCGGACCGATCATCGTGTCCCAGCCCTCGCGCGTCATGTTGTTGCCGCCGCCGAACAGTTCATGGATCGTCCCGACCTCGAACGCAACATGGTGAAAGCCACGCTTGCCGTTGCCCGGGTTGAGCAAGAACAGATTGTGATGGTGATACGCCGCTGCGGCTCGGGTGAAATAGCCGCGCCCCGGATAAGCATCGGTCAACCTGAAGCCCAGCCGGTCCACATAAAATTCCTTGTGCGGCTCGATATCATCGGTGACATAGACGATGTGCGATATCTCAAGCGGGGCGGCCATGTCGTATTTTTCAGCGCGTTTGTTGATGCGCGTCGCACGGCCGGGCACATTTACTTCGAGTTCGGGCGCCTGCACCGGCGAGGTCTGCGTTATCCGGAAAGCCAGCCCGTAGCCGAGCGGATCCACCGTGTGGATCGATCCGTCAGCATCTTCGCGGACATTGCGGTCCTCCGACAGATTCACGGCGAGTGCCTGCAAATCCTCCTTGGATCGAACGCCGAACGTGCACTCGCGCGCGGTTGCATTCACATCGTCGCCGACCGGCGGCGGCAGATCCGGATCGTCCACCGGTCGCAATTCGATCGTGGATCCGTTCTTTGCGGCAAATGCCGGGTGACCTGTACCGATATCGACGGGCGTGAGACCAAAATCGGTCCAGAACTTCGCACCTTTTTCGATGTCGGCGACCCCATAGGTCACCTTGTCTATGCCGGTATGATTCATCTTACCCTCGTGACGTCCCTGTTCCGAATTTAGCCCTTTTGTCACCGTAATGAAACGGTCAGACGACCAGATCGGCATAGGAGCTTTCGATCACGCGGTCCCACAGATCTTCGACCCACTGTTTTTCGACATCCCGAACGATGAAAACTAGGCGCGTTTCGACAGTATCGTCCGGCCAGGCATTGAGCCGACGGATCGGATGAATGACATGTTGAACCCCATGCACCACGGCCGGTCGCGCCAGATCTTCGGTCAACAAAACCAGTCCTTTCAACCGCAGCAGATCGTCGCCCTTCTGGTCAGCAAGCATCTGCGTGAACGCGCCGAGACCGCCGCGGCTGACGGCATCTGTTCGAGAAAGCGAAAACGTGTGGATGTCATCGCCATGACGCGTAACGTCGACATTATGTTCATGTGGCGATGACGCGGTTTCTCGCGTCAGCCATTCGCTGACATAACGGCCCTTCTCCGCGGGGTCGTACAGACCGCCGGAGAAAAGTAATGCAGGATCCGTTTCGCCCTTGACACAGATCTTGCATTCAGCGCTCGGATTTATATTGGACAGCCGCGCTTCGAGCGCGGCAACGGCATCCGCGTTATTCGCAATATCGGTTTTGGTGACGAGCAGCGCATCCGCCACTGCCGCCTGTTTCACCGCTTCAGGCTGGCAATCGAAGGTAATCATACCGTTGACCGCGTCCACCGCGGTGACCACGCGTGCTAGGTGGTAACGCTCAAACACCAGCGGTTCCTGCATCAACGTATGAATAATCGGCGCCGGGTCGGCTAGGCCGGTAGTTTCCAGCACCACCCGCCTAAACCGGCGGATTTCTTCAGCTTCGCGCCGTTCGTAGAGATCGACCAGCGTCGATACCAGATCGCCTCTAATGGTGCAGCAGATACATCCGCAGGACAGATCGACGATTCTTTCGTCAGATGCCTCGATCAGCACGTGATCTAGCCCGATTTCTCCGAATTCGTTAACGATAATCGCCGTGTCCGCGAAATCCGGGTTCTGCACCAGCCGTGAGAGGATCGTCGTCTTGCCGCTGCCGAGAAAGCCGGTCAGCACGGTGACGGGTATTGGGTCTTGGTCCACGATCTAAATCGCTAAGAAATCAGACCAAGCGTGCCGGCGCCGCGTCCGGCGGAGTGGCGTCTATCGCATTGGCGGTCGTCGCCACCATGCCGAAGAATCCGACCACGCCGATCAGAGAAACCAGATCTTGTTCCCCGAACAATTTTTCAGCCGTGGCGTAGGTCTCGTCCGTCAATCGGTGCGTCGCGGTCAGCTGCGACGCCATTTCGTGGGCCATTTTTTCGCGCGGATCGGTCAAGCTTGGGTCGCGACGCTCGTTGATCGCATCGACGATGTCCTGATCGACGCCAGCCGCCAGCGATGCGCGCACCTGGACCGCCCAGGGATAGTTGGCATCCCAGAATCGGACCGTCGTGAGTACCGCGATCTGGCGTTCGCGGCCGCTGAGGGCGGAGCCGCGGAACCAATCGCCGATATCCGAACACAGCTGCATCAGCGAGGGATGGCGGACATAGGCCCAGTAGGGTCCCGCATGGGGCTTGCCGTCTTCCACGAAAGAGTCATAGAGCATCCCTTGTTCGTCGTTCATGTCTTCACGGGGCAGGATTCTCATCCGGGTCATAACTTTTTCCCTTCCGGTTATTCGGCAGCGAGCGTGGACAGGCCCAGCATGGGCAGGACTTCATCCGTAATCCGTCGCACCGACGTCATCGCCTGTTCGTGGGTGATTCCTGCGTATCTCGGCACGACCGAAATCTCCGTGAAGCCGAGATCCAGATAGCGTTGAATACGCTCTGCCGCCTGTTCGGGTGTGCAAATCAGCGTCCGGCGCCGGAACACATCGCGCCAGTCGTCGTCTTCACACATGTGCAACAGGACCGAGATATCGCCAGCCCAGTCGGTATCCCACTGCTGGCCGCGCATCACCTTACCAAAGGCGGACGCGTGTTCCTGCAGAGCTGCTTTTGCATCGTCGAGGGCCTGTTCCTCGGTATCGGCGATATAGGTCATGAAGGCCATCATGGCCTTGCGGTCCGACGTTCGACGTCCTGCTTTTTCCCAGTTTTCGCAGTACCAGCCGATTTTCTCGGTCACAGCGTCGGCGCTCATCGGATAGTGGTTCATCATAAGGTGGTAGCCGCGTTCGGCAGCGTTTACGAAGCTTTCCTTCGAATTCGACGCGGCGTTCCAGATCGGCAGGCTGCCGTTAACCGCGGGCGGCCACGGTTCCAGCTTTTCGAAGCTGAAGTGTTTCCCGCTATGTTCGAATGGCTCTCCCGCCCAGAATTTTTGGCAGATTTCCAGCCCCTCAGCGATGCGGTCCGGCACTTCCGACTGATCAATGTTGAAGGCATCAAATTCATGCGGCACGAAGCCCTTAGCCACGCCCATGTCACACCGTCCACCGGAGAGATGATCAACCAGCGCGTAATCCTCGGCCACTTTCAAGGGATCGCGCAATTGCATCAGCGAGACAGCAGGTGCGAGGCGAATGTTCTGCGTTTCCCGCGCCCAAGCCGCGAGAATTACCGCCGGATTGGGCACGGCTCCACCGTAGTAGTGGAAATGATGCTCGGTCGTCATTGCGCGGGTCCAGCCGAGTTCGTCGGCCAGACTCACGCTTTCCGTCATTTCGTCATAGTAACGGGTCAGCGTCTGACCATACCCGTCGCGCCAAGTTGGCAGGTAAAATAGTGACAGGTCCATAAACAGAATGTTCCTTCCTAGCTTGCCGGCGACTTGCCGGACGGAAACGCGTTGATCCCGAGAAAATCCCTTAAATCGGCGGTCGGCTCAAGCCGCGCTTCGTCGATTGGAATGCCTGTCGCATCCGCGACCCGATCGATGGCATTGAACGTCGCCGCGCCCCCGCAAGCATCGACCAGCGCCTGCGAGCCGAGCGACTCGAGAACGTCGCGCCGGGCGGCGTCAAGAGCCTGCATATCGTCACCGATGACGGCTTCCGCGAAGCGGCCCAGCAATTCGCCCTGCGCGATACCGGAATCGCCCTCGGCCTCGCCGATGGTCGCGTTGAGATCTGCCTCATTCCCGTCATGCTGGCTGCTCGCACGGAGCAGAAGCGCATGGCTGGTCGTTCAATAGGCGCACTGGTTAATGGCGGACACCCGGCCGGCGATCAGCTCGATCTGCTGTCGGTCGAGCGCGCGGCCGGTTCTGGAAAAATCCTGCATTGCCCGGCCGTCCAGATACTGCGCGCCGACGAGCGACATGAAACCGACCGCTTCTGCGGGCACAAGGCTCATCGCGCGGCGCACGTTGGAGGACTCCGGCGCGAATTCGGAGATACCGGTCGCCGCCCCATCCTCCGGTGCAATCCACGGCACCCAAGCGGCGCCCTGTCTGGCCCCTGGCGGACGCATCCGGGTCGGCTCGCCCAGTTTGGGTTCAGGCAAAGGCCGCTTGGGCAGGCCGGCGGCATGGCAGAAGGTATCGACGGCGATCGTCGAACAGGTGACGCCGACAATTTCGACGTATTCCTCTTCGGTTAGGCCGCTGGCGAGGCAGTCTTCGTACCATCTCCGCATCAGGCGGCCGGGATCCGAGACAATCCGGTGGATCACTTCGACGATGTTTTCCGGCAACGCGTCGAGGCTGTCATGGATACCTTCGACCGCATAGGTCGACAGCGACTCTTTGCGCTCGGCGCATAGGCGGCACCCCGCGGCGTTCCGTGTCTCCGCGGCGATTGCGACACGGGTTTCACCATCGAACCAGGTGCCGAATGGGCGTCACCTAGATCGTTCCGCACCGCAAACGGCGCGTCGGCATAAGAGGTGGCGATCATGATCGTTCCTCATCCATTTTGGCGCCTATCTCACGGCAATCTCCGGGGCCTGTCAAATTCGCCAGCGTTGACCCTTCCGGCCTATACTCCCCCGTAACGGGGAGGAGCATATGGCAGAGACTATCCGGCGGATCGTGACCGGCCACGACAATAACGGCGCGGCCATCATCGCCATGGACGGCGAGGCGCAGAACGTCCGTGTCCGGGCAGCCAACGGGCTGACCTCCACCCTGCTATGGGCGGAGGACAGCACCCCGTCCGACAATTCCGGCGACATCGATAAGGCCGACCGCGAAATCGGCGTCGCCCCGCCCGACGGTGGCTCGGTATTCCGCATTGTCGAGTTCGTGCCCGACGACCACAGCGTCAGCAACGAAGAAATGAAGCGCGAACTGGGCCTCGATCCCGACGACGGCACGCCGGTGCGCCATCCCGGCATGCACCGTACCCAAAGCGTCGATTACGGTATCGTACTATCAGGCGAGATCGACATGCTGGTCGACGAGGATGAGGTCCACCTGACGGCGGGCGACGTGGTCATTCAGCGCGGCACCAACCACGCCTGGGCCAACCGCGGTACCGAACCCTGCCGGATCGCCTTCGTGCTGATCGACGCGAAACCGCTGTAGGCGGCGTTTCTTCCTTAGTCCAAGTCGCTGGCGTCGTGGCGTTCGGCGAGCTGCAGCTCTTCCGGACCGCGAATCTTGTTGACCCGGCGGCCGCGCCGTACAGCAGGGCGCTCGTCGATCTCGGTCGCCCAGCGCACCACGTTGGTGTAGCTCTTCACGTCGAGGAAGTCGGTCGCCTCATACTGGTCGTGCAACACCACATTGCCGTACCACGCATAGGTCCCGATATCGGCGATGTTGTAGTCGTCGCCGCAGAGGAACCGGCGGTCGGCTAAGTTGCGGTCAAGTACGTCTAGCTGGCGCTTCACCTCCATCGTGAAGCGGTCGATCGGATATTGAAATTTTTTCGGCGCGTAGGCATAGAAATGCCCGAACCCGCCGCCCAGATACGGCGCGCTGCCCATCTGCCAGAACAGCCACGACATACATTCGGCCCTTGCGGCGGCATCAGTCGGGATGAACTCGCCGAACTTCTCCGCTAAGTAGAACAGGATGGCGCCGGATTCGAAGACGCGGGTATGCGGCACGGCGCTGACATCTAGCAGCGCGGGGATCTTGGAATTCGGATTGACCGATACGAATCCACTAGAGAACTGCTCGCCGTCGATGATCTTGATCAGCCAGGCGTCGTACTCCGCGTCCTGGTGTCCCTTAGCCAGCAGCTCCTCAAGCATGATAGTTACCTTGATGCCGTTTGGCGTCGCCAGCGAATAAAGCTGATGCGGATGCTTGCCGACCGGCAGCTCCTTATCGTGGGTCGGGCCGGCGATAGGCCGGTTGATGCTAGCGAACTGACCACCTGTCTCAGCTGCGGGGGTCCAGACTTTCGGGGGCGCGTACGTATCTGTCATGAAATCGGGTTCCTTGCAGGTAGAGTGTTAGTCGGATGTGCTCTCTCGCCGGCTGGCAAGCTTCTCCCCGGTCTCGAAGTAGCGGCCGGTGACGGCCTTCTCGGCCTCGTTGGCGTTTTCCTCCGTCCAGGCGGACAGCGGATAGCCGTGCCAAGGGGTTTGCAGGTCGAGTTCGGGCAGGCCGAGCGCCGACCATTTCTCCTTCGCCGCAAGCATGAAATCCTCGCGCGGCAGCGAGACCGGCAGATAGGGATGTTCGCGGACTGCATTGATCAGGATGGCAGACGATCCCTGCCCATCTGGATAGGCGTATTGGGAATTAACCTCCGACGGCGTAATGGAGGGATCGAGGCGAGGCACCTTGCCGCGGATGATCTCCGCGTCCCGGTGCGGCTGGGTCGCATAGGACAGCGCCCACAGCACTGCATCCATGGACTCGGGGTCGACGTCAGAGTCCACCGCGATGAACATCTTGCCGAGCGAGGCATCGAACGCGGCTGCCGCCCGCAACGCCTGCCAGGGCTGGCCGAGCTCTGGCCGGTCGAGCTGGATGACAAATAGCATGTTGCAGCTCGCCATTTCGTGGCAGGCGACCTTGGTCACCGACGGTATGTTGCAGGCATCGCGCAAATGCCGCAGATAGATCGCATCGAAGGCGGCCTTGCGCATCACCGTGCTCTCGGACGGCGGGAACTCGCTAATGATGCCCTGATAGACCGGATCGGCCCGGTGCGTGATGGCGGTGACCTCGAAAACCTTTTCCATCTTTCGCGGGCCGAGATAGCCGCTGGCCTCGCCGAACGGGGCTTCGGGTTCCAGGATATCGGTGCGGATAATGCCTTCCATTACGATCTCGGCCTCCGCCGGGACCATGCAGTCGAAGGTTTCCGCCGGCACCACCGGGATAGCCTCGCCGTTCAGGGCGCCGGCGAGGCCGTATTCCTCGACTCCGTA
>CEUQ01186513.1_pt1 | contig 15528 bp, 9 predicted proteins | sample 361491 | NCBI WGS metagenome assembly CEUQ01 (sample SAMEA2622796, study PRJEB7988) | marine metagenome | biome: marine biome (ENVO:00000447); feature: marine epipelagic mixed layer (ENVO:xxxxxxxxx); material: "saline water (ENVO:00002010), including plankton (ENVO:xxxxxxxx)" | depth 120 m | reverse complement strand
GTCATACTCAGGAATGAAGCATGAAGCAAAGGGTAGTAGTCCTCCCGCGGCCGTAAGTGTGTTGTTCAATGTTACGAACGGAGAACCCTGCGTACTGATGATCAAACGCGCGGAGACGTTACGAAACCACAGTGGTCAATGGGCGTTTCCGGGCGGAATGATCGAAGAATCCGATGATTCGGCAATGCACGCGGCACTTCGCGAGACCAACGAAGAGCTAGGTATTCGTCCGAGCGACATCGATATTTGGTGCGAGATGCCACCTGTTGACACATCGACCGGATTTAAAGTGTGGCCATACGCTGGCCGATTGACGGACGAAGTGAACATCACTCCTCATGTTGCAGAAGTAGCAGATGTAGTTAACGTGCCAGTGCGGGTGTTCGTTGATCAGGTATCTCGGAGATCAATCACAGTGATTCGTAATGGCACAACGAGAAAACTCGATGCATACGCATACGAAGATCGAATCATCTGGGGAGCTTCTGCGAGGATCATTAACAACACGATCGACATCGTTATGAACCCAGCGTGAGAGAGTCTATAAAGGCAACCAATTGAACAGTCCTGACGACGCAAAAAAAACCGCAATCGAAATGACCCGCAAGGAGCTCGAACAGTTCCCAGCGCCGGTCCTAGAACGGTACGACGCGGCACTGGAAAAACTCTCAGGTCGACTCGCTGAAGATACTTGCAGTCTTTGGGCGATCGAAGGGTTGGAGATTGCTCGAAAAACCGTTCGTTCGTGGGAAGCCGCTGTCGAGTTCTTCGATGCATCTGTGCCAGTGCAACGTCAACTTCCTTCGGGGCAGTTCCTGAAGTGGGCTAAGACTGGTAGTTTACTGTGCGAAGACTCTCCGTCTTTGGCAGTTGCGTATTTCAAGTCCTCTCCTAAAGCAATGTTGAGATTACGCCCTCGTTACATCGACGATTGGGCGAACGTGTGCCGTTCACTCTACCGTGGCACTTGGAAGTCTTCCGCACTGGCTTGCCGACTATTTGAAGCCACTCCAGATCTTCTAGAAACACTTTCATTCGAAGAGTTCTGTCACTTCGGCGAGTTCCTCGAAATTTTGTCCCGTCGCTCATACGATCAGGCAGGTGATTCACTTGGAGCGGGAATCGAACTTTTCCCGAAGATCTCCGGCGATGTGGATCGCTTTATTAATCTTGCGCAAATCGTTGCTGAGAAGTCGTGGCGCGAAACCACGGTTCTGTTCGACGCCGCAACAGCTTCTTTGATTGAACTTGGAACGCCATATCGCGCACCCCTGATTTCTCTTGCACGCCGACTTGTAATCACCGGAGTAATCGACGCAGCGGGTGTTCTTAGAGACGCTGCCAACACCGTGAACAAAGTTCCCGCGGATACACGTGATCGCCTGCTGGAAATGACTGACGGTATCGCTGCGGTATCCGCTCCAGCCGCTCCTGAATTCCTGAAAATCGTCCCTGAAATTCTCGAGAGAGTGACATTCGAGCAAATGGGGCAATGGCAAGCGGAAGGTGTTCGATCTGCTCGTGAGAGCGATGAAGTGGCAGTTTCATACTTTAAACTCGAGTCTCCGGCTTCTCAGGAAATGCTTGACTCTCTATCTTCATCGATTGAGCTATCGCGAGTTCGCGAAGTGATTCAGATGTACTGCCTCGCGCTAACAGGTCACATCATTGATGTGCAGGCGGCTCAGGCTCTTGCGGATAAGAACATCGGCTGGTTTCAAGGGGAACTACCTACAACAGAAGGCACGACCATTTACATGCCCTCGGTAATTAATAGGTACACCAGCAAAGACGAAAACTTTGGATTCTTCAAGGTGATCTCCACCCACCAGATAGGTCACATCGAGTTCGGTTCGTTCGCGTTTGATTTCGACATTCCGTCGACAATGTTTGAGGACTTGCGACCTCGACTCCCCGGTGCGACCGAACTCAAGGCCGCAAAGGCGGCGGAAGAAGAGGCACGTAAACAATCGTCAAAGCTGCCCGAGGTAGTTATCTTCGGTCACGAGGCGCCCGCGCAGCTGGAGCCAACACCTACGACTACTGAGACAGAAGTCGAGAAACCTGAATTCCTCACCGATATGAGTCGGTTCTTTGACCTGTTTGGTGAAAGACGTCTGGCGCTCGATATTTTCACGATCATCGAAAGTTCCAGGATCGACGGTTACGTTGCCGAGCTCTACCCAGGCGTAATGACCGTGTACAACATGGTTCGTGACGCTGCGCTAGAATCACGCCCCGACGTGACCGATTTACCAGCACGCGAAGCGCTTGTCGAGTTCATGATCAGGGTTAGCCTTGGTCAGATCGACGAAATGATCGTGCCAGCCGACCACAAGGAAGCCGCGAAAAAGCTTCGCCGTTTGGTAAGACAGATCACGAACTCAGAAGCGACAGTGGAAGATGCAACCGAAGCCACAATTCGGGCTTATTCGATTCTGATTGATGTAATTAATGAAGAACTCGACGACGACGACTTCGAGCAATTAGAGCCTGAAGAGGAAGAAGACGACTTCGATTCCGAGGATGATGAGGACGTTGTCGACCCTGAAGAAGTGATCCAACAGTTCATGGGGATGGCTGGTCCTGACGGTGATGGTGAAGTCGATCCCGATCAGGATGGTACGCAAGAACAGGACCTCGAAGGTGAGGAAATTCTTGAAGAAGACTACTCATCCCCGCAGGAAGTCGACTACCGCGGTGAGTTCAAACCCGAGCTATCGCAACTTCTATCGCAAATGCAAATGATGGAAGGCGGCGATATGTCGGAGACCGGCGAAATGGAGCCGATCACCCAGGAACAACTTGAAGAAATGATGAAAAACGCTCCAGAAATGGAAATGGAGCAAACTCAGGGCGAAGAAGGCGGCGACGAACAGGTTTCGGAAATGATCGAAAACCTGATGAAAGAGCTGCAAAAACGTGACCCTGAGAACCAGCAATTCCAGCCCGGCCCCTCACAGCACGTCGATGAAGACGGAGGACCACTAACCGCCATAGAACCCGACACTTACACCTATCCGGAATGGGATTTCAGAGCTAACGAGTACAAGCCGGACTGGTGCATGGTCCACGAAAAGATCATGGCCGATGGTGAGCCACACTTCTTCCGAGAGACTCTCGCTGACAACGCAGGTCTGGTCGCTCAAATTAAGCGACAGTTCGAGCTTGTTATTCCGGAGATGTACCGCAAACAAAAGCGACTCGAAGACGGTGAAGAGCATGATCTCGACGCCGTTCTTGAAGCGCTGATAGACCTTAGTGTCGGCGTATCGCCTGACGAGAAGCTCTTCTGGCGCCGAAACAAGAACGAGCGTTCAGTGGCGGTGGCGTTCTTGCTCGACCTTTCTGCATCGACGGCGGAGGCGATTGATGAGGCCAAGAAGCCGTCAGATGACTGGGGCGCGCCCGACGACCCTGTGGAATACATGGTCTGGTTGCGCTCACGTCGCTCAGAGGGACTCCGCAGGACGTACAAGCGAATCGTGGACGTAGAGAAGGAAGGTATAACTCTTCTGGTCAACTCACTTGAAACGCTCGGCGACATGTACGGCATCTATGGCTTCTCGGGCTACGGTCGGGAAAACGTGGAGTTCTACACGATCAAGGATCTCGATGAGAACTTCTCCGAGATAGTTCCACGCCGAATCGACCGCATTGCTCCTCTCCACGCCACTCGCATGGGGCCAGCGATTCGTCACACGGTACAAAAGCTTTCGGAAGCTGAGGCACGATCACGCTTCTTGTTCTTGATCTCGGACGGACGACCGCAGGATCGCGGATACTCCCGAGAAGGAGTCGAGAAGGAATACGCCGTGCACGACACACGGCAATCCCTGATCGAGGCAAGACAGCTTGGAATCACCCCGTTCTGCCTCACCGTCGATAAGGCTGGGCACGACTACATGAAGACAATGATGGAAGACTTTAGTTACGAGGTCTTGCCGGATGTCAGCTTGTTGCCTAAGCGGCTGCCGCAGTTGTATCGAAACCTGACCACATAAAAAACGTTGCGCAGCGACGAGCGGCATTTTTGTTTTTGAATATTTGTATAAATCTCGGTGCTTTAACCTGCAGGATCTAGCTCTGTTCGACCAAGGCCTCTCCAAAGAACAACTCGAGGACTCGGTCTGCCCACTCAGCGTCGATCAAGATCACATCTGAGGTTTCGTTAGCTACTGCGTATCGTGACTCACCATCTTCTGTAAGGTCACCAATAGTCATCGTCAAACGAGTAACCTCAGTGACGCCTGTAGTCTCGTTCTTGTTCTCAATTCGAACGGCGATGTAAGGCGAGTCAACGAGGGTGCCGTACGGTTCGAATTCCTCGTCCTCACCGAGGTTGAGCGCTACAGCACCTCCAATAACCGGGTTACCGAAGTGCTCGAGCTCTGTATCAACCGCTGGTGTGTCCGCCTTAAGAGTTCCTGTGCAAGGGTCGGTTTCGAGAGGAACTGTGCATATGTACCAGGCTTCTTCTTCTCGGTTCCATCCGTAAGCCTGTACCACTTCGTTCTCGTAGAAGAGGATCATCTCACGAGGCTTGCCAACGAGAGTGTAGTGCCACTCCGGTAACGGTGGTTCTGTAACAAGACGCTCCAAAACACGACCCCATGAAGAGTCGACTAACACGAGTTGAGGGAATCCTTCAACTTGGGCGTAGTTGTTTCCGCCATCCGGCGTCAAGTCTCCCAGGAGCAGAGTCACGCTAGAACCATCACGCAAAGTTACCATGAACGTTCCGGTTGGATCGTCAAGGCCGTACTGAGAAGGATCTTCAATTTGTTGTGAAAGCACACGCTGAGTACGTGGTCCACCGAGCAACTGTGTAATACCACCCCACCGGAACAGATCGGCCGGGATATTGTTCATGTCGTCGAAGTACCAGCGGTTCACATCTTCCCGAAGTGACCAGCTGAGACGCTCCCCCCGCGTATCCAGGCTAATTTGCCTGATGTCAGTCGGGTCGAGAGTGTAGAAAAATGGAGGTTCGGGCTCTCGCTGCTCGACGGTTGGGTTGGTAACAAACCACACCACACCAATCGAGACGTACGAAGCAACCGAGATTAGGACGAGTAGGAGACGCAGATTCATTGCTTAGCGGCGTCTCCACCAAGTCCAGAAGCCAAAAAGACTGATTAGCGTGGGCATGAGCAACCATCCTGACCATCGAACGAAGTCACGTTCGTTCTTGGTAAGGAACAACTGGCGGTCTGATTCGATTTTTGTCCTAATCGAGATCAATTCGAAGTCTTTCGCTAGGTAGTTGATTGCGTTTACGAACAGATCGGCGTTGTTTGCTGAGCCGAAGTAATTGTTGCTTGCGAAGTCGGTGTCACCAATCATGATCATGTTCGATGAAACCAATTCTTCTCCGTCGGAGTAAACACCACCAGCGAGTTCACCGACCGCTTCGACAATAACTGCGAGTGGCAGCGGTCCTGGAGTTTCTTCGTCGATATCGAAGTTCAGGGTGTCAGGATCCGTTTCCGACCAGCTGCTGATGGTTGTCGAAGCAAGGATTCGCTGGCTGACTAGCGGAGTTAGTTCGTCAACAAGTGGGATTGAAAGAGGATCGATCGCCCAGCCGAAGTGGGTTGCACCTGGCATGTAGAGCACCTCAAATCCGTCAGTAACCGGGTGCGGTGGCAACTGGCTGTTGCTCTTTTTCACCTGGATAAAAGTAGGGCTTGGCGCAACGAAGCTGGCTATATCTGCTGCTTCACCTTCACCAACTACAACTGCGTATCGTGAAATGAACTGTTTGAAGCTGTCTGGAACGCTTCCCGGTTCAAACATAAACAAGGTGCTTCCACCAGAGCGAGTGTAGTTCAATAACGCCTGCTGGTCGATCGGTAGAAGATCCTGGCTTGGGTCTGCAAATACGATTACGGCCGGTACATCCTGCGGGTTTCCCGTTGCCATGCGTGTGCCGAGTTCCTGCAGAGTCTCGTTAAGAACAACGTAGTTCTCTCGGTTGAGAGCCAGACCTGCCAGACCGAAAGCCGTCGTTTCCGCGATATCGGTAACGTCCCGCTCCGAGTGACCGGTGATGAAAACGATTTGTTTCTGGACGATCTGGTTTATCACGAGCAATCCCGTTACGAGTTGCTGTTCAGTGATTACGTTCGAACCATCCCGCGGATCGGTGCCGACCACAACTTCTGTACGGCGACTCTCTACACCTTCGATCGCTAGCGCCGGGAATTGGGTTACACCAAGGCTGGTCGCGACGTTCGGGTTGAGTTCCGGGTCGATTCGCTCGTAGCTAAGTTCGTGGACTGAAGATCGGCGTCGGAACTCGCTCAGCATGTCCTCCGTGTCTCGCCACGCAGCTGCACCAGCGGCGGTGTCAGTTGCGAAGAACGCTGTGATCTTCACAGGCTCTTTCAGGTTTTCGAGCGTGTTAACAACTTGCTCCTCAAGCAAGAACTGCTTGGTCGCTGTGGTGTCGATACGTAGCCAACCAGCCGGGTTTGGTCGATCCACCGCCCAGTGAAGAGCAAAGTTGACCGTGACGGCAATTGCGACGAATACGATAAACACGATCGCTGTATTGAGGCCGTAACGACCCCTGCGGCCAAAAATCGCCTGTCGGACCGTCGCGAGAGAAATGATCGCATCGACAATTAGAAGGGCTACACCGACGCCAGCAACAACAAACGCAGGACCCTCAAGCCCTCTCAGGAAAATCCAAATTAGAACACCTAAGACGACGGCACTTACACCTACGAGGGCTAGCGCTTGTCGAATCGACTTTGTGTTGTTTTTTAGACTCTCAAGGATCGGAGTCTTCTGACGAACGGAATCGGGTGAAGGCCGAGTATCCGGCCTGTTTTGCTGTTCTGTGGACATCTATCGGCCTAGCGCCATCGCCTTGCTTCGAGCACGAGAACCGTGAGTAGCAAGAACACTGCTGTTATTGAAGCGTAGTACGCAATATCTGTGAGCGAGATAATGCCTCGTGCAAAATCTGCGAAGTGACCTCCTTCGGCGACACCGAAGCTGTCGAGGTCGAACACGGAGAAGGAAGCACCTAGTTGGAATGCGTCGAGTACTTCTGAAGCGACTCCGGAGAGACGTGCACTAACGAAATCGATAATCGTGAGAGCGGTAAGGATGCCAGATCCGACGACGAGCCCAACGATCTGGTTACTACTCAGCGAGGATGCAAATAGGCCGACCGCCAGGGTTGCAGCTGCGTAGAGCGAAAGTCCGAGCAGCCCGCTTAACAGCGGACCAATGTCTGGGTCGCCGTACACGAAGAGCACGATCACGAAGTACATCGACAACCCGATCATGAATAGCGTCGTAGCAAATGCGGCGATGAACTTCCCTATTACGATCTCAAATTCACGAAGCGGTGAAGTTAGCAACAGTTCCAGCGTACCGAGCTTTTGTTCTTCCGCGATCAAACGCATTGTTAGTGCTGGTGACATGAAAATCATAAAGAAGATCGCGCCTGCGAGGTAACCTCGAATGCTTGCTTCTGCGAATGCATCTGAAACTGATGCAACGAAGAAGAAGCCAGTGATCGCCAAAAACGCCGCTGAAACCACGTAGGCCATTGGCGAGGCGAAATATGTGCGAATCTCTTTGATCGCTATGACGGATATGAAACGCAATTCCTACTCGCCCAAATTCTCTACAGTTGTAAGTTCAAGGAAGATCTCTTCAAGGGTCATCGGGAGCGGTGTCAGGTTAGACAGTCCCCAACCGTTGTCGATGATCGATTTCGCAATTTGCTCGGCTGCCTGAACATTGGGCCGAGCGTCGACGATAAATGGTGAGAACTCTTCTCGCTCCGCCTTTTGAACCATTGATACACGCTGGTCAGATCGGGCATCTATGACAGCGGATATAGCACGCATCGCATTAATAAATGCTGGCGCCTCAGCTCCGCGAACGCTGACCTCAATACGCTCGGCGTGTTGCAGCTTTTCAGACAGATCATCCGGCTTGTCGTCTGCAACAATTCGTCCGTCGTTGATCACGAGTACTCGCTTACAGATAGCGCTAACTTCCGGAAGGATGTGCGAGCTGAGCAGCATCGTGTGGTTCTCACCCAGATCGCTGATCAACTCACGGGTTTCGACAACTTGGATCGGGTCAATACCAATTGTTGGCTCGTCCATTACGAGAACATCTGGTTCGTGGAGAATCGCCTGAGCGATTCCAGTTCGCTGTCGGTAACCCTTTGAGAGCCGCCCTACCAATGTTTTTCGATATTCGCCAAGGCGAACCATCTCAATCACTTTAGGCAGTCGCTCTTTTACCCATGAAGAGTTCATGCCTCGGATTTCACCCATGTAGGTGAGGTAATCCGTAACCGTCATGTCTAAGTAAAGGGGTACGGTCTCAGGCAAGTAACCAATGTGTCGGCGCACGTCGAGTGAGTGAGAAACGACGTCGTAACCACCTACGGTCACATCACCCTCGGTTGGCGGAGTGAACCCAGTTACGACACGCATTGTCGTGGTCTTACCTGCACCGTTGGGGCCTAGGAAGCCGACTATTTCACCCTTGAGCACTTCAAATGAGATGTCGATAACGGCCGGATACGGTCCGTAACTTTTCGACATGTGCTCAATCTTGATCAACTATTCACTCCGATTTTCTGTTCGATTGACGACATATTTGCGCCACGCCACGACTATTCTGCCAAAATTAAATGCGCCGTGGGGTCACGGCAAATGAATACGGCACTTTCGCTCGCGCGGATTTCAAACGCGAAGTATTTTATCCAAGGCATCTGGCAACGGCTACACGGTTTCGTTGTTACCGAACGTATAAACATTAGCGCCAAAAGTTATGACCATTAGCGATGAACGAATCAATTACCTGGATCACGCGTCGACCACTCCTATGCACCCCGATGTTTTGGAAAAAATGTTGCCGTATTTCACGGAGAAGTTCGGTAATCCTTCCAGTTTGTACTCACTGGCAGGTGAGGCGCGTTACGGTCTAGATGAAGCCCGGGAAACAACAGCATCCGTGCTTGGGACACGTGCTGGGGAAATAGTTTTCACTGGCGGAGGATCGGAGTCGAACAATCTTGCAATCAAAGGAAGCGCAGGGCTTCGAGACTCAGGCCACATCATCACTACAGTGATCGAACATCACGCCGTAATTCACCCGGTCGAGCAACTGGAGAAACTCGGATTCGATGCTACTTGTGTCGGAGTGGATAGCTCTGGACGTGTCGATCCGCAGGAAGTAGCGGACGCCATACGTGGCGACACATTCCTTGTTAGCGTAATGCTGGTGAACAACGAAGTCGGGACGATCCAGGACATAGCGGAAATAGGTCGATTAGCACGCAGTGCGTCGGAGAAGGTTGGCGGCAACATTCTGGTGCACACTGATGCTGTGCAGGGTGCTGGCAAGCTCTCTTTGAATGTTGACGAACTTGGTGTTGATCTGATGAGCCTGTCCGGTCACAAGATTTACGGACCAAAAGGTGTTGGTGCACTTTATGTCCGACGTGGCGTAGAGCTTGATCCACTAATCGCTGGTGGTGGGCAGGAACGACAACGGCGATCTGGAACCGAGAATGTCGCAAGTATTGTTGGTTTCGCGGAAGCACTGCGACTTGCCGAATCAGAGAGAGCCGATTCAAGAGAACGTATGCACGCTCTCTCCACAACTCTTATCGAAGGTGTTGCCGAAAGAATTCCCAGGTCATCTTTCAACGGTAGTAACACCGATAGAGTCCCAGAAATATCGAATTTTTCCTTCGAGGGAGTTGAAGGAGAGCCTGTATTGCTGGGTCTCGATTTCAAAGGTATCGCTGCATCCAGCGGAAGCGCGTGTAGCTCAGCTTCTCTAGAACCTTCCCACGTGCTAATAGCTATGGGAGTCGATCCGGCTTTAGCAGTTGGTAGCGTGCGAATTTCACTTGGCAGAGATACAACCGAAGCTGACATATCCGACGTACTTCAATCACTTCATGAAGTATTGGAGCAACTTGGCACATTTCCTTCGGCGAAGTGATGATGGAACTTTCGACATGGAATCATCACTGCGCGCTAGATATCCGGTTCAGGGAAATTTGATTCGCCCAAAACAGCGACTCTTGGCAATAATAGTCAGCTGAACATAAAAATGACGTGCGCCAGCCGACGCACATCATGTAATCTCGCTTGTCGGTCCGGGAATAAGCCTGACAGTGGAGCAATGGATGACTGAAGAGAACCGAACTGAACAAGAAGCTGTCGAGGAATCGAACGATTCACACGAATCATCTTCGACGCAAGGCTTTGCCTTTGGTGAAGACGCTGCGAACAAATATCCCGATCAGGTGAACGCGGCGATCGAATACGCTGCGGCCAACAAATATGAGTACGGACCTCGGATGCGTGAAGCCGAGTTGACCTGGGATGTAGTTTCCGCGGAACCAATGGCGAACGATATTGTTCGCGTTCGGCTTGAATATTCTCCAACTTCAGGTTTCCGGGGCGACCCCGGCTCCGAGTACATGGACATTGATGCTGGATGTGCTGTACTCGCTCGCAGACAGATCAATGTTCCAAAAGAGAACAGTCCTGTTCTTCTAATGGGTTTCACCGCTTTTTCAGTAGTTCTCGCGGTGGTCATGATCAGTCTCATGACCGTGTTCAAGGACGAGGGTGGCGACCCCCTTTACGTTGCAGGTCGAACACTCTGGATTCGAGCAGAGGAACCCAAGCAGCAGCAGTACATCACTTACACTGGCGCGGACGTGGACGGAACGATGTACAACTGGGCAATGAAGCCTCTCGACGAGGCAAACAACGAGCTCACATACGTGAAAGTGACTTTGATTAACCAAACCTCTGGAACGGTGAACCTCGTTGTCGATGAGTCATCCGTCACTTTGTTGGATGGTGATCGGGCAGACTACGAACCACTCAACACGATTGAAAGCGTTTACACGGCGGAAAGTGCGCCGCAGTACAACGTTCCTGGATTCGTCCCGCTCTGGGGAACTGTGAAGTTGAACGGTGGTGAGCAAGTTTCCGGAATGATGGTGTTCGAAATGCCTCGTGGTAGCTCGTTCACGGAACTACGCTGGACAGCGTCGGACTCCGCCACGATCAAGTACCAGTAAGTTTTTTAGGCTGCTGATCCTGCTCCGATTTCGCTCCATAAAGCGCTAGAATCGCGGCAATATGGCAACCACTCCAAAATCGTCAACGGCATCGCGCCCGACTAAAGACGCGTCTAAGCCAAAGCAGTCAAGTAAGAAAAAGCCGTTTGCGGGCAAGAAGCTTTCTCCTGGTAGACGCCAGTTCCTGGAGCTCAGGGCTCAGTACCCCGACTCTCTGTTGCTAATTCGCATGGGCGACTTTTACGAGGCATTCGATGACGATGCACAGACGCTGTCGAAGGTACTCGGGATCGCGCTCACTTCTCGGGAATCGGGTGCCGGTGGTAAGGCTCCGTTAGCTGGAATCCCCCATCACTCCCTGGATAATCATCTCGGCACGCTAGTGGCTGCGGGGCTAAAAATTGCTATTGCCGAACAAACTAGCGACCCGGCTAAATCTCGAGGTCTCGTTGAGCGCGCCGTTGTTCGAGTCGTAACACCTGGAACTGTGATTGAACCTGCGCTTCTCAATCAATCTTCAAATAACTATCTTGCTGCGGCAGTTACAGACAACGGTCGTTCCGGTCTGGCTTATGTCGACATTTCCACCAGTGAGTTTGTAACCATTGAACTCGCTTCATCTGACCTGCCAGACGAGATTGCCCGTCTATCTCCCGCCGAGCTAATCACTGATTCTGAATCTCAAGACTTAATTTGTTCTGTGGAAGATTCGGCGATAACCGTTCGGGCGCTCGACGAATCGAGATTAGATACAGCTTTGTCCAAAGCACGCTTGAAAGAGCATTTCAAGGTCAAATCGCTCGAAGCTTTTGGTTGTGAAGAACTGCCACTCGCGTTGGTCGCTGCTTCATCTGTACTCGATTTCGTGGCAGACACGCAGTTCGGAGCGATCCCGCAACTCACATCGCTGAAAACTGAATCGACTAGTTCGTACATGAAGCTGGATCAGAAGGCTCTGCACGATCTAGAAGTTTTTACTTCCTCAACTGGAAAAGCGAACGCGCCAACTCTGTACCGCACGTTGAACTTTTCGAAAACTGCCATGGGTGCAAGGACACTCAGGGCTTGGCTAACACGTCCGCTTCTCGACGCTGATGTTATTCAACGGCGCCAGGAGATAGTTGCAGCGTTCTTTGAAGATCAAAGTGTCCGATCTCGTGTCCAGGGACTCTTGAACAATGTGTCCGACCTTGAGCGCCTCACGAATCGTGTTCGCACAAGCACCGCAACACCACGTGATCTCGCCTCACTTAGAACTGGTCTATCCGTAATTCCAGATTTGGTGAATTCACTCCCCGAATCAGTGAACCCAGGTGGAGCTGTGATCGGTAGACTCTTTTCATCTTCTGAAGCGGTTGATCTACTCCGCGTAGCCATCCCAGATGAACCGTCGGTTACGGTGGGGGAAGGTTCAGCGATCCGAGAGGGATTCAATCAGGAACTCGACGAAGCCAGGTCGCTTTCCGGGGACGCTCGCTCAAGCATCGCTGCAATGGAAGCCTCGCATCGTGAGTCGACCGGAATAAAGAACCTGAAAATTGGCTACAACCGCGTGTTCGGGTACTACCTCGAAGTGAGCAAAGCGAACACGCATTTAATTCCTGATACGTTTGAGCGGCGACAAACCCTGGTGAACGGTGAACGGTTTATCACCCCTAAACTAAAAGAACTTGAATCAAAGATTCTCACGGCGCGAGACCGAATTAGTGAACTAGAACGAGACATTTTCAGACGAGTTTGCGCGGAAATATCACTTCACAGCGATCGCATCATGGAAACCGCCCGAGTTATTGGCGTCCTTGATGCTCTCGTGTCGATGTCGCAGGCTGCTGCTTGCCACGGATGGATTAGACCGCTCGTGGATGATGAGACTGAACTCGAAATTGAAGGTGGACGTCACCCGGTTGTCGAATCTTCTCTTGGTCCGGGTCGATTCGTCCCAAACGATCTCGCACTTTCGAACGAAAAACTACAAGTCATGATCATTACCGGACCAAACATGTCTGGTAAGTCGACTTATATCCGTCAGGCGGGCGTTCTGGTGTTATTGGCACAGGTTGGAAGCTTCATACCGGCCTCTAAGGCACGAATTGGTGTTGTGGATCGGATATTCACACGCGCGGGTCTATCTGACGATATCTCGGGCGGACAGTCGACATTTATGGTTGAAATGGTCGAGACTGCATCGATCCTCAACCAGGCAACGAGCCGCTCTCTCGCCGTTATGGACGAAATTGGAAGAGGGACGTCAACCTACGATGGTCTTGCGATTGCTCGGTCTGTAGCTGAGCATATTCACAATTCGCCAAAGTTAGGTTGCAAAACGCTATTCGCAACCCACTACCACGAGATGACCGAATTGGCGGATCAATTACCTCGAGCTCATAACTTGCAGGTCGCTGTCGCCGAAGAAAATGGCGAAGTTGTGTTCTTACACCAGATAGTTCCCGGTGGCGCGGATCGCTCTTATGGTGTTCATGTGGCTCGACTGGCTGGAATGCCCGTTTCTGTGATTAGCAGGGCATGGGATCTTCTTAATGAGCTGGAAAACGGCTTCAATCCCAGTTCGAAATCTTCTGGATTCCAACTGCAAATGTCTTTAAAGGAACCACAGGCGCACAGCGAAACGCTGGAAGAGCTAAAGGAGATAGATATCGCTAATATGACGCCAATTGAGGCGATGAACGCCCTTTTCCGGCTCCAGGAGAAGGCGAACAGCGTCGACGATTAACTCGCTCCACATATCGATCTCAGGTTCGCCCCTCTTGCTCTTGATTCCGTTGTACGATGCCCCGAAATTTGAAGTCTACTCGTTGGTGCACTTTCTGAGGCACCGTTTCGGAGGTCGGAATGGAACTGGGCTTTTTCACTATGCCCCTGCACCCGCCAGGGTCGAATCACGCTGATACGCTGGAGAGCGATCTGGAGCAGCTCGTTTATCTCGATCAACTCGGGTACTCCGAAGCATGGATTGGCGAGCACTACACGGCCGAATGGGAAAATATCCCCGCTCCCGATCTACTGATCGCACAAGCCCTCGGCGTGACCTCGCAAATCCGGTTGGGTACCGGTGTCACCTGCATGCCGAATCATGATCCGTTCTACGTTGCCCATCGAATTGCCCAACTCGATCAGATGTCGAGAGGACGAGTCAACTGGGGAGTTGGCTCAGGAGGTTTCCCGGGCGATCTCCATGTAAACGGCTTCGACCCTCGGTCGGGCGATAATCGAGAAATGACTCGACAGGCAATAGAACTTGTCCTCCAATTGTGGAAAGACCCCAAACCCGGAAACTACAAGAGTGAATGGTGGGATTTCAATATCCCGGAACCCGAAGACGATATTGCTCTACGAGTTCATCTGAAGCCGTATCAAGATCCACATCCTCCAATCGGTGTGGCGGGAGTTTCACCGAAGTCTGAAACGCTCCTGATGGCAGGGCGTCGCGGGTGGCTACCAATGAGCATCAATTTCGTGCCGGAACCAATGCTGCGTTCACACTGGGATGCCGTTGAAGATGGAGCGAAGGAAGAGGGTAAAACTGCGGATCGTCGCAATTGGAGAATCGCTCGGGAGATTATAGTCGCTGATTCAACTGCCGAATCTCGTAAACAGGCGTTGAACGGGACATTAGCCAGAGACATGGAAGGCTATTTCCTTCGTCTTCTGCCACGATCAAAAATGCTCGGGTTGTTGAAGATAGACCCGAACATGCCTGACTCTGACGTGACCGTTGAGTACCTTGTCGACAACATCTTCTTGATCGGTTCTCCTGAAGAAGTAGCTGAAAAAATCATGTCTCTCGAGGAATCGGTCGGTGGGTTCGGAACTATCATGGCAATGGGACACGAATGGGAGCCGGAGGGATTTTGGAAGTCTTCGATGGGGCTCCTAAAGAACGAGGTAATGCCTAAGGTGAACGGCTAAAATCCATGATGGCTTTGTATATGACCTCAGTCGAGAATAGCGGAATTAGCGCCTGGGGCGTTGGCGGGGGAGGCCGCTTGTCTACTAGGGTTGAATCGGAAATTTATACCGTATCTTGTGGCGAGGGGCATTATTTCGATTCTATATTTCACCTCTATCGCTGATTGGATCTCCACTCAGATCTCGCTGGTTACGTTTGGAGGAAGGCTAATCGCTCTTGAAAACTGAGGTTATTCAGGTCGGGGTTCTCGCTACTAACTGCTACATAGTGAGTGATGACACAACTAACGAGTGCGTAGTGATTGATCCAGGTGGCGAGTCTGCAAGAATCGAAGATCATCTAGAAAATGCTGCACTAACGCCGACTTTCGTTCTCGCCACACACGCCCACGGAGACCATACAGGTGCTGCCAAATCTCTTGTTGAGAAATACGGCGCCCAATTCTTGATCGGTATCCACGACGTTGCAGCCGTGAACCAGCAACTCGAATGGCTTGTGAGTATGCTCGGTG
>CEUQ01182873.1_pt1 | contig 15556 bp, 11 predicted proteins | sample 361491 | NCBI WGS metagenome assembly CEUQ01 (sample SAMEA2622796, study PRJEB7988) | marine metagenome | biome: marine biome (ENVO:00000447); feature: marine epipelagic mixed layer (ENVO:xxxxxxxxx); material: "saline water (ENVO:00002010), including plankton (ENVO:xxxxxxxx)" | depth 120 m | reverse complement strand
ACAATATTGCAATCCGTAGCGGAATGCATTGTATTCACTCTTGGTTTAATTCAAGAGGAATTGAGGGCACTGCAAGAGCTAGTGCTTACCTATACAATAATGAGGCCGATGTTATTTCATTTGCTTCAGCGATTGAAGAAATTGTAAATCAGTAATGGTTGATTATCCTCTGGCATCCTCTGAATATGTTTTGAATCATAGTGTGAGTAGATATACAAAAATTAATTTTCCATCTTACAGATTTATTCCTGGAATTCATCCCCATCCAGTCAATAGTCCTGATGGCCATAGTTATGGTTTGGAGGATGAAGATGTAGAAAAATGGAATCCCAACGACTGGAAGTATAATGAAGACTATCTTTATGGTATTGATTTGTATAACTATCATTTCTATTGGGAAGCTCATGAAGCTTGGGAAGGGCTGTGGCTAGCTGCAGTAAGAAGAAGTAGTGAACATATGTTTATCCAAGGATTAATTAAGACCGGAGCCGCTCTATTGAAAGTTAGAATGGCTAGCTTTGAAATTCAAGATTTAATTGGAGCTAGAACTCTCTCAAAATCAGGAATGGATCTATTATCCCGTGTTGGAGTCTCAAAATTTATGGGTTTAGATATTGTTTCCTATTTGGAATCTTATTCTGAATTTATTAATCCAATATTTGACAATAAAATTCCGGACATTAATCAAAAAACTCCTAGAATTACTCTAGATTTCTAATTTTCAGTTACCATAGGCCGACTAGAACCACATTCAGGACACAGTTGGCTCTCGTCCTCGTACTCATAATTACACGCAGGACATATACTTGTTAAAACCTTTTTTCCTTTTATCATGGATTTATTTTTTTCAGCCGTAACAAGTGTAACCTCACCTTTCTCGTTATGAGCAATTTCGTACCTTCCAGATCCTCCCATTTTCATTAAAACCTCAGGGGGGAATGAAACCGTACCAAGTTCGTCTACAATTAACTCTCTTGTTCCTTCTAAGTCGTCTACATCGAGATTAGTTCCGTGTTCAGCTACAAATCGCCCATCACGCAATTCTAAACTGCGATCACAGAAAGCAGCAACTTCATCACTGTGGGTTACGATTAGGAATGCGACGCCTTTTTCTGCATGTAATTTTCCAAATAATTCTAAAACCTCTCGACTAGTAATTGGATCTAAGGCACCAGTGGGTTCATCAGCCAGAATTAGTTTTGGATCAGTTACTAAAGCTCTTGCTATAGCAACTCTTTGTTGTTCTCCTCCAGAAAGTGTTGCCGGCATACTGTTAACACGATCTTCAAGACCAAGTTCTACTAAAATATCCATCGCCTTTCTTTTTGCTTCAGAAGGTCTTATATCTTTATGACGTAAAGCTTGAGCAACATTATCGATTGCACTAAGATCTGGGAGTAGATTTCCCTCTTGGAAAATAAAAGAAACTGTTTCTTGTCGCATTTTAACCAGCTCAAGTCCAGTTCTTCTAGTGGTTGACTTTCCGTTTAGGATAACTCCGCCTGCTGAAGGTTTCATTAAAACTCCAAGACATTTTAACAGAGTAGATTTCCCAGAGCCAGATGGGCCAACGATAGCAACAGCTTCACCTTTCTTAACTGATACGTTTAGTCCTCTTAAGGCAACAACATTTCCATCTTCAGCAGTAGATGAATATACATGATAAAGCGCTATTGCTTGGAGAATTGCATCTTTATCGATTTTATCATCCATCATTTTTTCAGTAAACTTCAGGGCTTCTATTTCCTCATCAGAATTGTTTTCCTGTTTTCCCTGACCAGTTGTATGTTCAAATAATTCTTCAGGCATTTCTATTCCCCCTTTAGCACTACAGCTAAATCGGCTCGTAAGGCTCTCCTAGTCGTAAATACTAGCGCTATAACAACTACTGTCATTACACCTAAGGTAACTTGTGTAATAACCCACCAAGGCCATTGTAATATTCTGCTAATTACAGCCTCTTCACCAGTTCCGGAAAATAGTTGGAATAAGAATCCAAATATGTTAAAGAACCCATTAAATGCAAGAGACAATCCCATGCCTAAAATGATTCCCAGAATCATTGAAAAGAATACAATCGAGAGTATTTCAAATAAAACAAGTCTAATTATCTGACCCGGACTTGCTCCAATGGCTTGTAAGATAGCCAATTCTTTCTTTTTCTGGTTTAATACTAAAGATAAGAAAACAAAAGCCGAGGCTATAGCTGCAGCACTTGCTACTAGATATTGTAGCGTGAATAGCCCTTGAGTTCCAAATATAATACCCCCATTCCTTTCTACATTCTCATGAGTGGTCTCCCAGTCATCAGCACCTTCAAATTTTGAATCTGCAGCTATTAGTAAAGCTAGAACCTGTAGCTCGTCGTTATCCAATCCATCTACATCAACAATCCATGTCGTTGCAGTTAGATTATTTACCTCCTGGTCACCTACTAAATTACGATATCCCTGTTCATTAATTATTAAATAATTATTCATTTCATTAGTAGCAACTCCAGGTATAAATTCGTGAATTCCTATGTACCTCATGGATGTTTGGTAGTAAGTAACTTCAACTTCAAAAGATGCTGGGAAATAAACGGGAAATAATAACGGAGTTGGATTTTCACTGAACCCAGCTTCACAATTGTTACTTACATTTTGAATACTTCCATCAGGGCATGTTGCACCTTCAAAATTAGGAGAGGTTAGATTAACTGGATAAAATGAAAAAGCTCCGGAAAGGTTTGCATCTGTAAAGTCAAGGTTAGCAACATTATCGGAAGTTACGACAAATATGGTGTTTGTTAAACTAGCTCCCGAAAAATTCGCTTCTCTAAGGTTAACGTTAAAAAATAAGGATTCGTCTAGATTTGAATTAGCAAAATTTACGCCTGATAAATTTGTATTAGAGAAATCAGTTCTAGAAAAATTCCTGTTGCTTAAATCTTGATTAGATAACTCTATGTTCGACCAGTCTCTGTCCATAAGGTTCGTATAATATTCAAAAGCTTCATCAGGGGTCATAGTAGAGTTTGGATCTATGTTAGTAAGGACAATATCTGTTTTTTCCCAAGTAAAATTCATTAATTCAGATTCTTTATCATTTTCTTTGTATAATCTGTCGGCAGAGTCTCCGAATCTACCTGATCCCTCTAAATCGAGAGAAAAAGCCATGTCCGGTCCTGCTGAAAATCCTCCCCCTTCGTACGCATTTATAGCATCAGAAATATCCTTTCCCGGAATTGCTTGAGGGAACCATTTAAGTATATTTTCACTGCCATTCATCAAAACATAAGCGTTCGCATCCGTACCATCTTCAGATTCAAGAGATATCATAGGTACAGTTAAAGCATTAACAGTAATGTCTTTAGAACTAATATTTAGAACGGCTTCTTCAATCTCCGTAGAAGTCATTGGTTCGGTAGAGTAAACCTTAATGTCACTGCCTATCTGTAAGTCTGCGGTCCTCTCATCCACTAAGGAACCTGTGTATCCTTGTACGGCGGCGAGTGTAACAATTGACAATGTCAAAAGCATGATAAGTGACAATCTTGTTGTGGATTCACTAGAACCCGTATTCTGAAGACCACGCTTGACATCTGAAAGTAGTGGCGTTCTCTTTAGGAAGAAAAGCATAATTTTAGGACCATAGGCTCCGAGTCTCGAAAGAATTAGAGCTCCTCCAATCCAAAGCATGAAAGGTCCAAAAATATTAATTAAACCTCCTAAAAACCAATTACTGATTATCCCAGTTCCGCCAGTTGTTAGCTCCTGATATGTATCTACTGCGCCTAGCGTACCGATGGAAAGCATGGTAACGTGAAGCCATGTTTTTGGTTTTCCAGATTGTACATTTTTCTTTACTCCCTCATCAATTTCCATTTCCAAGAATTTCTGAGTTCGTGACCTTCCAAATAATAAAGCTAAGCCAAGCGTGGCCAGAATGGTAAAAAATGTTGCACCTATGCTCAGAACTGGATTTATATCAATGTCTAAGCTTTCAAATTGCATAAATCCTACGCTTGAAAGTATTACGGGGACTGCAAAAAATGCTAAAATGTACCCTCCTAACCAAGCTGCGGAAGAGATTACAAACAGTTCAAAAAGCACCATTCCTTTCAATTTGTCGGCAGTTGCTCCAATAGACCTGTGGATGCTAATTTCTCTTCTTCGCTGTTCAAGAGAAAGTTCTAAGCCATAAATTAGTAAGTACAATGATAAAATTACTACAGGAATCATCAAAATGTAATCAAATACTTGTACAAAGCCAAGAACAAATTCAAGCCATAATATAGTTCCACTAATCATGTCAACATAAAATATTTTTACATTGCCATTATCATAGGTTTGCTTTTGCATATCATTTGATATTGTATCTAACCAAGTTTCAGCTGCAGATATCGATGATGTCGGGAGTAAACTTCTGTCGACAGTTATGCCCAAGTACACGTGATCTTTGTCAATCAACGTAATTTGTTGTTCTTCACTTAACAATGTCCATGTTGAGTAGATTGGATTAGCTGCTAGTACAGGGTTTCCCTGAGGCCATGGTTCATAAATTCCCAAAATTGTAACATTTTCTAAAGACATTTTAACCTGACAGTACATTAGTCGGTATTCTTCGCCTTCTATTATTTCACCTGGGCAATCTTCATCTTCCATCGCTCCCGGAAGGCTTCTTTCGTAAGTATATGTGAAGGTTAAAGTGTCGAGATTGTCACCCACTTCAGCACCTGCTGCAGATGCTATATCTAAGGGAATGTAAATTCCTCTTTCATTATTAACTTCTTCATGAGTTTTCCATTCTCCCATTTCATAAATTATGTTTTCAGATAGCCGTTTTGCTAGTACTCCGTCAAAAGCCTCAGGACCTAAGAGAGAAATAGCTCTAACGTTGATAACAGGAGGCCCTGTTGTATATTCATAATTCCACAAATCCTTAGTGTCCCATTTTTTGTCCTGATCAGAAGATTCTATGCTTTGCATGAACAATGGTGATGCATAGAATGCAGCATCATTCCCCCAACTAATCTCACTATGCAATCCACTTTTACCTAAAACTAAGGTACAATCATTGAATTCTTTTCGTAATACAACTTCATCACACATTTGTTGAAGTACAACTGTATCATTTGTCCACCCAGAGGCTCCTTGTTCAGGAGCTGATTTAAACTCAATTTTTGAATCAAAAATACTCTGCTCTATGGATTCTTCAAGGAAAGCTTGTGAAAGTCCCACTCCATAAATTAGAACAAGTGTAATAACTAAACTTGCAAGGAAAACACCTGCAAATACAGCCAATCCTCTTTCCTTATCCCTCCAAGATGTGAGAGTTGCTATTCTTAGATTGTCAGGTAAATCCGCAATTTTCTTTTGTAATCGAAAAAATCTTTCTTTCCACACTCTTATTGAAAAAAACCACGATATCCAAGAAACTTCAGGATTACTCATTCCTCTTCCTCCTCGTCTTTTATTCCCCAAGCCGATTTAATATCGCTTGCAGCAACGACTCCATCTTTCATCAGTAACATCCTATCTGCTTGGCTTGCAAGATTAGGATCGTGAGTGACCATCAGAACTGAAATTGGATTTTTACCTTTAGTCAATATCTTGAATAACTTCATGATGTCGCTACCACTTTCAGCATCTAAGTTTCCTGTTGGTTCGTCTGCCAGTAATAGTGGTCTAGAACCTGCAATAGCCCTAGCAACAGCGACCCTTTGGCGTTGTCCCCCCGACAGTTGCTCAGCACCAAAATCTATTCTGTCGCCTAAGCCAACAGTGTTCAGAGCAGACTTTGCCTTAACTTCAGCTTCATCCTGGTCTACACCTGAAATTTCTAGTGCCATTGCAACATTATCTAGCGCACTCAAGTGTTCTACCAGGTGGAAATCTTGAAAAATCCATCCTACACCACTTCTTCTTACGTTTACAACTTTGTTTGGAGGCTTGGTGCCGTACGAAAATTTACTAGAAGTACCTATTTTTCCATCACCATCAATATCTCGATTTAGTTTTTCTTCAATATTATCTTTGGTTCCAGAAGGTTTCGTTTTTTCTGAATTGTTTACATCTTCAAGCTCAATTACTCCTTCGTCACCAGGCAATAATCCTCCAATGATATTCAATAAAGTTGATTTTCCACAACCTGAGGGACCCATTAGAGCTACTAATTCCCCTCTCTGAATTTTTAGATTAATACCTTTTAAAACTTCTATTCGAGTGTTAAATGCTTTCGAACCAAAACCTTTCTTCAATTCTTTTACTTCTAATAATTGCACAATTTTTCATCAGTGTGTCCTATAAAAAATGTATTCACACTTATTCTGTTAATCAAGTAAACTATTATTGGTTTTGATTAATCTTTCAGTATATTTCCTTACTGCGTCTTCTATGCTTATTTCACCTAACAAGATACGATTCGCGGTTCCTTTATCTATTGTAATTAATCCTTTGGACAATCTACGAGATTGCTTTTGTATCCAAGCTATTTCACCATCTTTCGGACTATAATCAACAGGTTGATTTGCCTCAGGTAGTCTGGATGCAATTCGTATTGCAGCTTCTATGTGGCTCCCACTACCACTTCGCTTTTCATCTATATATTGTATAATGTTTTTGTAGTTTCCTAGTGAATTTACAATTAAATTCCTTATCGGCGGGCTACCTAATCCAATTTTTATATTTTGGAGTCCGATCTCATTATCTATAGATGTTATTATATCTACCATTGAATCTATATTTTCAAATTCCCTTTTGAATAATAAGAGCTTACTTGCTGAAGCTACTAATCCACATATTCCACCAGGATCAATCCCTACAGTTAGTTTATTTTTTTGATAAAAAGCACATCTTATTTTTAGCTCGAGTATTTCTAAATCTCCAGGAATTACGTGCGGAGTTAGGCAATTCTTTACGATTTCATCAGTAACCAAGACATCAATTTCATGGTCAATTGCAGGAATCTTCTTTAGATGCTTTAAATTAAATTCTGCATTTTTTAATTTTCTTGTTATTTGGTTTAATTTTGAAAAGTTATCTGTTAAAATTCCAATTCTCATGGTTTTGTCCACTTTAAGCTTATCCAATATTTTTCATATGCTAAAACAATAATTTTATTCACACCATGTCCCACTCTAATCATTCTAGCGATGTCGAGCCAGTTGTGGTTCTTTTGTGTTATATGTATTAACCAGGGAGCGTGTTCAGATTCGTAATTGTAAACTCTGTAGTGAGTTCCAAATTTTAGTCCGGAATGAATTTGGTATCCTAAATCAACTAGTTCTTTCATTTTTGGATCGTGATTAATGTTTTCTATATTATCTTTTAATTTGGTTTTTGGCCAATTTATTAGATTGGCAATGTAATACACAACATCTCCCTCGCTGTCAACAATTCCTATTTGAGTTCTTCTCTCAAAACCAGCCTCCAGTTCCCTTATTACCTTGTTAAAATCTATGTTATCCTGAAAATAGTAACTGTAAACTATAGCTGAAGCTGCAGATTTTGTAGATGTATTTCGATCGTAGAGCCTTAGACCTTTTTCGTCAGATTTAACTACCAAGCCTCTTTCTTTTAAATCACGATAAGTGTAGTAGATAAGTTTATTTCCTTGTAATTCTTCTACTTCTTCCTCAGTCAGCACAATATCTTTCCTATCATTTGAATACAGGGCTTCATAACTAGTAAGTAGCAAGTTTCCTCCGCTTTGTGGCGTTCCTGTATTTCCTTTATTGTAAATTTGGGCAGCTACTTTTTTATCTGTTACGATTATATTATTCTCAAATTTTTCGTAAGTCAGACCTTCACCTCAGTTAATAGCTTTACCTTCCCTGCATCACTTAACATTCTTGCATTATACTTTGGGATTGTCTCTGTATCTCCACTTTTGAGAGTATAATTTTTAGCATCCATTCCTGTGAAAGTAGGTAGATCTTCCAGTACTCTAACATTTAAGTATTCTGAATTGTCTGTTTTGTCATCAATGTTTTTCTCAGTATTTTTTTGGGTTTGAATTTCAGAATTTTCTTCAATTTTAATTTCTACTTTCTTGTTTACTACATTATCTTTCTTGAAATCAGGTTTATCTTCTGTCATAAATTCATAATCAGTATTAAGCAGATTGTTTTCGCGATGTTTCTCAATAACTGTGCAAATAGATTCTAAATATTCACTCTCACTAGAGTGCACATTTTCCGAGTTTGGGTTTTGACCATTAACTTTTTCTCTTGCTAAATCGGTTAATTTTCTTTCTCTAAGTTTGTGTAATTCGAGTTTTAAATCCATTAGCTTCCGCATGTCAGAATTACTCTTTTCAAGTCTCTTCACATTACCTTTTGATTGTTCAATAACATTTCGAATTTGATTCTCTAATTTTTTGATTTGGTTAAAGAAGCTGTTAGGTATTTTAGTTAGCCTTCCTTCTTTCCTCTCCTTTAAAGTTTGAACTCTCAAGTCTCGGAGAGTTAATAATTCGGTAGCCATTGTTATACCATTTGATACCCTAATAAGAATGTTTGCCAGTAAAAGTCTTTTATCTACACAGTTAGTTGAGATACATGAAGAAGTGCCCAGTCTGTGCTGTAGAGGTTGAAGATACAGCACCTTTTTGTAATATTTGCGGTGTAAATTTGGCAGGTGCAAAAGACGTCGGTCCTTCTAATGTGGAGACTCCTGTAACCAAGGAGGAAAGTTCCAAGACAGTTTCTCCTGTTTCTTCGCCTCCACCGATTTCTACTGGTAGAGCAAAATCTAGTTTTTATTTACCAGCATTGCAATTTTTGCTTGCCGTAGCATTACTTGGTTTGGTTTTGTATTATACAACAGCAGACGTTCCTAATCCTGAATCCACAGTTGGAGAGGGGGTGACCTATGAAGATTTAAGAAATTATACAACTTATAATGAGCCATTAACTTGTCCTGGTTGGGGTGAAATATCTTCCAAAGGCAATCCTAATGGATGCCCCTTAGTTCTTAACTCTGAATGGAATACTAGCAATTTCAATGTCAAGACTCATGAGTATCAAACAATCCTTGGCCTTACAGCTTTAATGGGTCTGTGTATATTGGTCCAGGCTAGGAGAATTAGCGATAGTAACATCATGGCTCCATTGTTTTTGATGTTAGTAATTTTGGGAATTGTTTACCTTTTCATGGGGCGAGACCAAGAACCATTAGAAGGTTTTGAAAGTACCTTGGGAGCTACTGCAGGACTTGTTATCATTGTAGTTTCCTACATTGTTTTCCTTTATGCAGTTACTGGTAAAGACATTAGTGAAGCTCCTTTATCTACGATTTATTCTTTTATCGGTGCGGGATCGTTAGTTTTTGCAGCTTTGCATCATAATTGGGTTAGAGGACCTTGGCTATCTTGCGATACTTCTTTGAAATCATTTGATTCATCTTTGGAACAAGCTTGTACAGAAGTCGGTGGTCAAGTCCAATACGCTTACATTGATTTGCAGCCAATTGAGATGCTGATTTTATTGGCAGGTATTCTGTTCCTGTTATTAGGAATTGCAGGTTATATTCTTCAAACTGTAAGACTCAAAGACATGGAAGAAGCAAAATACTTCTTCATGATTCTAATGGGTTTGTCACTACAATTTATAGTTGTAGTTTGGAATTTAGTAAGAAACAGCGCTAATTTCTACTTCGAGCAGGGAGATATTATCCTCACAGTACTGTCTGTTTCAATTTCTTTCATTGGTATGTATCTGTTCTACAGAAAAAGAAAATCCGAGCAGAGCATGGAAGGTTTAGCTTACTTTGGATTATTTGTATCAGGAATTGGAACTCTTTTTGCAACGATGATAGCACCAGCACTCCTTTCTGGTACTGATGTTTCGTCACCAGAATCTACTACTGAATGGATAATGTTTGGACTACCATTGGCTGTAGCAGCCGGCGCAGTTTGGTACGGTATTAAATACGGTACAGAGAAATTTAGAGACAGAATGATAGAAATGCAACTATCCAAACCTCCAGTTTCGGATCCTTTCGACTCCGATTTTGTTCCTGACGACGATAAATCAGAAGATAATTCGGAGCCTGAGCCTATTAAATCTGGAGATATTTCTCTGGAGGATGCAATGGACAGATTACTATCAGAATTTCCTGAAGCAACGATTGATATCAAGCCAACTGAAGATGAAAATTACGGTGTTGATTTAAGCGATATTGAAAAAGAACTTAAAGAAGAATTGGCAGAGACTCCTAAGATTCGAAAAGCTATGAAAGTGGATTACAACGTAGATTACGAAGAATTATCTAAGTTTTATTCGACTACCGAAGATACAATTAATCAAACTGTAACTCATTTGAAGTCCGGAAGGAATATTATGCTTTATGGAGATCCAGGTACAGGTAAGACAGCTTTGGCTAATTTACTACTAAGCCAAATTTGTGGGGTTAAGGAAGCTAAAGATGGAAGTATGATTCCTAATTATTCAATTGTTACAGCTAATGCCGAATGGTCTAATTTCGAAGTTATTGGTGGTATCTCACCGGATGATTCTGGCGGTTATTTCTTCAAAGATGGATATGTTGCAGATGCAGCAAAGAATTGTGAAAAAACTATGCAGGAAGATGGTAAACCTCATTATCTTGTAATTGATGAATTTAACAGAGCTAACATTGATGAAGCGTTTGGTAAATTGTTTACAGTCTTCGAGTACAGAGACAAGCAAGCTCTTCTGACCGCAAAAGAAACTGGTGGAGCGCCTTTTATGATGCCTCCTGAATTTAGAATTATTGGAACAATGAATACCCAGGATAAGAATACCTTATTCAATGTAGGTCACGCCTTAATGAGAAGATTTGCTTTTGTTGAGATTGGCTTGCCTGACAGGGACGATGAGTACAAACGCATGCCAGTCTTTGTGTTTAACAAATTAAATAAATTAGGAATCGCTCCAGACAGGCCAGACGATATTGATGGTGTGGATTGGTATGCAAAAGAAATGTTCGACTTTTATGACGATGATGGAACAATGTTCAAGGCTTTCAATAAGTTTATGAATTTCTTAGAAGAGCAAGAATTACCTCAATCAAGAGATGACGAAGTAGCCAGAGGTGTGAGAACTTACAGGAAAATTGGTCCAGCAGTTATAATCGATTCGATGTTAACTGTATTTAATTCGAGAGGCCAATATGACCTTGATAGAGCATTAGCTGACGTGATTAAATCTAATATTATGCCTGCATTAGAAGGTCTTGAGAGAAATGAGCTGAAATGTTTAATGCTAAAAGCACAAGAAGTTCTCGGCCAAAATCATGACATTTCGGTTACATTAGAAAAAATGGTTGATTCGCCAGGATTGAGCGTTTTCGGTTGATATGAGTCTTCCTGATGCAACAATTGACCTGAATTTACCTGCCGACCACCCAGATCATTTACAAGAAGGTGAAAGCATATTGTTGAATGTAAATGCATTTAGGCCTTTAGAAAACGTTCACATACGATTAGGAACTGCCCGCATGGATAATCTTCCTAAAATAAGATCAAATACTACCCACTCACAGGCTTTTGAAGTTCCAGATTATATAGGCACAAACACTATTGGTCTGTTCGATTCAGAAGGTAAGTCAGTTTCCAATAAATTAGAGATAGTTATTGCTCCTAAAATGTTGGATTACGAAAAGTTTAAAGATTTGAGAGATAACCATATACCTGATTTAGTAAAGAATTCTGGAGCCGAAGAGCCTCCGGAGGGAATGTATCCAGGAGCTACTTCATCCATTGAGGAAGAGAAGATATTATTGAACATAGAGCAGTTATTGGAATTCTCAGGTAAGTTGCTAAAGATTACTAATGACATACGTAAAGGGGCATACACATACAAAGTAGAAGTTGAAAGAAAGACTATGAAGTCACAGATACGCGGCGCCGTTCGTTGGCAAAAAACAGCTTTGGCTAGAGCACAGAAAGGAACTGAATACGCTACAGCTCATGTAACTGATATACGTAAGAGGAAATGGAGTACTCCAACTAATATACTGTTAGTTAAATTTCATATGGAAGTTTTCATCGAGGCAATTTTTTTCAGAGATGAAATGGATCGCAAGGAAAGAGAAAAAAAAGCATGGGCTGCAATCTATGGTAAAAAAGTAGAGAAACTATCAGATGATGCTAAACTTCAATTGGATAAGCTTGATTTGGCTTGTAAGATGCACAAACAAGTTTTAGGAGACGGTAAGCTTGCAGAGTTGATTCCCATTGCTAAGAATACACGTAAAAGTCAGAGGTTGATAAACAGGGAAGCTTTGATCGAGGCGAAAACGTGGAGTCGCAATAGATCATACAGAGAATTGCCACCTCTTTGGAGAGATTTTTTAGATGAGTACAAATCATATTATGAGGAAACCGTACTAGTACAAACACAAAAAATGACAGATATTTATGCGTTATGGATTCTTTGTGAAATGGCATCAGGAATGAAATTAAGTGCTCATGCCAAATCTTTGCGTGAATTTAGATCTAAAAATAAAGACATTGTATTGAAGTATGATGCTCCAGGCCAAGTTAGGCACGGTTGGAGTGATTCAATAATGGGTTCTCTCTTTGGAGATTCTGAAGAAAAGGCCAATCCTGTCCAGGGTTCAGGTAAACCTGAAATTTTTATGAATTACAGAGGAATAAATTTTTATTTTGAAACTAAGTACGATTTAGAACAAGCACCTCGTCAAGAAGATGTCTACAAGGTATTAGCATACATGAATAATTATGATGTTCCTTGCGGGGGTATAATTTATCCCGGACCTCAATTGAAAGTATCTGTGGACATTAGGAATAAGCAGGTTATTTCTTGGATACCTTTTACTTGGACAGAAAAGGCCTTTGAGGTAGCCCCTAATTATTTTGCTTTCATTTCTGACAGAATGGCAGCAATTCATTCTAAAATTGGTGAAGAAGATTTAGATGTATTTATTGAAGAAGTTGAAAGGAAAGCCTTTGAATTTTACGAAGCTATAGCCGTTCCTGGCGCAGTCGCACCTGAAATGCCTGAATTCTTGTATAATGAAGAAGTTGAAATAGATTTGGAAGAGGTTATGGAAATGGAGGAAGAGACTGAAGAAGTAGATTTAGATACTATTGTTGAAGAAGCCTCTCAATCAAAGAAGGATAGGTTATTGGAAGATATCGAAGAAGGCAACTTAGAACAAGCTACCGAAGTTGCCGGAGGTTATTCTATTTCTAAGGATGTTGCTGAAGATGAGTCTGACAACGAAGAACCTAATCTTAAAGATGAATCTAACGAATTCCCAGAAAGCGTCTTCGAAACGGATTCGCAGCCGCCTGAGCAACCATTACCAATGGATGGAGATGGCTTAGACAATTTGGAAAAACCTCCTGAAAAGAAGATATCTTTATCTATTGAAAAGCTTAGAAAAATGGTTGACGAGCAGGATAAGTAGTTATATAGTGTTCTCGAATAAGAAATTATGATTAAAGTTGGTATCAATGGTTATGGTACAATAGGTAAGAGGGTAGCAGAGGCAGTTACGCTTCAAGACGACATGGAAATTGTCGGTATTGTAAAGACGAAACCTACGTATGAAATGAAAGGTGCCCTTGACGCCAATTACCCTGTATTTGCTTCTACAAAAAATAAGATTCCCTTTTTCGAAAGCTACGGTATAAATGTTAGTGGTGTTACTGAAGATCTTGTCAAAATAGCTGACGTAATTATTGATTGCACACCGGGAAAGCTTGGTGTGAATAATATGGACATGTATAAGAAAGCAGGTACAAAAGCGATATGGCAAGGCGGCGAAAAACATGATCCTATTGGTGCTAGTTTCAATTCGTTAACTAACTACTCAGAATCTATTGGCAAGGACTACGTTCGTGTAGTCTCGTGTAATACTACAGGACTTTCCCGTACACTTTATCCCTTACTGAACGAATATGGCATTGATAATGTTCAAGCTGTCATGGTACGCAGAAGTGGAGATCCAAAAGATAGTGATAGAGGGCCTATTAATTCCATTGAGCCTGTTTTAAATGTTCCTAGCCATCATGGCCCTGACGTACAGACGGTTATTTCGAATTTGAATATTCAAACCATGGCCGTAAAGGTTCCTACGACAATAATGCATGTTCATTGTATTGTTGCAGAATTAGAGTCAGAACCTGAAGTGAGTAAAGTCTTAGAGTTATGGGATGCCACACCTAGAGTTAATTTAATTGAAGGTTTCCTAGCCAATGGTGAGTCCAAAGTACGAAATTTACCGGGGACCGCCGAAATAATGGAATGGGCGCGTGACTCTCTTTATACTAGAGGCGATTTGAATCAGATAGCCGTCTGGAAAGATGGAGTTCATTCTTTTGGTAAAAAGTTGTACTATTATCAAGCTATACATCAAGAGTCTGATGTTGTCCCAGAAAATATTGATGCAATAAGGGCAATGTGCAATATTGAATCGGATTCCTCGAAATCAGTTAAAAAGACTAACAAGGCTTTAGGTATCGACTAAAGTTTTAATCTTTTTTAGATATTCTAAATTTAACTTAGGGATTATATTTTGTTTTTTACCCATTTGACATAAAATACCGTTGATTTCATTTATTTCAGTTTTCCTTCCTTTCTTTATGTCTTGGAGCATGCTGCATAAATTATCAGCTGTTTTTTCGATTATTTCTTCGGTTAAATCAATTGGGTCGTTTCTAAATTTAATACCATTTGATTTTGCAATACTAACTGATTCAGTTAGTAGTTCTTTAACTTGAGTCCAATATTCAGATTTTTTTAGTTCTCCGTTTTTTAAATTATGGAAAGAGGCTATTGGATTTATTGCACTATTTATTGCAGCTTTGAGCCATATTTCCTTTTTGATGTCTTTTGATTGACTAATATCAAAAAAATAGCTAGAAAATAGTTCTAAAATTTCTTTAGAATCTTTTTTAACGTTAAACAAGCCCCCAACGACGGTTTTTCCAGTTCCTTTAAATTCAGAAACACCTATTTCAGAGGATGTAGCTCCAATACTTGTCACTATTGAATATATTTCGTTATCGTTTGAAAGCCTGAAATCCAACATTTTTAAACCGTTTTGACAGATAATTACCTTTCCTGTGAAACTATCTAAAAGTTTTTTAGTATTTTGTAAATCATAACCTTTGACTGCAATTAAAACAATTTCAGAATCAATGACTTCAGTAACAATTTTGGCCTTTATTTTCCTCTTTTTATTTCCTTCAATAATCCACAAGCCTTTTTTTATTAGTCTTTTATAATTTTCAGGTTTTACAAGCACAGAAACTTCATTCTTATTATCAAGAGACGCAGCCAATACTATTCCTATAGCTCCTGCACCAATAACTGTTATCTTCATCTTTTTTCCGTAAATATCAAGCATTTGTTGTTTAACACTTTAATGTGTACTGTAAAATTAGGATTTTTTAAATTGACTTTCACGTTTGGCAGTAGTTCAAACACACTACCAGCAACGTCTCTAGCTAGTTCAGTTGATGTGAATTTATGTTCACCTTTTCTTTCAACTTTAATCGCAAAAGTTTCTATTTCTAGTTCTGGTGGAATAATATTTTTTACATTTTTATAGATATTTTC
>CEUQ01189266.1_pt1 | contig 15596 bp, 16 predicted proteins | sample 361491 | NCBI WGS metagenome assembly CEUQ01 (sample SAMEA2622796, study PRJEB7988) | marine metagenome | biome: marine biome (ENVO:00000447); feature: marine epipelagic mixed layer (ENVO:xxxxxxxxx); material: "saline water (ENVO:00002010), including plankton (ENVO:xxxxxxxx)" | depth 120 m | reverse complement strand
CGGCGGCCACGGGTCGAGACAATCTCGCCCTTGTCCAGGAAGACATCGGACACGGCGATGGCCTGATCCAGAAGGCCGCCGGGATTGTTGCGCAGATCGACAACGACACCCTCGAGTTCGTCGCCGGCTTCCGCCATCATGCCTTCGATGGCATCAACCAGGCCTTCTTCTGTCTGCTCGTTGAATGATGTGATGCGGACATAGCCGGCATTGCCTTCCATGCGCCAGCGCACCGACTTGATGGTGATGATGTCGCGCGTGACGGTGATCTCGAGCGCTTCATCCTCGCCTTCGCGAACGATCGTGAGCACGATGTCGGTGTTGACCTGGCCACGCATCTTTTCGACCGCTTCGCCCAAGGTGAGGCCCAGCACAGGCTCGCCGTCGAGATGGGTCACAAAGTCACCGGCTTCGATACCGGCACGATCGGCCGGGGTATCATCGATCGGCGAGACGACCTTCACAAAGCCATCCTCCATGGTGACTTCGATGCCGAGACCGCCGAACTCGCCACGGGTCTGGACCTGCATTTCGTCGAAGTTCTCGGGGCTAAGATAGCTCGAATGAGGGTCCAGCGACGTCAGCATGCCGCGGATGGCAGCCTCGATGAGTTCCTCGTCGGTGACCGCTTCCACATACTCCGCACGAACGCGCTCGAAGACGTCTCCGAACAGGTTCAGCTGGCGATAGGTTTCACTGCTGGCGGCATCGACCTGGGTCACTCCAGGGCTCATCAGAGCCAAAATCGAGGCCACTACAAGTACAGATCTTTTCATCCGCCACTCACTTCGCTTGTCCCGGCCGCAATCCACGGAAGGGGGTTGATGGGATCACCGTTGCGGCGCAACTCGACGTAGAGCAAACGACCGTCGGCTTCATTCGTGGGCATCACGCCAACCGGTTCGCCTGCCAGTAGCCACTGGCCAAGCGTTACGTGGACGCGCGCAAATCCTGCTAGCACAGTATGGTAGCCTTCGCCGTGATCAATGATCAACAAATGCCCGTAATCTCGGAAGGTCCCGGCGAAGGCAAGCTGGCCGTCATAAGGTGTGATGATACGTGCACCCGGTGCCGACTCGATGGCGATTCCCCGGCTCGGCAGCCCTTCCGGAACGATTTCGCGAAAGGTGAGCGCGATCTGGCCTGTAACAGGTAGCGGAAGGCGCCCCTGCTGGGCGCTGAATCGATTGGCGGCGAGGGCATCCATGGCCGCGGCCATCTCTTCTGATTGCGCCAGAGATTGCTGTTCGGCCTCTGTCCAGAGGACGAGCAGGAGATCTTTCAGATCGGCGGCTTCACGGCTCAACTCGTTCTGTCGGCCGGCGAGCACCGCATCGTCCTGCTCTATCCGCGAGAGTAGATCGGATTTGCTGGCCACGGTGTACCGAGCAATGGCCAGTTTCGCGCGTATCAGAACCAGCGTTCGTTCCCGCTCGATTTCCTGTTGGGTCATGTCGTCACGCAGTTCGACGAGGCTGCGTACGGCCGTTTCGATCTCTGTCATGCGCTGCTCGAGGCCGCGCGTGACAGAGGCCAATAGCATGGCCGTGCGTTGTGTCTCGGTCGGCGAACCCGGCATGGCGATCATCATGTCGGTCGGTTGCAGGGCAAGGCGCTGCAGGGCCGCCAGGACAGTTGCGAACTCGTCACGTCGCACAGTCAACTCCTGTTCCCGTTCCTCCATCTCCACAGCCAGGGCGGCGAGCGTCTCCTGGATCGTAGTCAGGGACTGCTCCAGATCTCTGATTTCGTGTTCGCTGGCAAGCAGCCGGACCCGCAGGATATCGAGCTCGTCGGCAATGGCACCGGCTTCCTCGCCCAGTGCGGCACGGGACGCTGCGGCTTCGGCCAGACTTGCTTCGATGTCCTGAAGGCGCTGTGCTGTCTCATCGTTGTCCTGGGCTCCTGCACCCAGGCTCAAAACGACCGACACCATAAGGGCCAGGATCGGGCGGGCAGGGGCCATCAGCTCCGGACCAGCAGGGAACGGCCGGTCATCTCGGAAGGCTGATCGATGTGCAAAAGATCGAGAAGTGTTGGCGCCAGATCGGCCATTCCACCCTCTTCGACATGGACGCCCTCTGGCGCGTTGACGATGACCAGCGGCACCGGATTGGTGGTGTGAGCGGTGTGAATCTCTCCTGTTTTTGGGTCACGCATGGTCTCAATGTTGCCGTGGTCTGCCGTCACCACCATGTGGCCGCCTGTGTCCTCAACCGCCCTGGCGATGCGTCCGAGACAATGGTCGACCGTTTCGACCGCCTTCAAGGCCGCTTCAAAGACGCCGGTGTGGCCCACCATGTCGGGATTGGCGAAGTTGCAGATCACCACGTCGAAGCGGTGGTCGTTGATGGCTGCCACCAGCTTGTCGGTGACCTCTTCTGCGGACATCTCGGGCCTCAGGTCATAGGTCGCGACCTTCGGCGAGGGGATGAGAATCCGTTCCTCTCCCGCAAAGACCTGTTCTTCGCCACCGTTGAAAAAATAGGTGACATGCGCGTACTTCTCGGTCTCGGCAATCCGGAGCTGGCTCATGCCGGCGTCTGCCACAAGACTCCCAAGGCTCTTGGAGACGTTCTGCGGTGCGAAGAGTGCCGGCAGGAAGGGATCGAGTGCGCTGGAGTAGGACACCATGCCGGCCACGGCCGCGAATTTGGGTGGCTTCGGTGCATCGTAGCCGTCAAAGGCCGGATCAAGCAGCACCGTGAGCAGCTGCCGTGCCCGGTCGGCGCGGAAGTTGGCCATGATTAGACCGTCGCCGGCCTGCATGCCGGCAAAGTCCCCGATGATGACAGGCTCCACAAACTCGTCGGTCTGGCCTGCGTCGTAGGCCCCGGCAATGGCCGCATCAGCGCCTTCGGCGTGGTGTCCCTGGCCCTCCACCAAGGCGGATAGTGCATTGCCGACCCGTTCCCACCGCTTGTCCCGATCCATTGCATAGTAGCGCCCGATAACGGTTGCGACCCGTGCTCGCGGCGCATCGGACTGGAACTGCGCGACGTAGCCCTTCGCGCTGGATGGTGGCGTGTCCCTGCCGTCGAGGAAGGCATGAACCAGGACATCGATCCCATGTGCGGCGAGGATGTTGGCCAGCGCCGCCATGTGGTTCTGGTGCGAATGCACGCCGCCGGGCGAGAGCAGGCCCATCATGTGGCAGCGGCCACCGCTTTGCTTCAGCGCGGCAATGAGGGCGGTCAGGCGCGGATTGTCTTTGATCGAGCCATCGGCAATGGCGCGATCAATGCGCGGCAGATTCTGCATGAAGATGCGGCCCGCCCCCATGGTGAGGTGGCCGACCTCGGAATTGCCCATCTGTCCGCAAGGCAAGCCGACGGCCTCGCCCGACGTTTCCAGCCGCGTCGTTGCGCAGTCCCTGAGCATGGTGTGCCACACCGGCGTCTTGGCCTGCAGGATCGCGTTATCGGGCCCGTCTTTGGCGAGACCCCAGCCGTCCAGAATGCAGAGGACGAGAGGGCCGGGACGCTGGGATGAACTCATGGCTGGCTCTTGGGTAGGGAGAGCATGGATGTATCTGTTGCCTCGCCCTGTGGCAACACGAAGGCAGGGGCAGGGCTGCTGTCAGTCACGATGGTAGGGGTGTCCGACCAGGATGGTGTGGGCGCGGTAGAGCTGCTCCAAGAGCATGACACGGACCATCATGTGAGGCCATGTCATGGCACCCAGCGAAAGCAGAAGATCGGCGCGTTCACAGACGCTCTGGTCCAGGCCGTCGGCACCACCGATGATCAGGGCCATCTCGCGCCGGCCTTCGTCACGCTGCCGCTCGATCCAGCCGGCAAAGCCACGGCTGTCCAGCGTCTTACCCCGCTCATCCAGAGCGATGACAAGGGCCCCCTGCGGCACGGCGGACAGCAGTTTCTGGGCCTCACGCTGCTTTTTCGCAGGACCATCGGCGTCGTTGATTTCGACCAGGGAGAGATTCCAGGGTAGACGGCGGGCATAGTCGTCCCACTGGCCGATGATCACGCGGTCGCGACAGCGCCCGACTGCCAGCACGATTACCCGCATGGTAGCACCGTTTGTGAGGACTGGGTCAGGCCGTGGCTTCCAGCGGCGTGGGGGCGGGGGCCGGCATCGGCATCGACCACATCTTTTCGAGGTTGTAGAGCTCGCGCACTTCGTTGCGGAAGATGTGAACGATCACATCACCCAGGTCGACCAGCACCCAGTCGGCGCTGCCCTGTCCTTCGATGCCCTGAACCTTGTGGCCCTTGCCCCTGACCGCTTCGACCAACCGGTCGGCAAGCGCAGAGACCTGTCTTTGGGACTGACCGCCGCAGATGATCATGTAATCCGCGAAGCTGGTTTTCCCGGCAAGGTCGATATCGACCATTTCTTCGGCCTTGCCGTCTTCAAGTGTGCTCGTGATGAGCGCGACGAGTTTCAGGACCTGTTTCCTGGCAGCGTTTTGACGGGGAATGGAAGTCCTCCTCCCTGGCATGTTGCGTCAACGTTAGTTGTCAGTCTCCCCGGCGTGGCCAAACCGCGTGTCACCGGCGCGTATGGCGGTGGCAGAAGCGGGGTGCCTGGGACCCAGAATGAAAGTCCAGACCGGAGGCGTCGTATCTACCAGCCCCCGGGCTCTCCATGTGCGGAGCCTGTGGCGCCTGAAACGAACAGCAGCCCGACTTGCAAGGCAGGAAAAAGAATACGGAGAACGATCGAACACCGCAACCGGGACCCGCTCAAAGATGGTCTCCCAATGACGCCAGCGGTGGACGGATGCCAGGTTGTCGGCGCCCATCAGCCAGACAAAACGGGTGTCATGGCAGCGGCGCTGAAGCTGGGTGACCGTATCGGCGGTGTAGCGGGTACCGAGGTCCTGTTCGAGCCCTGTGACGACGACATTCGGCAGGTCGACGAACGACCGTGCAGCTTTCAGGCGAGCAGCAAAGGGCGCCATGCCGGCTGTGGTCTTGAGCGGATTCTGCGGCGAGACAAGCCACCAGACTTCATCGAGGTCGAGCCGCTCCAAGGCCGCGCGGCTGACAAAAAGATGGCCGTCGTGGGCCGGGTTAAAGGAACCGCCGAGCAGGCCGATGCGGCGGCCCGCGGCATGGTTCAGAAGCGCGAGATGAGAGGTCAGGATCGGGTCTGTCCGCTGCCGCGCACGAGGTACTTCATGGTCGTGAGCTGATCCACGCCCACAGGGCCACGCGCATGCAGCCTGTTGGTCGAAATGCCGATCTCTGCACCCATGCCGAACTCGCCCCCGTCGGCGAACTGGGTCGAGGCGTTCCACATGGCAATGGCACTGGGGGTGCGGGCCAGGAACCTTTCAGCGACCTCACTGTCGTCCGTCACGATGGTTTCGGTGTGGTCGGAACCGTGGCGGGCGATGTGCTCCAGAGCGCCGTCGACGCCGGCCACCATGCGAGCCGAGATCACGGCATCGAGGTACTCGGTGTCCCAATCGGTGTCGGCAGCCGGCAGGACCCTCGAATCCATCGCCTGAACGGCTCTGTCACCGCGCACCTCGCACCCGTTGTCGAGGAGCGCCATGATGATGGAAGCCGGGGCCTCATCTTCCAGGGCTTCATCCAGCAGTAGAGTTTCGGCAGCGCCACAGATGCTGGTGCGTCGCAACTTGGCGTTGACCACGATGTCGCGGGCCATGGCAGGATCGGCTTTGCCATCGATGTAGACGTGACAAAGACCGATCAGGTGCGCGATGACGGATACGCGGCTTTCGCCCTGGATACGTTCGATCAGCGACTGGCCGCCACGCGGCACAATGATGTCGATCCAGCGCGTCATGGTCAGCATCTCGCCCACCGCCGCGCGGTCCGTGGTTGGCACGAGCTGAACTGCTTCGGCGGGCAGGCCCGCGGCCTTCAGGCCCTCATGAAGGCAGGCCACGATGGCGCGTGATGAATGGAAACTCTCGGACCCGCCGCGCAGGATCGCTGCATTGCCCGACTTCAGGCACAGCGCCCCGGCATCGGCTGTCACATTGGGGCGTGACTCATAGATGATCCCTATGACGCCCAGAGGCACGGAGACGCGAGCGATATCCAGGCCGCTGGGGACCGTCCAGCGTTCCCGTTCGCGACCGACGGGGTCGTCGAGACCAGCGATGGTCTCGAGTCCAGCCGCCATGGCTTCGATCCGCTTGTCGTCGAGTGCTAGACGGTCGAGCATGGGGCCGGACAAACCCTTGGCTTCCGCTTGCTCCATATCGAGCACATTGGCCGCCATCAGTTCGGCGGTGTTGGCACGCAGAGCACGGGCAGCGATGGTGAGAGCCGTGTTTTTGGCCTCCGAAGAGGCCAGAGCCAGTGTACCTGAGGCAGCGCGGGCGGACCGACCCAGGTCATCCATCATGGCGGCAACGTCGTCGTCGGGGCCCGCTGAGGCGGCTTGTATTGCGTTCATGACATCACCAGATCATCTCGGTGGATGAGTTCTTCGCGGCCACGGTAGCCGAGCAATCGCTCGATTTCACCGCTTTTGTGCCCCGCGATCGAGCGTGCGTCAGCGCAGGAGTAGGCGACCAGGCCGCGGCCGATCTCCTTGCCATCGGCGGCTTTGACAAGGACGGCATCGCCGCGATCAAAGCTGCCGTCGATACAGATGACGCCGGCGGGAAGAAGGCTGCGACCCCGCGACAGGGCGGCGAGAGCCCCGTCGTCGATGACAAGACTGCCGGTGGGTTTCAAAGCTCCTGCAATCCAGCGCTTGCGGGCGTTGGTCGGGTTTTCCGCGGCCGTAAACCAGGTGCAGAGCTTGCCCTCTTTGATGGCCAAAAGGGGATGATCGATCCGGCCATCGGCGATCGCCATGCTGCAGCCTGCCTGCATGCCGATTCTGGCGGCGATCAGCTTGGTCACCATACCGCCCGACGAATCGCCGGCACGGACCTTGCCCGCCATGGCTTCTATGTCGGGCGTGATGGCGGGAACCTCGGGGATCAAGACGGCGTCGTCGTGTTCACGAGGATCCCGGTCGTAGAGACCGTCGATGTCGGAAAGAAGAACCAGAGCGTCGGCGCTGGCCATCATGGCAACACGTGCTGCCAGACGGTCGTTGTCGCCGAAACGGATCTCACCGGTCGCCACGGTATCGTTCTCATTGACGACAGGCACGGAACCCAACCGGAGCAGGGTGTTGAGGGTGCTCAGGGCGTTGAGGTAGCGCCGGCGATCTTCGGTGTCGTCCAGAGTTAACAGAAGCTGCGCGACGCCGATATCGTGACGGCCGAGCGCCTCCTGATAGGCGTGCGCCAGGCGAATCTGGCCGCAGGCGGCTGCGGCCTGACTTTCTTCGAGTTTCAGCGTGCCAGGTGTCAGGCCGAGATGTCGGCGCCCAATGGCGATGGCTCCCGAGGTCACGATCAGAACCTCGCGCCCTTCCTTCTTGAGTTCGGCAATGTCATCGGCGAGGGCATTCAGCCATGCGCGACGAATCCGGCCGTCTTGTCCCTCGACCAGCAGGGCAGAGCCGATCTTCACGACAACACGGCGTGCTGAATCGAGGGGAGAGGTCATGCCACGTCCTGGATGCGGCGTTGGCGTTCGCGCCTGACGTGGTCCATGAGCTGGCGGGTCACGGCCTCAACGCCTTCTCCACCGGCGCCCGACATCAGGCACACTTCCATGCCCGAAGCATCCGCGAGTTCCGCTGCTGCTTCCCGGCGAAGGTCATCCGTCAGGGCATCGACCTTGTTCAGGACCAGCACGACAGGTTTGTCCACCAGCCCGCCACCATAGGCGTCGAGTTCGCCGCGAATCGTCTTATAGTTCTGTGTGATGGTCTCCGACGTGCCGTCGATGAGGTGGAGCAGGGCAGCACATCGCTCCGCATGACCCAGGAAACGGTCGCCAAGGCCGACGCCTTCATGGGCACCTTCGATCAGGCCCGGAAGGTCGGCCATGACGAGCTCGTCGTCATCCACTCCCACGACACCCAGATTGGGGTGAAGCGTGGTGAAGGGGTAGTCGGCGATCTTGGGCCGGGCGCGGGAAACTGCCGAGAGCAGGGTGGATTTTCCGGCGTTGGGCAGGCCGATGAGGCCGACATCGGCGATCAGTTTCAGGCGAAGCCAGACCCAGCGTTCCTCTCCGGGCCAGCCGGGATCGGCACGCCGGGGTGCGCGGTTGGTCGAGGACTTGAAGCGGAGGTTCCCGCGTCCCCCGTCACCACCGTGAAGCAGCACGACCCGTTCGCCCGACTCCGTGAGGTCGGCCAGCATCGTGAGCTTGTCTTCCGCAAACACCTGGGTCCCGGGCGGCAGCGGTACAACCACCTCATCGGCGCTCGCGCCCGTGCGTTGCGAACCTTCGCCAGGGCGGCCGTTCTTGGCCTTGATGTGCTGTTGGAACCGGTAGTCGATCAGCGTGTTGAGGTTGTCGACACACTCCAGGACGATGTCACCGCCGCGGCCGCCGTCACCGCCGTCGGGCCCGCCGAACTCGACATACTTCACCCGGCGGAAGCTGATGCAGCCCGCGCCGCCGTTTCCACTCTTGAGGAAGATTCTTGCTTCGTCGAGAAATTTCATGATGAGCCTAAAAGAAAAGGGGAATGGCGCGCCATTCCCCTCGTGTCTCGTTGTGGTGGGGCGGGACGCCTATTCAGCAGCCACCGCCGATGGGACCACATCGATGTACTGACGCTTGCCCGATGCCTTGCGGAATCGCACCTGACCATGGTCGGTCGCAAACAGCGTGTGATCCTTGCCCATGCCGACATTGTCGCCGGGATGGAACTTGGTGCCGCGCTGACGAACCAGGATGTTGCCGGCGACAACCTGCTCGCCGCCAAACTTCTTCACGCCCAGTCGCTGACCCGGAGAGTCGCGCCCGTTGCGTGAACTGCCGCCTGCCTTTTTATGGGCCATGGGTCAGTCCTCCTCAGGCTTCGGCTGCGGCCGGAGCGGCCTCAGCATCGGATGCAGCCGCCTTCTTGGCGACCTTCTTGGCGGCGGGCTTCTTGGCGCCCTTTGCCAGAATCTCGGTGATCTTCACCACGGTCTGCTGCTGGCGGTGACCGCCGCGACGACGGTAGTGCTTGCGACGCTTCTTCTTGAAGATCAGGATCTTGTCGGCACGGTTGTGTTCCAGAATCTCGGCCTTCACCGAAGCGCCATCGGCGACAACATCGATGTCGTCGCCTTCGCCGACCATCAGAACCTTGTCAAAATCGATCGAATCGCCGGGCTCGCCGTCGAGGCGCTCCACGGAGAGGATATCGTTCTGGGCGACGCGGTACTGTTTGCCGCCGGTATGGATGACTGCGAACATCGTTCTAAACCTTGTGTTTTAGTCCGCGGCAACGGCTGGCCCCGGAATAGTTCCAAGGCGCTCTCCGCGCGGACCGGCGGACTATAGGGATGGGAAGCCCGTTGTCAACACGATCCGGGCCGGTTCAGCCCCGTTAATCACGGTCAGATAACGCGATACCCCGACCTAGGCCCTGTAGAGCTGGTCCCAGAGGAAAATTGTGCAGATTTCGAAGGCGAGCAGCGCATAAAGCAGCGTTGTAATCACCTCGATCGGGGTGCAGGCGAACAGAGTCAGACGGCCCTGATCGTCACGTCCGAACAGCGGCGGCGCGTGTTCCGGGGTGCCGCGAATCACCAGGATCACGATCAGCGGAACAAGGCCCATAAGGAACGCGAACGGGGCCAGGACACTGAGATCAAGCCACGGGAAGTACCGGCTGGCACCGAACATGGCGGCCGGTACGACGGACCAAAAGAAGCCCATGTTGGCCAGAAACTCGGGATTCATCTCGGTCGACTTGCCGAATCCGCGGCACAGCATCGCGAACACTGCCGCGAGCACGAATCCACAAAAGAGCCAGACAGCCAGTCCGGTTTCAGAAAACTCCATGATGAAAGCCCTGTTCCTGCTTTTGTTGCACGGCGCCCTGCGCTGATTATAGGAGCCAGCCACGGTCAGGCGCAACAAGCCCGGCGAAATCGCTCATCCGCGTCCAATATACGGCATTGTGTTCGACATTACGGTCATGAAGGGGACATTGGCGTCGAGCGGCATGTTGGCCATCAGCACGATGGAGCGCACCACATTGTCCACGTCCATGGTGGTTTCGGGCACGATACGACCGTCGGGCTGTTCAAGACCGTCACCGGACCCCGCAGTCATATCGGTCAGCGCGTTGCCGATATCAATCTGGCCGCAGCAGATGTTGTCGGCGCGGCCATCGAGCGACGTGGAACGTGTCAGGCCGGAAATGGCGTGTTTGGTTGCTGTGTAGGGTGCTGAGCGCGGCCGCGGCACATGGGCTGAGATCGAGCCGTTGTTTACAATCCGACCGCCCTTAGGGGTCTGGGCCTTCATGATCCTCATGGCGTGCTGGGTACACAGGAACGGACCGGTTAGATTGGTGTCGACCACCCGCTGCCATTGCTCGAAAGACAGGTCTTCCATGGGCACATCCGGCGCGCCGATGCCGGCGTTGTTGAATAACAGGTCAAGCCTGCCCCACCTGTCTTCGACGGCCTTAAAGAGCATCGCGACCGAACCGGGGTCACCGACGTCGCAACGCACGGCCATCAGACGATCAGGTTCGGCGTGGCCGTCGACCACGGCATCGAGTTTTTCCTGGGTACGCCCGGCCAGAGCGACGTGGAAGCCGTCGTCTGTCAGACCCAGAGCAACGGCGCGTCCGATTCCTGTGCCTGCGCCGGTCACCACGGCCACCCTTAGACTGTCGGTCATTGATTCTCTCCCCGTTTCGCACGGGATGTGACTCCTGTGTTCTCCCGGGGTCAAGCACTGCCGTCGTCGCGGATGATCGTGTTGCGGCCCGACATGACGGGATCGTGCGGCCCGATCCGATCCAGACGGCCCCGCGACTCTGACGCCCGTTCGGATAGCAGAAACTCGAAGATCGGGTGGCCGATGAGCCGATCGCTCGGACGCCCCATGACCGTGCAGTACGCCATCAGGATCATATCGACTGACCGGATCGCCGCGGCTTGCTACCACGGCGTGATAAAGAGCCTCAAAATCCGGCGGTGGGGCTGATGCGTTACACTCCATGAAGGCAAAACGCTACAACCGTTCGCGGTTTTGACCACAAAAGGCGGGGCGCGAGACAGCACACACCTCAGCAAGGACTCAGGCGCGATACTGGCTTGTGACGCAAGATGCCCTAGTAGTTGTTGCCGGGGGTTCGCTCGGTGATGACGAGTGTTCCGATTTCCCCGGTACGCCGATTATAAGACCCAACCCATATGTTGTAGAGCCCATCAACCGCGTTAGGGAAAGTGATCAAAGGATCGTCGCCACCGCCGCTATCATCATCGAACCAGAATTCTCCATAGGGATCGGATATAAGCAGAACGGTATCTGCTCCTGAGCGAACGTAGATGTTCAGGGTCGAACTGCCGCTTGTGCGGTAATAGAGGTCGAAATCCGGAGCTGCGGCAACAGTCCCTGACAGCGAATTATCCTGGAAGCATCGAGAAACACTGTGATTTCCACCCGCCTCAATCACTTTTGTATAGGGATCATTAGGGAAATACTCGTTCAACTCTATGCTGCCAAAAGCTGGATCCAATTCCCAATCAGGACAGGCCGATGCCACCCCTGTCAGCATGATGGTGAAGACTGCCGTCAAGAAAGTGCGTTTCATGGTCAGGTACCCTCCTTACGAAACCCCCACGGGCAGCCTAGCGCAGGCCAAGGGCCGATAGCCAGTCCCGATCGACGGTGCGGGCAAGACGATGCCTGACACTTACGTTTGTCTGAGAATATCTTCTGCGATCTTTTCACCGATCATAATGGCTGTGAGGTTGGTTGTGGCGCGCACGATGACCGGCATGATCGAGGCGTCGGCCACACGCAGCCCTCCGACGCCACGAACTCGCCCGGCGGTGTCGACAACGGTGTTGGGATCATCGGGCGCACCCATGCGGCAGGTGCCGACAGGGTGAAAGAAGCCCGTGATGTTGTCGCGCAGCCATGCCTCAAGCGTCGCATCATCGGCGACCAGAGAATCAAGCTCCGTGTCCCCGGCCACGACATGGCGCATCAGCCAGTCGCGCAGCGGGGCGGGACCGTCGAGCAGAGCTGCACCGACCGAGGAGCGGAGGGCGTTGGTTTTCGTGTACGTGCTGAGCTGGCGGATGTGGTGTGTGAACGAGCCGCCGAAACAATGAGTGGCAAGCGCGCTGATGCCGGGTTGCCGCAGCAGCTCGGCAGCAAACCGCATGCCGGTCTTGGCTCGTTCGAGGTCTCGGGTATCACCAAAGGCGTCGTATCGGATAGAGGGCAGGTCTTGGTCGTGCGGTGACAACAGACTGATCCGGCCGCGCGAGAATGGACGCATGATCACCACAAACAGGCCGCCGATCTGTTCGCCGACGGCGTGCCATCCCACCTTGTTGGCGATGGGCATGTACATATCGAGCGGCGGGCAACCCTCGAGCCCGGACGAAAAGAACAGTCCGGCATTGGCATGCGGTCTGAGATAGGGAATCTGCCGGGCGGATCTCTTCAGGTGGGCCGCGGCGGCGAAGGTCGGATGATCGTGGAGATTGCGGCCCACCCCCGGAACATCGGCGTGAACGTCGATTCCCAGGCCTGTGAGCTCGTCGCCCGGCCCGATGCCTGATCGCATCAGCAGCACCGGTGACCGTAGGGCGCCGGCCGTCACGACGACGTTGCTCGCCGTCACGTTTTCGCTTTGGCCGTTGCGTTCGATCTCGACACCGGTTGCGCGCCGGTTCTCCGTAATGATTCGCACGACGGTGGTTTCGGGAAGGATGGTGAGGTTGGGTCTGTGCCGGACCTTGGTGTCGAGGTAGCCCATGGCAGCGGACACGCGCTGGGTTTCCAGATTCGACATGGGAACCCGCCCGACGCCTGCCCGGCCGCTGCCATTTACATCGTCGACATAGAGGTGACCGCGTGCGGCAAGTTCCTGGGCGACGGCCTTTACAAAGGGCGGCCAGTCTTCGCGCCGGTGACGCCGTACGGGAATCGGACCGTCGGAACCGTGGTTGTTGTTCCTGAAATCGAGATCGCGCTCCAGGCGGCGGTAGTGGGGCAGGACGTCATCCCAGGACCAGCCGGTGGCGCCGGCTGCGACCCAGTCGTCGAAGTCTTCCTTCAGCCCCCGCAGCGCGACCATGGCATTCACACTCGAGCCGCCGCCCATAACACGGCCTTGCTCATAGAAGCTCTCGGTGTGCGCGGCTTCGCCGTCGCGCGGCTCCAGCCACCGGACCCGCGTGTCGGGCCAGAGGTTCTCGTCGACATAAGCTGCCGTATAGAAGGTGTCGCGGATGGTCTCGGGCTCGGTGCCGGGCTCGAAATCGCGACCGGCCTCGATCAGCAGGACGCGGTTGGAGGGACGAGCCGAGAGCCGGTTCGCCAGGACACAGCCGGCGGCGCCACCACCGACAACGATGTAATCGTGATCAGGCAGCGAGCTTGCGGGCGATGTAACGCCCGAAATGCATATTGGTGGTTTCAAGCCACGACATCCGGCCGGGCCGGGCGAAGCGGCTGCCCACGCCCTGCTGAATGCGCTCGAGTGTGACCCGGTCTTCCTCGTTCACCTGGCGGTAGAAACGCGCGATGTTTTCCCGGTTGTCGTTGCTGAACTCCTCACCGTAGCTAGCGACACCCCATTTGGTCCTCACATGCCCCACGCCCTGAGGGGTGATGCACATGTAGAACACCCTGTCGGGCGCCAGGGCCATCACGTGGGAGGGGAAGCTACAGATCATCAGAACGGTCTTGCGCTGGGTTTCGTCGAGATCCGGGCTGTGCGGTTCGCGCACCACCTCATCGGGCCCGGTGGGAGAATAAAAGGCGCTGAACGCCGGGTCGTCGTGGCCCCAGTAGGTCAGGTCGGTCGGTGTGGCGTTCTGCAGGCTCTTCGCGTGGGTCTGGAAGGTGTGGTAGCCCTCGGTGAAGTTCTCGACGAGAATTTTCCAGTTGCAGGCCCAGACTTCGTCTTCGCCGGTGAAGAGCGACATTTCGGCCATGCGATGGCCCGCGACAAGCGGTTCCAGATTGTTCAGCTTTTCTGCCAGCGGCACGGCGTCGGGGTCGAGGTTGACGAAGATGAAGCCGTGCCACAGCTCGCACCTGAGCTCGGGCAGAGCGCACTCCTCCTTCACGAAGCCTTCGGTCCGATCCATGTAGCGGGCGTTCACCAACCGGCCGTTCCGGCCATAGCTCCAGGCGTGATAGGGGCAGACAAAGAGCTTGGCGTTGCCCTTGCCTTGCGCCACCTGCGTCCACTTGTGGCGGCAAATGTTCGACAGAACACGGATTGTTCCATCATCGCCACGCACCACAAGCAGGGGCTCACCTGCCAGTTCCGAGGTGAAGTAGTCGCCGGGCTGTGGGATTTCCTCCTGGCGGCCCAGGCAAATCCACTCCTTCTCGAAGATCGTGGACGTTTCGAGATCAAGCACCTCAGGCAGGGCATAACTCTGCGGCGGGATGGTTGTCGCAGCCGAGTCCGACTGATTTGCAAAGGCGACAAAGCGCCGTCTCAGATCGTCAAAGGTGTCAATGTCTGACCGCATGTTGCACTCCCCTGAACACCGCCGTTTGCACTCTGGCTCCCGGGCTGTCGCGCTTCTATTATATGGGTGGTGAGACAGAGATAGAAGCGGGTCTTGGGACGGAGATGACACAACGATTCGATGTGATCGTGGCAGGCGGCGGGGTCAACGGCCTGGTCTGTGCCGGTTATCTGGTGCGCGCCGGGCTGAAGGTTCTGGTTCTGGAGCAGCGCGAGATCGTGGGTGGGCCCTGCGGCGACTACGAGTACTTCCCCGGCTATCACGCGTCGATCACCAACTCGCCCGGTTCGCTGGAGCCCAAGATCGTCCACGACCTCGAGCTTGAACAGCACGGTCTGACATTCACCAGGCCCGACCCTTCGCTGATGTTCCCCTTCCCGGATGGCCGTTCCTTTATGGCCTGGCGTGACCCGGCCCGGGTCGCACAGGAGATCGCGAAGTTCTCCAAAGCCGATGTCGAAGGCTACGCGGCGCTGTTCGAATACCTCAACGGGTTCGCCGAACGGTTGGGTGTTTCTCTTTTCGAGCCGCCTATCAGCATCGCGGAGCTGTGTTCGCGGCTCACGACACCGGAGGACGAGGAGGCGTTCGCCAGAATCTTCCTGGGCAGTGTGAACGATCTTCTGGATCAGTTCATGGCATCCCCGGAACTGAAATCCATGGTCGCGATGCTAGGTGTGATGTCAAACTTCATCGGTCCGATGTCGCCGGGCTCTGCCTTTTTCCTGCTGATGCGCCCGATGTCGCTGGTCTCGAGCCAGGGCGAGGGGGATCACGATCCGCGGCGCCAGTACCTCAGGGGATCGACCGGACTGCCGCTGGGCGGCATGGGCAGCATTACCAAGGCGATGCAGGCCTCGATCGAAGCCCATGGCGGAACGGTTGTGACCGACGCACGGGTGGAACGGGTGCTGGCCGACGCCTCGGGTGTGACCGGTGTGGCGTTGAGCGACGGGCGAGAGTTCTCGGCCCCGGTTGTGGCGTCCAATCTCAATCCGAAGATCACATTGCTCGATCTGGTGGAAGAAAATCTCATTGATCCTGAGATCCGTGCAGCGGTGGG
>CEUQ01187895.1_pt1 | contig 15646 bp, 15 predicted proteins | sample 361491 | NCBI WGS metagenome assembly CEUQ01 (sample SAMEA2622796, study PRJEB7988) | marine metagenome | biome: marine biome (ENVO:00000447); feature: marine epipelagic mixed layer (ENVO:xxxxxxxxx); material: "saline water (ENVO:00002010), including plankton (ENVO:xxxxxxxx)" | depth 120 m | reverse complement strand
CTCGCAATATATGGCCTTTACCAAGGTGCTTGATTTCGCGCATATCCAGTGGCGTGATTTCCTGTCCATCGCCACGCCGTTTTGCGGTTTCCGTCGCCGATATAAGTGCGGTAGTGGGTTTTTCTGTGGCAATATTACTCTAACGACGAAAGAAATTTTCCAACTGCATCGATGAAGCCGAGAGTGTTTTGGGAGTGTACGTTGTGGCCGCAATCTGGGACGGTCACGAGGTTGCCCTTCGGCAAGGCGTCGCGGAAGCGCTCGGCCGCATCGTCCGCCAGGATATTTGAATTCGCGCCGCGCACAACGAGCGCCGGCATCTTGAAGCTCGCGAGGTCTCCGAGCGAGATTGCATCCCGGTTCTCGTCATGCACTTCGATTTCGCCGCGCCAGCGCCGGTAGTCACATTTCGAGATGTATTTTCCGTCGGCGCGTTCCAGCATGTTGTACTTCACCGTGCGCTCGATGTGCTCGCGGCTGCGATAGGGGTCGTACTCGCGGACATTACGAATGAAATGCTCCAGATCGTCGAAAATTTCGTTTCGTTTTACGAAATTGGAGATGGTCTTGCGGCCTGCTTCCATTGTCTCGGGGCCGACATCGACGATGACGAGGGCTCTTGGATAGTCAGGGTTCATACGGGTCAAGAGCAAGGTGTTCCGGCCGCCCATTGAATGCCCCATGACAATGGGATTCTGCAGCCCGATCGCGGCCACAAAGGCCTGTGCGTCTTGCGCCATCGTTAGGTTCGAATAATCGCCGTTCCGCGCCCACTCGCTGTCGCCGTGACCGCGCTGATCGAGCGCGATGATCCGGTATTTCTGCGCGAGGTGCAGGCTGACGAGGTCCCAGGAATGAGCGGATTGATGGCCGCCGTGCAACAGTAGAATCGACGGCGCGTCCGGCGCACCCCATTCGAGATAGTGAAACCGCTGATGGCGCACCACGACATTACATGACCGGTACTGGATATCCGGTGAATGCGGTATCGATAGATCGCCAGCACTTTCCAGCAAACTGGCGAATTCGCCGGTTTTCGTCATGTCGATGGGATCCACGCCATCGGCGAAGGCGTTTAAGTAGAGACCGCGCTCGGTTGTTGCGTCGTTCATTTCGCCGCATACCCTCTGCATAATTGCTGCGCCGTAACAGTTAGGTCATGGCGCGGCGCCGAAAACCGCCACGGGGCTGGTATCCATCGAGCGTAAATGCATATTAGTCTCAACCACAGGCACCACCCACCGACAACTCAGCGGCTTCAATGACGGATACCCTGCGCGTTGCCCATTGCTCCGACGTCCATCTGGACGGAGACCACTACCATCACGACCAGTACGTGAATGCGAGCGACTACTATCGTGAAATGTTCGATCGCGTGCTTGAAGAGATGCGTACGCACGACCCGGATATGATGCTGTTGGCGGGAGACCTCTTCGATTCCAATCAGGCGACCAAGGAAACCATCGAGTGGTCGATGGAACTGATCGCGGATCAACCTTGTCCTGTCGCAATGATACCCGGCAATCATGATTGCCTTGTTGAGGGGGGCATTTATCAGCGCCACGACTTCAAGGCCATTCCGAACCTGACATTCCTGACGGAGGAAGAGGGTGAGACCGCTTGGATCGAGGAACTCGGCGTGGCGGTGTGGGGCAAGGGAATGGTGGATCATTCGCCGAACTTCAGCCCGCTCGGTGGCAGCCCGTCCCGACCCGACGATTGTGAATTCTATCTCGGCATGGGGCACGGCATTCACGTGCCGCACGGCGAACCGTCGCACCGATCCTCGCCGATCCATATGGGTGAAATTGAGGACAGTCCGTTCGACTATCTTGCACTTGGCCATCACCACGCGGCCATGAAACTGGTGACGAACGATACGACCGCGGCCTATTGCGGATCGCCGACCGATACCGTCGGAGGGGCCGCGACATATGCCGTTATCGAAATTGAAAAGAACAACGGTACGCGTCTCGAAATCCTCGCAATCCCGGGGACCGAGAAAGACTGATCTGGCGGCGCTCAGCGTCCTTTGCTTGCCAATGCGAGTAGGCCTTTCTACCATTTGCTCGATAGACAAAGCATGAATCGGGAATGTGGGAGAGAGACATGAGCGCCGAGCCAGTCGAGAAAGATTTCAATTACGACATCGCCATCGCCAAGGCGGACAATCCGGTTATGGTCCCGGGGCGTCGCGACTTCCTGCAATACAGGGAGTTGGGGGTGACCAATGCGAGTGAGGGCAAGGTTCGCGCTCAGATCACCTCCGCGTCGGAAGGGCTCTCCGAAGAGACCGGCTGGCACGTGCACCTCTGCGAGGGGCAATTCGTCTATATGCTGAGCGGATGGGTTGACCTGGAGTTCGCGGGTGGTCGCGTGGAGCGCATCGGACCGGGTGACTCCGTCTACATTCCTGGTAACACGCCGCACAATGAGACGGCGACTTCAGATTCCTTCGAACTGCTCGAGGTCTCTATCCCGGCAGACATGGGCACGGTGCTCTGCGATCCGCCGGACTAGGCGGGTTCAACGCGGACCCGCGTTAGAGAGCGGGAACTCAGCTAGTTGGCCCATCACGGTATCGAGTTGTGAGACGGCAGACCAGCCGACGCGCATCATCTCGATCGCGGGGTCGTGCAGGTTCGGCAGTGTCGTGCCGGTACAGTCCTCGACGACGATCGGCATATAATCACGGAAGCTCGCATCCTTCGATGTGGCCGCCACACATTGGTTCGTCAGCACGCCGGTGAATATCACCGTCTCCGCCTTGAGGCCGCGCAAAATGACGTCGAGATTAGTCGCGAAGAAAGCGCTGAGGCGCGTCTTTTCGACATACCAGTCGTCTGGATGCGGGCTTAGCTCGTCGAGAATTTCATAGCCCCAGGTGTTTTGGCGCAATCCGCCGTCGCGCAGGAACGGCCGCAGCTTCATAAAAGGACCGCCATCCTCGACGCCTTTCGTTCCGTGTTGCGTCCAGACGACAGGAACCCCACGCCGCCTTGCTTCCTCGGTCAATCGTGCGATGGGTTCGATGACTCGGCGCATATGCGAAATATCGATACCGTTCTGGGCGTAATGCCCGTCGGGGTGCAGAAAGTCGTTCTGGAGGTCAATGTGCACAAGCACCGTTTTGCCGGGCACAAGATCGACCGCTGCCGCCTCAAACGGGGTCTCGCCATCTACGGCCGTGAAATCATCCATGACGCATGCGCTCCTCAAGGACTGGCGTACTCGCCACTGCAAAACGGAATACATCTAATTCACAACAATATAAACCGCGACATACGGGAATCTCCAGAATGACCAAATCCGCCGCCCACGTCCTCGCCGCTACCCTCGATATGCACGGGGTCGACGTCGCCTATTGTGTGCCGGGGGAGAGTTATCTGCCGCTGACTGATGCCTTGATCGATTTTCCGAACATGCAGTTGGTGGTTTGCCGCCACGAGGGGGGCGCGGGATTCATGGCGGCGGCACATGCGCGGCTTCGCAACGAGCCAGGTGTCTGCATTATCAGCCGGGGGCCGGGCGCCATGAACACGGCGATCGCCCTGCATGTCGCATATCATGACGCGGAGCCGGTCGTCTTTCTGGTGGGGCAGGCTGAACTGGATGAACTCGGTCGCAACGCTCTTCAGGAAATGAACTATTCGAAGACCTTCTCCGATACGGCGAAAATGGTTATTGAGGTCGTCGATCCATCGCGAATTGCGGAGTCCGTGGCACGCGCCTTCCATGTCGCGCAGGCAGGAACTCCGGGCCCGGTTGTCGTCGTGCTGCCGGAAGATTTGCTCTATGGGCCGTCTGACGCGGAGCCGCTTGGGCCGCGGAAGAAGGCTGTCACCGGCCCGTCCACCGACGATGCAGCCAAAGCGGTCGATATGCTGCGCACGGCGGAAAAGCCTCTGGTGATTGCCGGAGGCCGCTTGCCCGGTAGCGTCGCGCTGGCCGATTTCACACGATTTGCGGAAGAGTTCCAGTTGCCGGTCGCCACCTCGCAACGGCGGTTCCATGTCTTCGACAGCCGTCACTCGAATGCGGCAGGTCGCCTGTTCAACCGGGCACCCCGCGAACTCCTAGAGGCCATGAAGGAGACTGATCTGCTTCTGGTCCTCGGTGAGCGGATAGGCCCCTCGATGAGCCAGGGGTACAGCTTTCCGCGAGCGCCTAAGCCGGACCAACCAATGATCCACGTCTGGCCGAGTACGGAGGAAGTCGGTCGCAACTACGAGCCGGAATTGGGCATCGGGTGCGACCCGCATGAATTCATTAAGGTGATGCTGGACGCTGGGCCGGGTGCGTTGCCGCCATCGCGCGCGGATTGGGTGACACGCCTGAACGAGGTACATCGCCAAGTCATGGATTGGACACCGGTTTCGTCCAATGACGGTGTGGTTTTTGGGCACGTGGTCACAGCGATCGACAAACATCTCGCAAAGGATGCTGTTGTGACATGCGACGCGGGTAACTTCTCGAGTTGGCCGTCGCGCTTTCTCAATATGGGGCAGGAGAACATGTTCATCGGCGCGACTGTCGGCGCGATGGGTCCGGGCGTGCCGTCCGGCGTCGCAGCGGGCCTGTCCAGCCCCGGACGCCAGATCGTCGTCTTTGTTGGCGACGGTGGTGCCTTGATGACGGGAAACGAGTTGGCAACCGCCGTGCAATATGGTGTGCCGATCAAGATTTTCGTCTCCAACAACAATGCCTACGGCACAATCCGCATGCATCAGGCGCGCAGCTTTCCGGGCCGCCCGACTTCGACGGAACTCATCAATCCCGATTTCGCCGCCTGGGGTGAGGCCTTTGGGGCGAAAGGCTTCAAGATCGAGACCGAAGCCGATGTCGAGGATACGGTTGCCGCGGCAATGACTCATGACGGTCCCTGCGTGATTGAGACACGGGTCAGCCTGAACCACATCTCGCCGGCGGCCCGGATCGACGAAATTGAGGCGCGGTAAACTGCGTTGCAACGACCCATGAGTCTGATCGACCGGTTCGACGCGCTCGCACCCTTCCGGATACGGAGTTTCCGGTTTCAATGGCCGGCGGACCTGCTGACCTCCTGGGCCTTTGAGATGGAAGTGCTGGTCCTCGGCTGGTACGTGCTGGTGACCTCGGATTCGGTCATCCTGCTGACGGCCTTCGGCGCGCTCGGCTTTCTCGGAACCTTAGTTTCGCCCGTCTTCGGTATGCTCGGGGACCGTCTAGGGCGGCGGACCATGCTCTGCTTCATGCGGGCCTATTACGCGGCACTCGCGGCGATCACCATGACGCTTGGCATGAATGACGCGTTGACACCCTATTTCGTGCTGGGGATCGCACTTTTCTCGGGCTTGGTAAGGTCCTCGGACCTCGTGATGCGGAATTCATTGTTGGGGGACACAATGCCTTCCGAGCATCTGGTTCGGGGGATCGGTCTTGCCCGCACCACGCAGGACACGGCGCGCATTGCAGGCGCGATTGCCGGCGCCGGGCTCTTCGCCGCCATTGGAATCGGCAATACCTATGCCGTGGTGACGGTTTTCTACGTCGCAGCCTTTATGTTTTCACTCGGTGTGGTGCGGTCGCATCGGCGGGAAGAAGTGGCGTCACGCTGGCGCGACCTGAAGGATGGTTTTCTCTATATCTGGAACACGCCGAAGCTCCTCGCGTTGATGTGGCTGGCGTTCCTAATCAACTTCGCCGCCTTTCCATTCACCATCTCGCTGCTGCCGTTCTCGGCAAAAGAAATTTTTCATGTGGCGGAAGGTGGGCTCGGCATTTTGGTTACGTCCTACGCCGGGGGTGCTTTCGTCGGTTCCGTTCTGATGGCGACGACGGGAGGCTCGCGGTCGCCGGCACGCTTTATGTTCGCCTGCGCCATGATCTGGTTTGTGCTTTTAGCGGTCTTTGGCACGGTTACCGATATCCGGTTCGGCGTTGGGCTACTTGCGGTAATTGGTGTCGTCCAGAGCTTCACGATGCTGTCGATGTCGAGCCTCATCATCGGCACGGCTGCCGCGGAACTGCGAGGTAGGGTATTAGGGGTACGTATGCTGGCGGTTTACGGATTGGCGCTTGGCCTACCCCTTGCCGGCGCATTGATCGATAGGATCGGATACGTATCGACAGTCTGGATTTTTATCGTCATTGACATCGCGGCGGTCGCGGCCATTGCCTTCAAATGGCGACGGGCCTTTTGGCCGTAAGACGGACCAGAACGGCCATCCGATCCTCTAAAAGGAAACTGCGACTGAGTAGTCAGGCGGCGGCCGGCCGTTCGTCGGTTTCGATGACGACGCGCCACAGCTTGCGTTCGTGCGGGAAGTAGTCGGCGACGGGATAGTGCAGGCAATGCACGTTCTCCCAGATCACAACTGTGTTTTCCTGCCATACGACGCGAAGATGAAATTCAGGCCGTTGTACGTGCCGATATAATTTAGCCAATAGGGCGTCCCCTTCTGCGTTCGGCATCTCCACGATGCTGCGGCAGTAGATAGGCACGTTCACGAACAGAAACTTTCGGCCGTTCTCAGGATTGCGCCCGACTAGAGGATGGATTACCGGCGGCGCCTTCTCCATGGCGTCCGCTTCTTCTTTCGTGTGACGCCGCTTGGTGTTTTGCGTGCGGGTCACCCGATGGAAACAGTGCAGGCCCTCGACTAGCGATTTCATTCGGTCAGAGAGGCCGTCATAAGCGGCTTCAAGACTTGTGAAAAGGGTATCGCCGCCGACCGGCGGCAAATGTCGCGCATAGAGGCTCAAAATGCGCGTTGGATGATCTCGGAACGAATGATCCATGTGCCAGAAATTGATTCGCTGGCGTTCGTCGGGCCGGATGTGAATGGCGCCAACCTCTGGCGGATGCCCACCGTCGACTTGCATGTCCTCCTTTACCGGCGTTCCGAAGAGGCGCATGAAATCGGCATATTGATGGGGTGTCATTTCCTGATCGCGGATTAGCAAAATCTTGCGGTCTATCAACGCTTGCCTCAGGTCGACTTCCGCGTCCGGGTCAAGTTGGTGCAAGTCGAGATCAAAAATTTCCGCGCCGACATTCTGGGTTATCGGCCGTGCATCGATATGCTCGTATCCGTCCATGAAGAGCTATCTATTCCGTTCGGAGAGCGCTTCGAGCAATCCGGCAAAGAGGCGTGCCCGCGGGACGAGGGACGAGACCAGAAGATGTTCCTGTTTGGTGTGAACACCGTCACCGCAGACGCCTAGTCCATCGAGCGTCGCAATGCCAAGGGCAGCGGTGAAGTTTCCATCGCTGCCGCCCCCGAATTGTCCGTGTCCGAGGTCGAGCCCGACATCCCGCGCGACGCGCCGGGCAACGTCATAGAGTTCTTCTGTCGCCTGCTGCATGGCGAACAGGGGCCGGACCGGTCCGCTTTCCACAACAAGGCGTACATTCGGGTCGGGAGACGTAAGCGACGACATCTTCCGCTGCACCTCGGCGAAGGCTTCTGGCGTTGGGGCAACGCAGAGCACTTCCGCATGACATTCCATCGGAATGACATTTACGAAGTTTCCACCGTTGATCACGCCTACCCGGTAGGTCGTCTCCTGCTCGACATCGCTGAAACCTTCGACCTCGTCGATCAGCTTGGCCATGACGCTGATCGCGCTGCGGCCGACGCCCTTAGCGACACCGGCGTGGGCCGGCCGGCCATAGGTATGAAACTTGTAGCGCAGAAATGCGTGGCGTCCGGTGACTAACTTGTCGGGCTTTCCTGGCTCGGGGACCAGGACATAGCGGTGCGCTTTTGCCTCCGTCTCGATCAGAGTTCGGGTCGAGGGACTGCCGATTTCCTCATCAGGGATGAAGAGAAAAGTGACTGGCAAACCCAGTGCGCCACGTGCCTCGACGACCTTCTCGAATGCGTGCACGGCAAGGTACATGCCGCCTTTCATGTCGAGCACGCCAGGGCCATAGAGCCGGTCTCCGTCGCGTGTGACGGCGAGATATTCCGCCAATGTGCCGACAAGATGTACCGTGTCGAGATGTCCCAAAACCAGAATTCCAGGCCCCTCGCCCCAGTTGAAATGGGCGCGGACTACATCTCCGTAGCTGTCAATACCGGGAATGCGCTCGATATCGGCACCAAGCGCTGACATCTTCTTCTGAGCCATATCCATCATTCGGTTGACGGCGGCGGCATCGAAGCTGGGGCTCTCGATCGCCGCCCATTTCGCGATACCGGCGGCGATCTCTTCCGCGTCGAAAATTCCCTCGTAAATGCTCACTGCAATGCCCTTTCGCGCGACATCTCAGAGGTCTCATCCTCGGGCGGACAAAGTCCGAACCGGGGATCCGTGGCCTGAGATGTGCTCAAAGGTTCTGCATAAAGCGGGAAGTGTGCAGAAATGGATTCCGGGTCCCGTCCTGCGGCCGGCCCCGGAATGACGGGCAAGAGGGCGGTCATTTGAGCGGCGGTTCCGCGTCCTCGATATGTTCGGTTGGTTGAGGTGTCGTGGTCATCAAGGTCACGCCGTCCGGTGCGTAGAATTGATGCCATGTATTCTGCGGCACAATGGCGATCATTCCGGCCTTAAGGTCGACACTTTCCGTTTTCTCTCCCGATTTCAGCGTGAGCGTCACAGCTCCCTTGAGGATCTGCACGATCTCGTCTCCGTTCGGGTGTCGCTCCCACTGACTCGTGCCTGAGAATCCGCCGGTAAAAATACCGCCGTCGCGATAGTCCGCCACGCGCGCGAACGTCCCCTTGGTATCCGTGAGCGGCGTCCGTCCCTCAAGGAAGGTGACGGTGTCGATAACTTCTTCCAGATCGTATGCTTGCGCCATGATATCCTCCGATCTCTAGGAATAGCGTAACATGAATCCGGTCCAACAGGTCGACTGGGCTATACGCAAAAAACGTCGATGACCGCTGGAATGTAGTCGTTCATCAGAATCACCTTCTTGCGGGTGATCTTCCAGACACCGCCGAACTTCTTGAAGTCGTGTTCGTAGCGCCCAAAGAAGGCATGTTGCGAACGGTCGCGGAGCGAATAGGTATGGCACGTCCATGCGGAATGGATGGTCATTTCCGTCTCGCTCGGCGGTGTCTCGAAAACCGGATTGGTGATGACATGAGTCGTTCGCGCTAGCGGCCACAGCGCCGGAGCTTGCTTGGTCTCGATGCGCCAGACGCGGTCTTCGATTCCAGCACGGCTGTCGAAATAGAAGAGGGAGATTTCCCGATGTACGTTTTCCGTTAATTCTTCGTCATTGCGCCATGCGGGTGCCCAGAAAATCGCGTCCTCATGATAGAGATCGATCCACTCCTTCCATCGCCGCATGTCAATGTAGAGCGCTTCACGCGACAGGATGTCCTCGCCTTGGGCGAGCAGTTCACGGTCGGACATGGGGCTACTCCTATTCGGCAGCCAGCGGCTGTTCCTTGTTGTGGCCGGCCCGCATCAGGCGCGCCCACTCGCGGTAGGGGCCGTGATAGGAAGTCTCACCCTGGTCGAGAAAAGTCCCCAGCAAGCTGGTCTCAGGGACGAAGCCAAGTTTCTTGGCTTCCTCGTCGGGACCGAAGATCAGGTTGCCCATGCCGCGCTCGAAGCTCTGCAGGTAATCGTCTGGGAAGGCGTTGTATCCTTCCTGGCAATCGGAATAGCAGATCGTGTCGTCCGGTGTCGCCATGCCAGAGGAATTGAAGAAATCCTCATGTTGGCGCACGCGGATCGTGCGCAGGTTGTCCGGCTCGTCGATCGGCGCGAAGCTGTAAACCTTCATCTCCGTCAGGTTCGGTGCGTGGGGGATGAATGTCCGCAGCACCAGTGACGTCGAATCATTGAATTGCAGATTGGGGAAGATCGTGATGTTACGCGAGCGCGCCATCCATTTCGCCTTCTCGTCGCCGACCTGCTTGCGTACGTCTTCGATCATGCCCCAGAACGGCATCGTCTCCGGTTTCGGATGATCGTTCCAGATCATGCTGTGGCCATTCTTGAAGGTGTACATACCGGCCGCCATCGTGAAGCGGTCCCGGAAGTCCGGCGAGGTGACCTGCTCGTTGTCGCTCTCTCCGTCTTGGCGGCGCTGCACGACCTTCATGAAGGTCGTATGGGTTGACGTCAGGTGGTAGGGATCCATCCCGTTGTCCATCTGCATCTTCCAGTTGGCGCTATAGGTGTAATCGGAACGGCCCGGTACCACTTCCATGCCGTTCGGGCTCTGTTCGGCGACCAGATCGAGCAAAATTTTCGCTTCGCCAAGATGTTCTTCTAGAGTGGGGACGTCCGGGTTCAGGCTGGCGAAGATCAATCCCTGATAGCTGTCGAAGCGGGGCAGGGGAATCAGGTTGTGGTCCTGTTCGTCGAAGGCGTCCGTATAGCAGCCCTTGTCCTTGTCCTTGATATCGATGTTCTTGCCCGCTGCGTCGTAGGCCCATCCGTGATAGTTGCAGACGTGATACTTAGTGTTGCCGGTCTCCGTCTGGCAGAGGGTGGCGCCGCGGTGACGGCAGGTGTTGTAGAACGCGTGCAACTCGCCTTTCTCGTCTCGCGAGACGATGACCGACCGGCGGCCGATCTTTGTGCAGTAGAAGTCGAAGGGATTGCGGACTTGCGAGTCGTGACAGAGGTAGACCCAGGTCCCTTCGAAAATATTCTTAAGTTCCATTTCGAAGAGGTCTTGATCGGTATAGACGTCGCGGTGGACGCGGAAGACGCCCCTTTCGGGGTCGTCCATAATGTATTGTGACGGTTCGGCGAAGCGCATCTGCGGAATTCCTCGGCGAAGTGAACAGTTGCTTGTCCCAAGCGTTTTCCTTTTTAGGATGTAATGCAATGCTTTCGCGAGAAAAGTTCGTTGTGGTCGTCTTACTTATGGGACGGGCCATTGCAGGGAGGACACCATGAAGATCGCCCGCGTTGAAGCGACGCCGCTCTATATTGAACTCGAGATTGATGTTCTGAATGTCAACAAACGGAACGGCCTGAGCGTCGTTCTGGTCGAAGTAGAAACCGACGAGGGACATCTCGGGCACGGAATTACCGCAATTATGGACGAGGACGTGGTGGCGGAGGCGATCAATGGGCTCGCCGGACCGACGATCCTCGGCGAGGACCCGATGGCGACGGAACGCATCTGGGAGAAACTTTACTGGCAACTGACGCCGCGGGGTCAAACCGGTTACGGGGGGCACGCGATTGCAGCGATCGACGTGGCGCTTTGGGACATCAAGGGAAAGGTGCTCGGCCAGCCGGTCTGGCAGCTGCTCGGCGGCGCCCGGTCGACCGTGCCGCTTTACGCGACGTTCGGCTTCGGCTTCTTTGATCACGAGCAGATCGGCGAAGCAGCAAAACTCTGGCGTGAGAACGGTTTCGAGCGCCTCAAGATGACCGTCGGCATGAACGCGCTTAAGCGCCGAGACGACGAACGGCGTCCCCTGATGGAAGCCATCCGGGAGGACCGTATCCGTGTGCGCAATGTCCGAGAGGGTGCGGGGGAAGATGCGGAGCTTTTCGTCGACGCCAATTGTAGTCTCGATCAGTACCACGCGATCATGCTCGCCAATTGGATCGAGGAGTACGACATCTCATTTTTCGAAGAACCGATCACCCAAAACAACGTGCACCAGATGGCCGAGATGCGAACCCGCACGCGTGTCCCTGTCGCCGCCGGGCAAACCGAGACCCTGGCCTACCGGTTTCGCGATTTCATCACGGAGGGTGCGGTGGATGTGCTGCAGCCGAACGTTGTCATCGGCGGCGGCTATACGCAGGTCCTGAAGGTCGCGGGCATGGCCGCTGCGTTCAACATGCCCATCGACAACGGTGGCGCCTTCCCGTTCCACAACATGCACCTGCATGCGGGCGTGATGAACGGCGGCATGGTCGAGTACCACCATGTCTCGGTTGAATGCTGTAAGGCGTTCTTCAAGGACCTCCCAGAGCCGAAGGACGGCTGGCTCGACTTGCCGGAAACCCCCGGTCTCGGTTTCGAACCCGACATGGACGCGGTCAAGGAACTCGCGAAAGTACCGAAATCAATGGGGCAGGGGAAGGGATAGCCTTTCTGCGCCGTCGATCCGGTTTCATTCTTCGAGCGTGAGGCCATGGGAGCTTCGTCAAATCACCCCGTCGTCCTTCATTTTCGCCAGCTCGTCGGCGCTCTTGTCTAGCAGGTCGCCGTAGATCTCGGCGTTGTGGGCGCCGATGGCAGGGCCGGCGTGGGCGATGCGGCCGGGGGTGCCCTTTAGCTTCGGGACGACAGCTGGCATGACGATGTCGCCTTCGTCTTCGTCTTTCACCGTCTCGAGATTGTCGCGCGCGGCGTAGTGCGGGTCTTCCGAGATATCCGCCGCGGTGTAGATGCCGCCGAAGGGGACGTTGCCTTCCGCAAAGCGGCGGTCGATTTCGGCGAAGTCGTGTTTTTTTACCCAGTCCGCCAATAGCGCTTCAAGTTCGTCGGCGCGGGCGATGCGTTCGCGGCTGACGGAATAACGCTCGTCCTCGGCCAGTTCCGGCATGCCCATGGCACCGGCGAGGCGCTGGAAAACGTTGTCGCCGCCGGCCGCGATCTGCACTAATTTACCGTCTTTCGTCTCGAAGGTGCCGGCAGGAGAGAATGTCGGGTTGCGGTTACCGATGCGCTCGCGAACTTCGCCGTCGCGGAAGTAATTCGGCATCATGTTGGCGGTGATCCGGAAGGTCGGCTCGTAGAGTGCCAAGTCGATCATCTGCCCCTCGCCGCCCTGCACGTCACGTTGATAGAGCGCAAACATGACTGCGAGTGCCCCGAAGGTGCCGGTATTGTAGTCGGCAGTTGGAAAGGCGGGTCGCACCGGAAAGCGGTCCGGAAAGCCCGTAGGGTACATGTAGCCGGAGAAGCCGAGTGCGATGCGGTCATAACCCGCGCGTTTGGAGTAGGGGCCTTCCTGCCCGTAGCCGGAGACGCGCAGCATTATCAGTTTTGGGTTGATCTGCCGGAGGTCTTCCCAGCCGAGGCCCCATCGATCCAAGGTGCCGGGGGTGAAGTTCTCAACGACGATATCGGCAAGCTTCACTAGCTCCTTCAGCATCGCTTGGCCTTCCGGCACCCGCAGGTTCAGGGTGACGGACTTCTTATTGCGTGCCTCGACCAGCCAGTTGGTGGAACGGCTGGCAGTGCCGTCCGCTTGCGGTGTGCCACGCAATGCATCGCCGCGTCCCGGTTGTTCCACCTTGATCACTTCTGCGCCAAAATCACCCAGCATGGTGGCGCCGAACGGCCCGGCGATCAGCGTGCCTATGTCGAGGACTCGAATTCCATCGAGGGGGAGGGGCGTGGTCACGGCGATACTCTTTCGATCATTCAATATGATGTCTGACCGGTAAGATAGCGCTCGGCGTTGAAATCAACAGGCACAGCGGATACTGGGTTTCGACGCGTGGCAGAGAGAGGATGGCCCGCAGCTCGCCATCGTTGTGGGTCTCAAGTACGATCTCTCCACTATATGAACGCGTGACTGAACGGGCGATGGCCAGACTGAGGCCTCCCGTCTCTAGGCTGCGCGAGGCCTCGAGCCCGACGAATGGTTCGAAGACGCGACCGATTTCTGCGGTATCGATACCGGGGCCGTCATCGTCAAACACAATGCGGACAGCCGTCGCGTCCGCCTCGATTGAGACATTGGCGCGTTCGTCATACGCGACGGATCGCGCCAATCCGGCAGGTGGTCGTCACGACCCGGCCACTGACGAAACCGAAGGGGTGGCTGGTATCGGCGAATTCCAGAGAGACGCTCTCCGCAAGCGCGGTGATAAAGAAATGTCTGTCGAGCGGGAGCGGGTGGCTATGTTTTGCCACCCGCTCTTGCGTTCTTGGGGCTTGCGTGTACGGGCGTCGGTGCGCTATTCGCCCCTGTTATGAGTGAAGAACAGCATCCCGATACAGGACTGCGCGGCATGGTCGTCCCGGTCACGCCGCTTCAACAGAATTGCTCCATCCTTTGGTGCACGAAAACCAATAAAGGCGCGGTCATCGATCCTGGCGGCGATCTAGAACAAATTCTGGGCGCGGTCGAGCAGAACGGTGTCACCCTGGAGAAGATCCTCGTTACCCACGCGCATATCGACCATGCGGGCGGTGTCGCGGAATTGGCGGAACGTCTCGATCTGCCGATTGAAGGCCCGCATACGGAAGATCAGTTCTGGATCGATCGTCTAGAGGAATCGGGTGGAAAATACGGCATCAATGCCCGTGCATTCGCACCCGGGCGGTGGCTCGACGGCCACGATACCGTGACCATCGGCGAACAGATGCTGGAGGTTAGGCACTGTCCCGGGCATACGCCGGGTCACGTCATTTTTTATCATGAAACCTCTCAACTTGCCGCTGTTGGAGATGTGTTGTTCCAGGGGTCGATCGGCAGGTCCGATTTTCCGCGCGGCAATTACGATCATCTTGTGGAGTCTATCGTAACGCAACTCTGGCCGCTCGGCGATGACGTGACATTCATTCCGGGGCACGGACCGCTGTCAACTTTCGGCCACGAGCGTAAGACAAATCCCTTTGTCTCCGACCTGGCGCTCGGCCGGGCCTAAGGCTATTCGGTGAACTCGCCCAAGACCGGTGGACCGAACCTCCGGCGGGGCATACTGATCCTCGTTCCTTTCGCGCTTTATCCGGTTATCGATTTCATATTCCGGATTGCGAACGGCTTGATCGCGCCCGATTTGAGCGCGGAGTTTTCCCTGAATGCAGCTCAATTGGGGCTGATCTCGAGTGTTTTCTTTATTGCCTTCGGCCTCTCGCAATTGCCTTTGGGATTGGCGCTCGACCGTTTCGGTCCTCGGCGTACTACTCTGTTTTTGCTGGCGACCGCCATTGCCGGCGCTCTGTTGTTTGTCCGCGCGGACGATCCGGCCGACCTGATCCTCGGACGAATTCTGCTGGGGATTGGCATGTCCGCCAGCCTCATCGCCGGTATCAAGGCGGCCACCCTTTGGTTGCCAGGCCGTCTGCCGATCGCGACATCAATTCTCGTTGGCTCGACAGGTGTGGGCGGGATGATAGCGACCGTTCCGTTCGCGGAGGCACTTGCCATGTACTCGTGGCGCGATGTCTTGCTTGGATTGACCGCAGCGGTCGCTCTTCTGTTTGCGGTCGTCGCGTGCCTGGTGCCTGGCGGGGGTGGAGAACGGACCGGTTCGATTTTCCGGCAAATGGCCGGATTCAGTCCCGTTCTGCGGTCCGGCGGTCTTTGGCGTTTCGCCCCGATTGCGATGGCCGGTGTCGGGGTTGGGAGTGCCTATCAGACACTTTGGGCCCCACTCTGGCTGCGCGATGTTGCGCATTTCACACCGTCAAAGATTGCCTGGACGATGCTCGGCATGCTCGGTGTTTATGCGGTAGGTAATTTCCTATTCGGCTGGCTCGCGCAGCGCTTGATGAATCAGGGGAGGTCGACCATGTCGGTCATCCTCGCAGCGTTTCTGATGTTTGTGGTATGTCAGATCGCCTTGGCTCTGCAGGTCACGGAATGGGCCGTCCCGCTTTGGATATTGGCCTCGCTCACCTTGGCCGGCGCCTATGCGATTTATCCGGTGGTAACAGGAAATTTTCCGTCCGAGTTTGCGGCTCGCGCCAGTTCTTCGCTTAACTTTCTCGTCTTTGCGTCGGTCTTTGCCATCCAATGGCTCATTGGCGTGATCATCGATGGGTTTC
>CEUQ01079624.1_pt1 | contig 15828 bp, 16 predicted proteins | sample 361491 | NCBI WGS metagenome assembly CEUQ01 (sample SAMEA2622796, study PRJEB7988) | marine metagenome | biome: marine biome (ENVO:00000447); feature: marine epipelagic mixed layer (ENVO:xxxxxxxxx); material: "saline water (ENVO:00002010), including plankton (ENVO:xxxxxxxx)" | depth 120 m | reverse complement strand
GTTACTAGATTTAAATGATACGGAACTGGAAAAATATTTTAAGAATGGCATCATCTTCGAGACAGATAATCAGAAAGAGAAATTCTAATTTTGAAAAGTGGGAGAGAGAATGAGTGACGGATATTCAGTAACACAAGATGGTGCTATTGCTCGATTAACCTTTGAACGGCCTGAAAAAGGTAATCTTCTAACCTTGTCAATGTTGACTCAGATTGCGAATGATATACGAGACGCGGCTTCAACTAGTGTTACTAATGCTTTAGTTGTTAGAGGGCGCGGAAACGATTTTTGTCTGGGTCGCGATCCTGATGGTGCACCAGAGGGAAAATCCAAAACAGCCCTAGAGATGCGAAAGGCGCTAATTGAACCTATTCTTGGGGTATATTCAGCAATCAGAGATGCAGAGGTGCCAGTTGTTACAGGAGTTCAGGGTTTGGCCAATGGTTTGGGGTGTGGCATCACAGCAATCTCCGACGTATCCATAGCAGCAGATAACGCGCAGTTTGCTATGCCGGAAATGCGTGCCAATTTACCCCCTACCCTTGCTATGCTGGCACATCTTGATCGTATCCCGCCTAAATCTTTACTAGGTATGGTCTATTCCACAGATAAAATTGATGCTACTCGCGCGGTTTCAATTGGGCTCATCAGCGATGTTGTTACTTTGGATGAACTAGATAATGAAATTGAGAGCCTCTTGGACAAGCTCGCGGCCTATGAAAGGGCGGCGGTTGTGACTTGTAAATCATACTTGAAAGGTGCAAAGCATGCAGACTATCCGACTGCGAATGATCTTGCAGGAAATCTTCTTTCGGTTGTTCTTTCTTCACGAAAATAAAAATCATACGCTGAAGGGATAAAAACTTATGATATTAGGTCGTCGAAAGGTCTCCGAAAACATTGTTAACCAATTAGCCGAGAGTGGTATTAGTCTAATTGCGAGCCTACCAGATGATTGGGTGGCAGATCTAATCAAAGTCGTTGAGGTTGATAGCCGTTTTAAACATGTTCCGGTAAATCGAGAGGAATCAGCAATTGGTTTGTGTTCGGGTACCTATTTCAGCAAAACTTATTCTGCTGCTGTGATGGGGGCATCGGGCATGCTGACTTGTATATATGCTATTACAAAGATCAACTATACATATGAAATACCCATGTTTTTTTTGGTGTCAATGCGAGGAGCAATCGGGGATACAGCCAAGTATCAAATTTCTAACGGGATTTATTTTTTTGATGTACTAAATACCATAGGGTTGCCTTACAAGGTTTTGGAGAGCCGTGAACAACTCTCAGAAATACCACGCGTCCACCGTCATTCACGCGTTTATAATCGCCCTAGTGCTGTCATCTTGAGCCGGGAACTTTTAAACGGAGAAACTTGAGATGACTATGAATTTGCGCGAAACCTTTGCATATATGGTTAGTCGCTGGACAGATGAGTTGGTAGTCACTTCTGCGGGGCATAGCTCTGGAACTTGGTGGGACCTAACTCACGAACGGGATCGGGTGTTTTATCTGACTGCATCCATGAGCTTGTCATCTATGTTTGCTAGTGGCATCGCGGTGGGCAATCCTGAGATTAAAGTTTGGGCTATGAGTGGGGATGGTGCCTTTGTTATGAATCCTGGCATGTTATTTGTTGAACGACAAATGAATTTGCCTAACCTGACTCATTTTTTAGTTTCAAATAAATGTTATGGGTCGACAGAAGAGGTCGATATTCCATTTAGTGAGCATGCAGACTATAAAAAATTGGCGCACGGTAGTGGTATCGAAAGAGTTTATAGTTTTGACAAGTTAGAGGATTTTAAGGACCGGTTTGATGAAGCAGTTATGGAAGAAGGCCATAGTTTCGTTGTGCTAAATGTCGAAAAAGTAGGCAAGGAGATACGAACAGCCACAATGGACGGCCCCGAAGTAAAGTTTCGATTTGGACGCTATGTTGAGGAACGGACTGGAGAGGCTATTTTTAACGTTCTTCCTTAAAAAAATATTATCTTCTTTTGTGAGACTATTTTTTAATATTTTTGCCTGGCACCCATAATGGTTCGCTCTTTCCGAAATCATTTTTTGTCCTAGCCAAAACAAAAAGCAAGTCAGACAACCTATTTAAATATTGTAAAGCGAACTGATTGACGGCTTCAGATTCTGCTAGGGCAATCAAAGAGCGTTCTGCTCTGCGAACAATAGCACGTGCAGCATGGATGTGGGCGGCAGACTTGGCCCCCCCCGGTAAGATAAAAGATTGCAGTGTTGAGAGATTTTCGTTGAGTGCATCGATGTCCTCTTCAAGTCGGGTCACCTGTATCTTTTGGATACGCAGGTTACCATCATTTATATCTGCCCCTGGTATAGCTAAATCGGCCCCTAAATCAAAAAGATCATTCTGGACACGGGATAAAACTTTTGCAGCTTCTTCCTCCGGATTTAGGATTGTGAGAGCTAGGCCAATGGCGCAGTTAGTTTCGTCAACATCACCAATGGAACTTATTCGCATGGAATTCTTGGACAATCGCTTGCCATCCCCAAGAGATGTTTTCCCCTTATCTCCACCTCTAGTATAAATTTTATCTATTTTGACCATTTCTGCTGTTCAATAATTTTGTGATGGGTAAATTAAAGTCCGGTCAGACTAAAATTCAACTAATATTTAAATTTACTATCTGTAAATTGGTATAAGCCTCCGGGGTTTTTTGTTTTGTAATAACAGGTCACAATGCATCTAATTTGTCTTTATTGTTCACAATTTAAGTAATTCAGTGTCACTCGTCGTCCAAATAGTAAGTATTATTGCCCCACTGTTTGTAATAGCAGGGATAGGCTATGCGTGGGGTCGGTCAGGAAAACCTTTCGACACCACACTTGTAGGAATGCTGACACTGAATTTTGGTGTGCCTGCTTTAATTTTTTCTACTTTGACAAAATTAGATGTTTCTCCGGCTGAATTTGGGGAAATTTTTGGTATTTTTGGTATTTTTCTCGCAGCTAATCTCATAATTGGTGCCATTCTGCTTAAAATGTTTAGGTTGGAGATAGGCGCTTTTTTACCGGCACTTTCTTTTCCTAATAATGGAAACATGGGCCTGCCACTCTGTTTATTCGCATTTGGTGATGTAGGTCTGGCCCTTGGCATCAGCGTATTTGTGTTGATGTCGACGGCAAATGTGACGATCGGGTTCGCTTGTGCCTCAGGTAAATGGTCACTTATTTCGATGCTCAAAACACCCTTTATTTGGATAATTGCTGCTGCCTTAATTTTTATGTGTACGGAAACAGCGCCACCGAGATGGGTCGCAAATACCGCTGAAATCATCGGCGGTATGTCCATTCCACTAATGTTGGTTGCACTTGGTGTTTCTTTGTCGCGCTTAGAAGTTAGTGATTTTAAAAAGAGTTTCTGGCTAAGTTTTGTTCGTCTTTTCATAGGATTCGGTCTGGGAGTTTTACTCGCTGAACTTTTTGAACTCCAAGGCGTTGCGCGCGGTGTACTAATACTTCAATGTGCTATGCCCACCGCAGTAATGAATTATCTTTTAGCAGCACGTTTCGATCGCGAAGCAAATGGCGTTGCAGGTATAGTGGTTGTGTCTACTTTTATGTCTTTGGCTACCCTTCCCTTTCTGATGTTGTTTGTATTGCAGGGTTAGTCTATTGGGGATTATTGCAGAGCTTGCGGCCATCGTACTACCCGTATTCTTATGTGCAGCAATTGGTCTAGTTTGGATCAGAACTGGGCGTGATTTTGACTCAGATCTTGTATCTACACTCGTTTATAAAATTTCGGTGCCTTGCCTTATTATTGCTACATTTAGCAAAGTTCGTCTTGAATTTTCGGCACTTACCGAAATTGCCATTGCGGCAACCATAATTTATCTGATTACGGCCCTTTTCGCTGCAATCTTTTTGCGATTATGGAGATTGTCCTTCCCGGCCTACCTCCCGTCAATGATTTTTCCATTGGTTGGTAGTATGGGACTACCCGTTTCGCTTTTTGCTTATGGCGAGGAAGGTCTGGCTTTGGCTCTAGTATATTTTACAATAGGTGCTGTTGGCACCTTCACAATTGGAGCTGCTATCGCTTCGGGTAAGTTATCACTAAGTAATTTATTCCGTGAGCCCGCATTGTGGGCAGCTTTCGTAGCGATATTAATGATGTGGTTAGACATAACTCTCCCAAAATGGGCATATGACTCTACGAAGCTTTTGGGTGCCATGGCTTTCCCATTACAATTAATTGCTCTTGGGTGTTCTTTGGGTCGTTTTAAGATTTCCTCACTTCCTCGGGGAATTGGACTAGGTATATTCAGACTTGGCATCGGCTTTATCATAGGGTGGGGGGTCGCCGAATATCTTGGGCTTGAGGGAATGGTGCGAGCAGTTGTGATACTTCAAAGCAGTATGCCCGTTGCGGTCTCTAACTATCTCTTCGCGGTCATTTATAAACGTGAACCAGAAGAGGTTGCCAGCATGGTTTTGATTTCTGCTGGTCTATCGGTAGTTACGCTTCCTATGTTGTTGTTCTATTTACTTTAGTGTGTAACAGAACCTCCATCTACACAAAGCACCTGACCAGTAACAAAGTCCGAATCTGGCGATAGTAAAAACACCGCGGTTCCGATCAAGTCTTCTGGTTCTTCTGCCCTTTTGATACATCGACTACCTATATTTGCGTCAAAATGTTCATCTGAAAATTGTCCCTCGTTTAGCACAGCTTCGCTTCGCGTAAGTCCAGGCGCAATTGTATTGATACAAATATTATTTTCTCCGACCTCGCGGGCCATTGCTCTGCTGAGGGCAATAATTGCACCCTTGGATGTAACATAGTGTAACTGCATTGGTGTTCCCTTAAATACTGTTCCAGAAGCTATATTGACAACCTTGCCATATCTTTGGTTCCGCATAATATTTATAACAGCGCGTGAAACTTGCCATACTCCGCGGATGTTGACGCGCATAACAGCATCAAATTCTTCAATATCAATTTCTTCAAATCGCCGTCGGGCAATTTTACCGAACAGGGCGGCATTATTAATTAAACCATCAATACGTCCGTATTTTTCAACGGTTTTGGCTACCATACTATCAATCTGATCGTCATCAGTAACATCGGCAGTTATGCCAATGACGTCGCCGCCAGCGGCGGTTAATTCATTTACGAGCGGGGCTGGGTCTATAACATCGTTAATGACAACATTAGCACCCTCTGCAACTAGTCCACGTGCGTAGGCAGCACCAATCCCCTGAGCCGCGCCTGTAACAATGACTGTCCGTTTATCGAGTTGTCCCATCTTAAATCCTTTATTTGATTTATTGTTCTGTATTGTTAAAACTCAATAGGCTCTCGTCAAGCATTGGCCTGGTCTGGTGATCCGGCTATCTTTTAAGGGTAATAATTTTTGACAGTAAATATGAATAGTAAATTCGCACGTTATGTCATCATCTGGTCTTTAATAATCGCAACGGTATTTGTTGCCGATGAATTTATTCGTAACGTCTTCTTAACGGGCGACAAACCCCGTTTAGTGACGCCGCGGGGCTCATTGACCAACCTTGAAAAAAGCACGATAGAAATCTTTAATGCGACAGCTCCATCCGTGGTATATATTTTCACTCAAGGTGATTACACTGGAAGAAAGCGGGTCGGTGGGACTGGCTCAGGCTTTATATGGGATCGCGCCGGGCATGTTGTGACTAATCATCATGTTATTGCCGGTGCGAACGATATAGCCGTGCGCTTAGAAAGTGGAGAAGTGGTTCGAGCAAAATTTGTAGGTTCCACTCCGGATTATGATCTGGCTGTTATCCGTTTGACTGGAACCCGCTCTGGCCGAGCTCCTATTCCTTTGGGTAAATCGAGTTCCTTAAAGGTTGGACAGTCGGTATTTGCGATTGGTAATCCATTTGGTTTAAGCCGGACCCTCACTTCCGGAATAATAAGTGCATTAAATCGTCGTTTGCCAACATCTAATAACCGTGAGGTTGATGGTGTTATTCAAACTGATGCCGCCATCAATCCGGGAAATTCTGGAGGCCCTCTTATAGACTCCGCTGGAAGGCTAATCGGGGTTAATACCGCGATAATTTCTGGCTCTGGTTCATCGGCTGGTATCGGCTTTGCTGTACCGGTAGATGTAGTAAATAGAATTGTGCCGCAGCTTATTACAAGTGGTCGGGTTCCGAGGCCTGGGATTGGAATAACTGTATTGCCTGAAGAGATGGCGGCCCGTCTTGGAATTACAGGGTTGATAATTGCCGATGTTTTACCGGGCACATCTTCAGCCAAGGCGGGTTTAGTTGGTCTTGTAAATGGGCGGACACTTGGAGATATTGTCACTCATGTTAATGGTGCAAGAATAGAAACTCTGGCGGGATTCACGAAGGAGCTTCGAAAGGTGGGTATCGGCAATCAGGTGAATTTGACTATTGAACGTAATAAGATTTCCCGCCAAGTTAGCGTTCAAATAATGGATATATCCTAAAATAGGGTTGCCAATAAAATGGTCGGGTGCTTGATTTTAATCGCTACAGGTCTAATTTTTGTATGGGTATGTAATATACTTGGTTAAATAAGTTTGGGAGAAATTTATGTTTCCTCGTAATTTTTGGTATGTGGCAGCTTGGGATACAGAAATTCGACGTCAGGAGATGCTTAGACGTACGATTTGTAATGAGCCAATTGTTTTTTACCGTCGCGGAGATGGCGCGCCAGTAGCGTTGGAGGATCGTTGTTGTCATCGCCACATGCCTTTGTCCGATGGGGTTTTGAAGGGCGATAACGTTGAGTGTCTATATCATGGTTTGACCTACGACCCCTCGGGTAACTGCGTTCACATACCAAGCCAAACCAACATACCTCCGGAAGCAAAGGTCCGCAGCTATCCGGTTTTTGAGAAATATCACTGGATTTGGATTTGGATGGGCGATCCTAAACTTGCAGATCCAGAAAAAATCGAAGATTTTCATTGGCTTGATGATCCTCATTGGCGGGCAAAAGGAGAAAAACTTGATTTGCCGGGAAACTATCAACTTCTTACCGATAACCTCCTTGATCTTACACACCTGCAATTTGTCCATCCAACAACGTTAGGTACTGACGCTATAGCTTCAAACCCTATCAAAACTAAGCGCGAAGGCGACCTGATAAGAGTTACTAGACTGATACCAGATAGTCCGGCGCCGCCATTTATACAAAAGGCGGGTGGTTTTAATCCGGAAGAACATATCGACCGGTGGCAGATTATTGAATTTACGCCGCCTGCGTTTGTGCGTTTAGATGTTGGCGGTGCGCGAGCGAATACTGGTGCATTTGATGGTGATCGGTCGCACGGAGTTTCCATGCGAAATTTAAATGCTATAACGCCTGAAACTGAGACCACAACTCATTATTTTTGGGCGCAGGCCCACAATTTTCAAATTGATGATCCCACTGTAACAGAACTAGTTTATCGCCAGGTTCATACAGCGTTTTTAGAAGATTTGGCAGTTATCGGCTCTCAGCAAAATAATCTAAGAGCTTTTGAGAATAATTTACCAGAGCAGGTAGACTTTAATCAGGATGCAGGGGGCATTCAGGCGCGAAGAATTATTACTCGAATTTTGGAAGAAGAAGCTGATGTTGCAGGCTTTCGCGCAACGGCGTAGCTAATTGTTTTACACTGTTCAACTGTCTCTATTAAAAAGGGTGCCGTTTGGCACCCTTTTTTCTCGGTTATTAGCTAGGTTTAGTTATCGGCGATCTCCGAAAAGATGCAGTAACATAATAAAGAGATTAATAAAATCGAGGTACAATCGCAGAGCTCCTGAGATTGCTAATTTACCACTCGTTTCCTCATCATGATATTCGTCATACTCATTTTTAATATTTTGTGTGTCATACGCAGTAAGTCCAACAAATACGAGCACTCCAATAACAGAAATAGCAAATTGTAAGGCTGAACTTTCAAGGAAGATATTTACCAGAGAAGCTATGATAATTCCAATCAGTCCCATAAAAAGAAACGAACCAAATTTTGAAAGATCTTTCTTCGTTGTATATCCGTAGAGGCTCATTGCTGCGAATGTTCCGGCGGTAATAAAAAACACGCGAGCAACACTAGCACCGGTAAAGGTCATGAAAATGGTAGCCATAGAAACACCCATCAGCCCGGCATAAATCCAAAATGTCGTTTGCGCGCCGGAAAATGACATCGAATGCAACTTTGAGGCTAGGAAAAAAACGAGACCTAGTGGTGCGAGCATAACGACCCATTTTAATGGAGTATTAAAAAGAGTGTGCCCCAGTTGTGTTAGGCTAGTAATTTGACCCGCATCGTTAAAGTTTACTGACATTTGTGCAATTACAAGTGCGACGATCCCTGTTAATGCAAGCCCAGAAGCCATATAATTATATACCCGTAACATATAGGCTCGTAGGCCTTCATCATAGGCGGCCTGATCTGCGGCGCTGCCAGTAAATACCGCTTTACGTTCTGTTCCAAATGCCATCATAACCCTCTTTAAGATGATTTATGTTTTCGAACTTAGTATGGTTATTGAAACGGGGAAATCAAGACCTTCTGTCAATTGTCATAAAAAATTTAATTGGCTATGCAATCACTCATTTCGAAGAATAGCTGCCGGTTTCTGAGCCAAGGCCCGCCAGGTTCCTAAAACTGAAATACTCACCATAAAAATAGTGGCCCCAAACGTCGTTAATAAAACAACATCGAATATGGGTATCCATTCTGCCTTCATTATGATGCTAATCACCGCCCATCCTGCCAATGTTCCGAGGGCAGCAGCAATTATTGCGGTAAGAAACGCGATAAATATGAATTCTATAAGCATTGTCATTACAATGTCCCGTTTTCGTGCACCCAATACTTTTAACACCACAGAATCTATAATACGCCTTTGTTGACCAGCCGCTATTGCGCCTGCCAGAACCATTGTTCCAGCTAAAATTGTCACTAGAGCGGTTATCTGGATTGCGCCGGCAATACGATCCATCAGGCTGCTGATAGCCTGAAGCACATACCGCACTCTAACGGCACTAATATTGGAAAATTTTGCCGTAACGGCATTTTCCACTGCATTCTCATATTTGGGGTCAAGGTGGATAGCAGCAATATGCGTCTGCGGGGCATTTGTAATAACACCTGGAGAAAACACCATGACGAAATTGACTCTTAAGGATTTCCAATCTACGGCACGCAGATTGGCAATGGTTGCTGTGATTGGACGACCTAAGATATTGACTGTGATTTTATCACCGATGCCAACCCCGATTCCCTTTGCAGCTCCGGCATCAAAGGACACAAGTGGCGGGCCCTCATAATCCTGATTCCACCAAGAACCATCTATAATTTTTGCTCCTTTGGGAGGGTGTCGGCTCCAGGTTAATCCGCGATCACTGCGCAAAACCCATGCAGTATTAGATGCAGATTTCACCTTCGATGCAGGAACCCCTTTAACGTGGGTTATTCTGCCTCGAAGCATTGGGACCTCAATAATTTTTTTTATTGGTCTGGTTTGTTGCACTATTTTTTTAAAAGCAGAAATTTGGTGAGGCTGAATATCAATAAAATAAAAACCCGGAGCTGTGGATGGCATTGTCTCGGTAATTTGACGTTTGATATTGCTTTCCACCACTACAACCGCAATTAATACCGTAAGACCTAGTCCCATAGAAAGTACAATATTGGCTGTCTGTGACCCGGGTCGGTTTAAATTGGCGAGAGCAAGTCGCAAGCGCGCGTTTTTTACCGTACCAACAATTCTAGAAAATCTAATAATGATATGCCCGGCTCCAAAGAATAATAGAAAGGCTGCTGCTGTCCCTGCTATAAAGCCTGATGCGATTTTTATATCATGTGAAGTGAATATAGCTAACAGCACAAGGGCTATGAGAGATAAAATGGTAACACAGTAAATAGGTAAATTAAAGCCAACTTTAATTGGTATAATGTGATCCCGAAATAAGTTGCCGGGTTTAACTGAGCAGGCACGAGCTAGCGGAAGCATTGAAAAAAGTACGGCGACAAGGATGCCATAGGTGGCGGCTATAAGAAGCGGGCCCGGATAAATTCCCAATTTTAAGGGTACAGTCAGCAATCCTGACAATCCTTTGGAGATAACTGCGGGAGCTGCACATCCTAAAACAAGGCCAATAGTGATAGCGCCTAAGGTCATGATAGCTATTTCTAAAAGCCATGTCATAAAGATCAGACGTTTCTCAGCGCCGATACATTTCAGAGTGGCAATAATTCTCATTTTACCATCGAGGTAACCACGAATTGCATTGCCTGCGCCTACTCCGCCGATAAGGAGTGCAGTAAGTCCCACTAACGTCAAAAATTGTGCTGTGTAATTGATAAATTGTTCGGTGCTAGGTGCTGCGGTATTCCTGTCACGCATACGCCAGCCGGCATTAGGAAATTCTTTGGAAAGAGCATTTTTGAACTCCTTAAGAGAATAGTTTTTTGGTAACCTCAATCGATAATGATAAGATATTTGGGTTCCTGGCTGGATCAAACCAGTACTATTCAGGCTTTTTGCCGATATCATAAGACGCGGTCCACGTGTTATTGCCCGAATACCTCCAATACTGTCTGGTTCAGATACTAGGACGGCATTAAGGCGGTAAAACGCATTTCCAATCCTAACAATATCACCAATTTTGGCTTTTAATCTTTCTAGGATTGTTTGTTCGGCAATGGCCCCCCAAATACCATCTTTTCGCTTTAAAAAGTCTTTAAGTCGGCCGTTGCGGCTTAGCGATAGTGAGCCAAAAAGCGGGTAATATGAGTCAACTGACTTTAGATTGATGAGAGTTCTCTTTTTCGTGTTCTTATTATGAACCATTGACCTCATCGAGGTCACTCGAGAAATTTCTGCCCTGTCCTTTATCCAGTTATATTGGACTGAGTTTATCGGTCTATGTGCAACTCGAAGTGCAATATCTCCGCCTAGTAGGTTCCTACTCTCCGCTTCTAGACCTGCAAAAATCGATGATGATGTGGATCCTATTCCTGCTATAGTTCCTACACCTAAAACAAGGCAAGCAAAAAAGATCTTGAAATTTTTGTACCCACCGCGCAAATCACGCCAGGCTAGTCGTATTGGTAACATGGGTTTCAAGAGTTGCCCTCATCAGAGATTCTCCCGTCGATAATCCGAATTTCTCGCTGGCAACGCCTACCGATAGCCGCATCGTGCGAAATAAGTAACAAGGTGGTATTGTGCTGATCAGTAAGTGAAAATAATAAATCTATAATTGCATCACTTGTGTCTTGATCGAGATTTCCTGTCGGCTCATCCGCTAGTAATATACGAGGATTAATAGAAAATGCCCGAGCTAACGCGACGCGTTGCTGCTCCCCGCCTGATAACTGGCCAGGATAATGATGAATTCGATGACCGAGTCCTACCGAGTCGAGGCCCTGTAGGGCTCTTTCAAAAGCATCATCGACCCCTGAAAATTCAAAAGGTATGGCGACATTTTCAAGCGCTGACATTGTAGGAATTAAATGGAAGTTCTGAAAAACAATTCCCATTGTTTCTCGACGAAATAGCGCGAGTTGATCCTCAGTTAGGCTGTCTAAATCAATATTATTAACGCTAGCTATTCCGGAAGTCGCACGCTCTAGGCCTGCAATAACCATCAGCATTGTCGTTTTTCCAGAGCCTGATGGACCAACTACACTAACGGTCTCCCCTTCGGCAATGGATAAATTAAGGCCGCGAAGCACTTTAACCGGACCCGCAGGACCCTCCATTTTTAAATGAATATCATTCAATGTGATCATTGAGGTGAAACCAATAACAATTATTTTAATTAGGGTGGAAAAAAATCATAGAAACTATAGTTATACAATTATTCAATTGCGTTATCTTCAATAGATATGATCTATCCTACAAAATAATCAAGTTGAGTGTTTTTATGCCTATTGTTTTATTTTTTATATTGTCTATTGCTACTGCAGTACAGGCCACAGATCTGAAAAAGATACTGGTATTGGGTGATAGCCTTACAGCAGGGTACGGGTTGCCAGCCGATAAAGCCTTTCCGGCATTGTTGCAGAAGAAGTTAGTCGCAGAGGGTTTCAAAGTTAAAGTTCTTAATGGCGGTGTCTCCGGCGACACAAGTGCTGGGGGTAGAGCCCGCCTTGAATGGACACTTGCTGATAAGCCTGAATTTGCAATTATTGAATTAGGGGCCAATGATGGATTGAGAGGCTTAGATCCTTTGGCTATGCAAGATAATATTGAAAATATCATTGTCAGACTAAAGGCGGCGGACGTAAAAATATTGCTCACCGGTATGAGAGCCCCTCCTAATTTGGGGCCTGAATATGGGAAAATTTTTAATAGGGTTTTCCATGCCCTTGCTGAAAAGCACGAGGTCTTACTATATCCGTTTTTTCTTCAGGGTGTTGCTGCAAAACCTGCACTCAATCAAGATGATGGAATACATCCAAATTCACGCGGTGTTGCGGAGATAGTTGACCGCATAGTGCCGTATGTTGTCCTTTTATTGCAGGGTAGAATCCCGCAGGGAGTAACAAAACGTGACTGAATCGAGAGTGCAATCAGAAGGGTTTTCCGTTTCCCACGCAACCGGTGGTGATTGGAAAGAATTGACGGAGGCTTGCTTATTGGCACTGGGAAAATCAGTGAAGGGGTCTAATCTGGGTTTTGTATATGTCTCAGACTCTCTAGACGAAGACTTGCACATGATCTTGAAACGACTGAAAGACGCTACCCGAATACATGATTGGGTCGGGACAATCGGATTTGGAGTGTGTGTTTCTAATGCTGAATTCTTCGATATGCCCGCAATGGCCCTTATGGTCGGCACGGTACCACCAGAAAATTTTTGCATTTTGCCAACCATAAGGCCGGGAGATCGAGATTTGCCCTTAGAGGTTCTGGAGTGGGCAAGAAAACATCATCCTGTATTTGGCATTATTCATGCCGATCCGAGGGTGCCAGGGCTAGAAAAAATATTTTCCCGTATTCAGGGGCAGACACATTCTTTTCTGGTTGGGGGCATGACGGCCTCACGTGGTTCGATGGACCAGATTGCGGGTGAGGTAACCGATGGTGGGGTCTCAGGTATATTATTTGGTAGTGATATTGGCGTTGCCACAGGTTTAACCCAAGGTTGTTCTCCAATAGGATCATTACATCGCGTTAGTCGGGGTCGTGATAATATTATTTTGGCCCTAGATGGCCAGCCGGCATTTGAAGTATTTAAGGAAGATATCGGGGAACTGTTGGCTCGGGACTTAAGCAAGATTAACGGTTACGTACATGCGGCACTTCCTGTGATTGGATCAGATACAGGCGACTATGTTGTTCGTAATCTACTGGGAATTTATCCAGAGAAAGGGTGGGTTTCAATCGGTGAACGTATCGCGGCTGGTGATCAGGTTATGTTTGTACGACGCGATGGAGCAGCTGCAAAAGCCGACTTGGAAAAAATGGTTTCGGAAGTAAAGGCGCGTGCGGGCAGATTACCTCGCGCGGCGTTTTATTTTACCTGTGTTGCCCGTGGGCCAAATTTGTTTGGCCCAAGTTCTGCCGAACTGGCGACAATTTCAAAAATTCTCGGAGAAGATGTTCCACTTATAGGGTTTTTTGCTAATGGTGAAATTTCCAATAGCAGACTTTATGGATATACGGGCATTCTAGCAATAATACATTGATCCGTCTTTTTGGCGCCCTGTCTATACCTGACAGCCATCGAAGAAGTCTGAGAACAATTTGCTGTGGTGTTCAGTCTGCACGCTGGATTAATGAGGAAAGTTTTCACCTAACTTTGGGATTTATAGGTGAGGTTGAAGAGCCAGAGTTGGACAACTTTAATTGAAGTTTTCGGGTGTAGGTTATTTTAAAACTGGTAAAAATATTCATTTGCTTTGGGCAAGGGTAGAGGCAAATGATGGATTACTTACTTTGTGCAAGCAGATTAAGGCGGTTCTTAAAGAAGATGGTATACGGGATTTAAATAGAAAGTTTGTGCCTCACGTTAATTTGGCTAGGTTAAAGCGGACTTCGGCCACCGAAGTTAGCCAATGGCTTGCTAAAAATGGTTTTTTCCGGATGCCACTCATGAATGTTGGGAGTTTTGAGTGGTTTGAAAGTTAAATTTCAAAAAGCGCACTAATTTATACCTCAATCCAAAAGTATCCACTAGTGTTAGAAAAATTAGTATGACAGTTATTTACCAAAATTACGATCAAAGAGCTCTTGATTACAATTATAATGCAAGGGCAACGGTGTCTGACGTGGAGGAATATCTGGCAGACTATACCAAACGAAGTGCGCACGCTCGGGGTATACTTGATTGCATGGAGGATATTTCCTACGGCAATCATGAAGACGAGGTTATGGATATATTCCCCGCGGGTATTAACTCTCCTATTTTCGTCTTTATTCATGGAGGATATTGGAAGGCTTTAAGCCAGAAGGATTCAGCATCAATGGCTCCTGGCTTGGTTGCTCGTGGTATTACTCTCGTGACATTAAACTATTCCTTAGCACCATTCGCGTCGCTCGATTTGATCGTCGCACAATGTCGCCGGGCGTTGGCGTGGGTATATAACAATTCAAATCAGTTTGGTGGTGATAACAGTCGCATATTTTTAGGAGGGTCATCTGCGGGAGGACATTTAACTGGAATGTTGCTTGCCGGCGGCTGGCAGTCGAGATTTGACGTACCTTTAAATATTGTTAAAGGCGCGATAGCTTTAAGTGGCTTGTATGATTTGGAACCAATTCGATTGTCAAATATCAATGAATGGATGAAACTCGATTACGCGTCAGTTGAGAGGAATAGTCCGATTCGCCATTTACCTGATGATGGGGGTCGCTTGGTTATATCTTTTGGAGAGAACGAGACAAATGAATTTAAACGTCAAAGCATTGAGTATGCTAAAGCTTGGAGTTTGAAGGGTATGGTCTGTGATTTTTTTGAAATGAAAGGGCGTAATCACTTTGATATAATTCTTGATTTAGATGATTTTTCTACTCCGATCGGTAGGTCTTTATTTGGCATGATTTTGGAAGAAACAATATGATTTCTTATCAAATAGATTATTTAAAATTTAATCCTGGAGAATAACCTAATTTATTTATTAAGTTGGACTGATCATCTCAATCATGTGGCCCGAAAGTTAAACAATCTGGTAAGTCGACAAATGAAACCCTGCCTTAAACGTATGGGTATCAATTTATTGTCTAAAAAAGTGTCTAACGACTAATCTGAATTGGCTTACCTGGGAGTGAAAAGTAAAAGATGCGTTTTGAACCACATCAAACTTCGTGATCAAACTCTCTTGTCTAAAAATTAGTTGAATGAATTTATGAATAGTAAATTGAAACGAGCGGTAGCGGTCTTTGAGGCATTACCGGCATCTACCCGGGGTATCTTTTGGATGATTTTTGCCAGTTTCAATTATGCAGCGACATATGCTGTTGTGCGTTATTTGTCTAATGATTTTGGCGTTTTTCAATTAGTATTTTTCCGTTCTTTTCTAGGCGTGATACTTATGGCGCCGTGGATTATGAAGGTTGGTATAGGTATTCTCCGAACCAATCACTTTAGCGCCTATTTAGTCAGGGGGTCCCTAAACTATGTAGGAATGTTATTATTAATCTTCGCACTTGCTTCCCTTCCTTTGCAGGACGTTACCGGACTGATGTTTACATCGCCCCTTTTTACCGTTTTATTTGTTTCGATATTTCTTGGTGAGCCTACCGGCCCAAGGCGCTGGGCAGCACTGATAATTGGATTTGTGGGTGCCATGATTATAATCCGCCCTGGCTTTCAAGAACTCACCCTAG
>CEUQ01001309.1_pt1 | contig 15871 bp, 4 predicted proteins | sample 361491 | NCBI WGS metagenome assembly CEUQ01 (sample SAMEA2622796, study PRJEB7988) | marine metagenome | biome: marine biome (ENVO:00000447); feature: marine epipelagic mixed layer (ENVO:xxxxxxxxx); material: "saline water (ENVO:00002010), including plankton (ENVO:xxxxxxxx)" | depth 120 m | reverse complement strand
GATTCTTTAAATGGAACATGGCTTACTCCAGCTGAAGATGTTAGTGCTAATGACATTTATACTGACCCATTACCATTGGATGAGACTTATGGTGGACAGTGTTCATGTCAATGTCTAGATAGTGATGGATATGCAGTTGATTGCAATAGTAATAATGCGGTTGCCACATCATATTCTGAGCCTGCAGCTCCTGCCGGAGGTGCTTGTCAAAATTCATTGTATACGACTCAATCTGATTGTGAAATGTACGGTTGGATTTGGTTTACAGGCACAATTGATTGCTCTTTAATGGATGCAAATCAAGATTGTGTGATGGAAGATGAAATAGATGCAGATATTACAAATATAGAAGAAGCAGAATTTTCCATTTCCTATACTAACCTTGAAAAATTATTTTGGGATAAAGAAGCAGGCAGATATAAACCTCAAGTATCTAATGAAATTGTTGAAGAAGTAACCCTAACTGACGACTCAGATGTTTATGATGTTAAACGATACTGGAGCGTTATTAATGAATGGGATGCTGAAAATATTGATGGAATGGTTTATATAGACCATTCTCAGTGGAATGATACTACTATAGTAGTTGAAGAGGAACCTATTTACTGCGAAGATATAAATGTTGAAACAGACTGTACTACAGAGTTAGGTTGTGAATGGGATGTGAATGGTGATTCTTGTTGGCCATTGGTATGTAGCCTTTTTAGTGGTAATCAAGATGGCTGTGAATCAGCTGGAAGCTGTTTATGGATTAATGACACCTGTCAAGATGGTCAATATCCAGTTTCGGTTGATATTGTAATTGACCAAACTTTTGAATATACAGCTTCTATTTTAAATCCAGACTCATTAATGTTTCGTATTAATTCAGATTGTGATAACAATGGAGAATGGACAGCAGCTGAAGATTATGAAGATGTTGGAATCGATGGATGTGCAGATGAATATGAAGATGGTAATGGAGGTTGCTTGATTACGCCTGATGCAACAGAATCTGACCCAAATGGAGATAATTATAATTGTGGAATTGATGGAATATGTCCTTGTGATATTGATTATACTGGCCCTGATACTAATGAAGGTGGTTTAGGGACTGAATGCAATGGTCAATATGATTGTCAAGCACCCTATTGTAATATTGAGCTTAGTGGAGATTTTTATGTAGGAGAACCTTTTGTTGACCGATCAGACAATCTGCCTTCTGCAGAAATTTTTTGGGATACCGAAATTGGAGATACGGGAGAAGGTAATGGAATATGGATGGGAGAAGAATTAGAACCATGGGCAGATTTAAATTGTAACCTTATTTATGATGAATTAAGTGATGGATCAGGCAATGGAATATGGGATGATGATGAAATTTATCAAGATTTCAATTTTAATGGAATATGGGATGAGGGGGAGCCTCTATACAAATCTTCAGACACCCCAAATCAACTTATAGTTAACTATGATACAAATGGTGATGGTATAGTAGACGAAAGCGATGGTCCTCCTGAGGCTATATCTGAAATAGATCCAGATGAAATAAATTCGGTTATGGCCTATTTAAATGGAGGTTATGTACAATTTGATGATATTATAAAAGAAGAATCATATTCAGACTACAAATATTATACTTATACTCCAATTGCTGCAATAGAAACATTTTTTTCAAATCAAATCATCGAGGATGTTCCACCACCATTAATTACTGATCAATATAATATTGCCAAAACTTATTGGCCAACCCTACCAAATGGAACTGATGTAAATGGTGATGGAATTGCTGATAGGTATTATGATTATGATTATCACTTATTTAAATATGACGATGAAAGCCCTCATCAAAATCTATTAAAACTTATACATCCAGCATATTACTATGAGCCTGGATTTCATTATACTCCTGATGCTATAGATGAAGGCTTTTTTGAAATTGCTGACCTTCTTAGAGATACTATGATTTATGCTTCTGGTAATGATTTAAGACAGGGAGAATTAGTTGTTACATCTTCAACGGACTCTGTGGATGTGACTGGTGACGGAACTTATAATCATGTATATGATGTAACTAAGAGATTTGAGGTTGAATTTGATACACTTAATGTTCCATTAAGAAAAGTATTAGGTAGCTTATCAGATGATGTAAATGGAGATTGTTCTGAAGGGCAAGTTCTTATTTGTGCTGCAGATGGAAAAATTTCATGCCCTGATGCAGGAAGTGATGAATGGACTGAAAATGATTGTGGTGAATATATAAAAGAAATTAATCAATGTTCATCAGATTCCACTTTATATGCCTATAAGGTGATTAGAACTAAAACTTCTGTTCTGCATGGACCTGGAACTGAGTATGGAGAAAGAAATACAGTGTGGCTTTCAGAGGGATTGGGGATCATTAAAGATAAATTAGAAATTAGATGGACAGGTGAAAATGGAAATATGGATAATTGGGTTGAATTTTCAAGATTGGAATTAAAATCAACTGAGCAATCTGAATCTGGATTTAATTTAGGTAGATTATTTAATTCTGGAAAAGTTATTAATATTAACAATTTTGAAAATGAAGGTAGTTTTAATAATGATCCATACATACCACAACCAACAGCAATATTACAAAGAGTGAGAGTTAATAATGATTAGAAAATATCTATTTTTATTATTTATTTTATCTAGTTTTCTATTCTCAGGTACTGATGGTACTGTTAGAGGTCGTGTAACCACAAGCTCTACAGGACAACCTTTACCAGGAGTACAGGTATTTATTGCAGACATAGGTGTAGGGGCTGTTTCTGATATTGATGGTAATTTTTTAATTCTTAATGTGCCAGTTGGAGAACATGAAATTACCGCTGCAATGATTGGCTATAAAACGCTTAAAGAATTAAAAACGGTGTCAATGGATAAAACTACTTGGCATAACCCTATAATGCAGTCCGCAGCTTTAGAAGGGGAAACAGTTTATGTAAGTGGAGAAAGAGAGCTATTAGAAAAAGGTAAAACAGCAAAAAAAGTTACTGTTAGTAAAGAAGCTATTGAAGCCTTACCTATTAAAGATGTATCAGAATTATATGATCTTCAGGCGGGAGTTGTAAAAATTGATGCCGGTGTAAGAGGAGGTGTTCCTGATAATGAAGAAAAAGGCTTAGAAGAGGTACATGTAAGGGGTGGACGAAGCGGAGAGATTGCCTACATGATTGATGGGATGTATATCAGAAATCCAATTTTTGGTGGAATTGGTAGTGGTACCAGATTAAATCTATTTGCTATTAAAGAATTTGATTGGCAGCCAGGTGGATTTAATGCAGAATATGGCGATGCAATGTCTGCTGTATCAAATATGCATACCATGGAAGGTGGTAAAAAATATCAATTTAAATATAAATGGGAAACCAGTTTAGTTGGGGCTGCATTAGGTAATGAATATGATGATTTAAGAGGATTTAACGATTACAATTTTGGTTTCGGCGGACCAATTCCATTTACTGGTGGAAAATTAAGATTTTGGGTTTCTTCCCAAATGACTGATGAGGAAAAATATAGTGTATATGAATTCGATGATCTTACATATATTCAAGATGATCCTGGAAATAATACCAACCGTGAATTGTTAATAGCACCATGGGATACTAAAGGCGGCATGCAAGGGTTTGGATTTGAGAATACGAATGATATATTTACAAAATTATCATATAAATTAGGAAAATCAATCAGATTAAATGCATCTTATTGGACAGTATCTAATCATAGAAAAATATTTGATCCAAAATATATGTATTGGAATGAAGGTCAAAATGAATTGTTTAGAGATACAGAGCGATGGACTGCTGAAGTTAACCATAGTGTAACCAGTAAAATTTTCTATACATTAAGATATTCTAAATTTAATCAAGCATCTTTCCAGGGAGTTAGATGGCAAGATAGTGATTCTGATGGTTATCCTGATTGGTTTGAATGGAGTCATGGTGCAGGAGACAGATCTTTCTCTGACCCATACAATCCAGATGTCATTCCTTATACTAATGCAAATGGTGTAGCTCAATATACAAATAAAGATGGTTTAGGGCCTGATAATTGGACTAGTGGCTGGTATGTTGGAGCAGAACCAGGAACATATAATTGGGCAGTTGCAGAACCATGGGACGATTTAAATGGAAACGGGGTATTTGATGAATCTGAATATGATGCATTTATAGAATGTGGTAGTCCATGTGATACAGATGGTGATGGAGTATGGGATGGTCCAGTTTTAATTGAAAAAGCAGTTGAACGTGATGGTAGTTATTGGCTTTTACCTGAAATGTATGTTGACTATGAAGACTTCGTAGATGAACATTATTATTTTAGAGATTATAGCCAAGACCCATATAATTCTTATTTTGATCCAGGTAACGACGGATACTACCAGTACTTAGATTCTTTATATTTTTTACCAGCTGATGAGATTGGAGGTAGTAGCTGGAGTGAAGGATTTGCATTTGGAGGCTCAGATAGATTTTATGGAACATCAAATGCTCTAACGGAAGAAGTTAGATTTGACTTAACATCTCAACTTACTAATGAGTGGCGTGCTAGATTTGGAATAGATGTTAAATCACATAAATTAGATTTTTATGAAGTAGAAAATCCATGGGATGATGCTGGTGCTTTGACTCAAAGATTTGCTGAGCAATGGGATGATTTTGGAGAAGATGGAATTCCTTTTACTGAATTAGAAGGTGAAGAAGCAGTTCCCGATGCTGGAGAAGGAAATGGTATTTGGGATGAAGGTGAAGCTTTTACTGATTTTAATGGTGATGGCGAATGGAACAATTATGTTGAACCTATGGAGATTTCAGCATATTGGCAAAATACATTTGAAGTACCATGGATGGTAATTAATGCAGGAGTTAGAGTAGATTTTGTTAATTATAACACCCAAGTTTGGGCTGATCCTCAATTTGGATACTCTCCAAATCAGCCATGGTTTTATTTGGATTATGGTTTAGATGGACTGCCATGGATAGATTTAGGTGATGGAACTGAATTTGGTGATGGAACTAAGGATGGAGATTGGTATCAAGATTTAAATGATAATGGAATCTGGGATGAAAATGAGCCATTAGATTGGTATACTGATGAAAATGGAATACAACAAAATGAAATAGCTCCAGATACCGGAGAAGGAAACGGAGAATACGATGCCGGAGGAAATGGGCAATTTGATGGAACATTTGATGAAAATTGTGGTTTATGTGGAAATGAGGAATACACAGATGTTAATGAAAATGGGCAATATGATGTTGGAGAGCCATTTATTGATGAAGGTGAACCGGCGGGACTTTTAACTCAAGGATTAAGCGATAATGATAAAAGGGTAATATTTAAACCATCAGAATGGATGTATGAGATTAGCCCTAGAGTTGGATTTAGTCATGTAATTACAGATAAAGCAACATTTACATTCAATTATGGAGTATACCATCAAACACCAGTTTATCAAAATATTTATTTAAATACTAATAGACAAGAAGACCCTGAAGAAGTTTTTGAGGAAGCTGATGGCTATATTGGTAATGCTACAATGACAGCATCTAGAACGCAATCATACGAATTTGCATTTAATGTTCAGGTTGGAAATAATTGGGCATACACAATAGGTGCATGGGTTAAAGATATGGATAAATTAGTAACAGCCAAAACATTTAGAACAGGGGTTTATGAATATCAGGTAGCGGATAATGGAGATTTTGGTCGGGCTATTGGAATTGATTTGACACTTGAAAATAGAGGGATGGCCGTTAATAGCATAATTCAGTACACTTATTCTGTAGCTAAAGCTAATGGAGATTATGATGAAGCAGCATTTGGCAACCCATTTGTTGATGCTCCATCTCAAGAATATTTAATGCCTTTTGATAGAACTCATGATTTAACAGCAACATTTTATACTCAATTACCATTTGGAATTAATGCTGGATTAACATGTTTTTATCAGTCAGGAATACCATATACACCATACATTTTTAATGCTGGTGGAGACAAGCCTATAGAGGATGTTGTAAATAAAAATAGTAATAGAACCGATGCATACAGAAGAGTTGATTTGTCTTTTTCAAAATTTTTAAAATTCAGATCAACTAAAGTAACACTGGGGTTAAATGTGTATAATCTTTTAAATACTGAAAATGTTTTAGATATTCATCCATTGACAGGTGAGCCTGATGATCCAGGTTCTTATTATTATGATACTGAATTAGCTTTACCTATTGATAATGGAGAAATTTCGAGTGGATTTTATGATCGTCCTTGGTATTTTGCATCTCCTAGAGAAATAAATTTCTTTGCAAGGTTTGATTTCAATTAAATAAAAGGATAAAAGTTTGAGACTTACAATATATAACTATTTAAATTTGATAATTTTATCATTTATTTTTTCAGCATCTCCAAATTCTGTAGATGGTGTAGAATATAATTTTAGTGCTGGCCATAACGGCTTATCACGAATTGGAGATTATGGCTACCCAAATAACCCAATGAATGATAGAGCTAAAGGTTTTTCTATACAAGGAAAAGCAAGAAGTGCATTATTAAATTATGGTGCATATATTGATTGGGACTATAACCCATCAGGAGGCTGGGGGAATTATGCTTATTTGCCTAGTGTAGCATTTATGGCGGGTGTTCCAGGATATGTACCAGCATCTGATTTTGAGTGGGAATATTGTAATAATAGTGATGAACGCTGCGAGGATTTAGAGGATGGAATTTTTGTATGGATTTCTAGAGATGCATATGATGCATGGGGTGAAAAAGTTGATAATCAAGGCTTACCTAGCCGATTTAAAGGTATTGTGTATGAACTTGAGAGAGATCAAGGCATTTTATCATTACCAAGAAATACTTATGCAGATTTAGGAACTTCAAGATATAGTTGTTATTTATTTGAAGAGGGTGAACCCCCACAAGAACTTACTGGATTTGATGAATCCAACTGTGTCTTTGCAGGTGGAGCTTGGACATTTGATGCTCCAACAATCTTATCGCCAGCAAAATATGCAGAAGATGCACAATTTGAATGGGGACTCAACACTAGTGATGAATATATATATATATATATGTCAGATGATGGAGTTGATCCAAATTCTGATAGCAGTGTAGGATTAGTATATCCATGGGCATTTAGACCTAAACTTGAAACACGTTTACCTGAATTTGATTTGTATGATTATGGGGTAGATAGTGATGAGTGGACTGATGATGATTATTATCATTATTATGGTGCAAATACTGCCGAATCATGGTTTTCAAGATGGAGCCCAAAAATTAATACAGATTGGCATGCTGCAACAAAATCAGCAGGAGGCACTCATAGCACTCAATATACTGCTGGTGATTTATTTGGTAATACAATTTATACAGGAGAGGGTGACACATATCCTTTGTTATCGCATAGTAATTACCCAACTACTTGGCCTAAGGCTTTAAATTTAGAAACATTAGAAGATGAAGCATTTTGGCCTGGATGGTATGGTGATGAATATTATGGAGATGATCCAGATTTATGGGCTGATGCTGGCATTGATGCTACATTATGTGGCACAAATCCATCACGAACCAATCCAGATTGCTGGAAAGAATTAGAAGGCAGATTCATCTCTGATTCAGATATTTATATGGAATTTGATGATAGATGGGCACATAGAGCTAACAGAGTTACTTCTGATGGTGAATATGAACAAACAGGTTATCCATTAGGATTAACAGTCAGATCAATGGCACATTCATACGGAGTATCATATGCAGAAGACATAATGTTTGTAACAGTAAAAGTAAGAAATGAGAGTGGAGATTATGACTATGCATTTAAACGTAATAAATTTGGACAAAAGGAATATCTGTATGATTATCAAGGAAACATCGTAAGTGGTGATGGTTTAATTATGCCTGATGGGACAAAATTAAATGAAGGTCGCGGATTTAATTATGAAGAAGTAGCTTTAGGCTTTTATATGGATGCTGATGTTTTAATGGGCGACTTAGAAGGTTATCAATCTTCATTACATACAAATGCTGATGATTATATGGAATATTATGATTGTGCAAATCCAGACATTGTAAATTCTGATGAATGGTCACCATACACTGATGGATGCCCAGTGGTAGATGGAGACACATTAAGAATTAGTATGGCGATGATATATGATTATAACGGCGAAAGTGGCGGGGTACAAGGTTTTGGTTATGAATCTCAAGCAGGAAATTCAGGAGGTCTTGGAATAGTAGCTACTCAGTTATTAGATTCACCTTATGCCACAAAGCCTGTTGATTTAAATCAAGACGGCTTTGATGATATTTTCCCAGGAGAAAAATTAAAAATGACAGATTGGCATTGGTTTGATTGGTATAATAGACCTGGTGTTGTTAGTAGAGAAGGAAATAATAATTGTTGTGCAGGAGATCCTGGAAAACCAATGGCTCAAAATAAAGAAGAAATTCAATATAAACTTTTAGCTGGTGACAGTTCTAATTTAACTGATAGCGAGAAATTGTGGTTTTTCCATACATCAAATCCAGATACTGATTCTGAAAGTGAACTAAATCCGCACTTTGATTCACTTGAAGGATTACAACAAACAAGTTTTTTTAATCAAGGGGAAGAGGGCTTAGATTGTGTATTAATTATGAGCTGTGCACCTTTTGATTTAGAAGTTGGAGAAGAAGTAGATTTTTCATTTTGTATTATATTTGGTGAGGATAGGGCAGATTTATTGAAGAATGCAGAGTTTGCTCAAATTATGTATAATGCTCATTATCAAGGCTATACAGCCCCTAGAAAACCAAAGGTAGCAGTTACATCTGGTCATAATTTAGTGAAACTCCATTGGACAGCCTCTCCAGAAACATCTAAGGATGTTATTACAAGCTATACAGATTTTGAAGGTTATAAAATATATAAAAGTGATGATGGTGGAGAAACATGGGGAACAGACATTGATAAAGTTTATGATGGAGATAATGTTTTTGTAGGATGGCAGCCATATCAGCAATTTGATTTATCAGAAGAACAAGATATTGAATTTTGTGTCCTTGGGTTTGAATACAATTGTTATATAGATGGTGAATTAACTGAATATAATAATGAAATTGAATGTTCTCAAAATAATGGTATTTGGATAAATTTTGATGATTCAAATGGCAACACATTATGGGATTCTGGAGAAACTTACTACTGTAAAGAGGATATTAATAGAGGTATTAGTGTGACAGGACCAGACCCAAAAGCCCCTTGGTTTGATTTGGGAGATAATTCTGGACTTGATTCAATTATTCCATGTGATTGTTCTTGCTTAGGGTGCACAAATTGTACGGATGAATTTCTATCCCAAATTACAGAAGAAGAATGTAATGATGCTGACTGGAATTGGGAATGTGAGTGTGATTACTATATAGATTCTGATGGAACCGTTTATGATTATACATTTGTAGATAGTATGGTTACTGATGGGTTTGAATATACATATTCAGTGACAGCATATGATACTGGAGTTATGTCTGATGAATATATTATTTCAATTGATGATGGTAATGTAAGTATTGACACTTTATCTGTGCCAGACCCTAATGGATGGGGAGCAATAAATTCTTTCCAATATCTTGAGAATTCAAAAGGTACAACAGAATATGATGATAACTTTGTAAAAGTTACACCAGGATATTCTGTTCAAAATAGTTGGAATAATGTTTATGTAAGCCCTAATCCTTTTATCGTAAATTCTTTATATCAAGATGGCACTATTTCATTAAATATTCAATTTAATGGACTAACTGACCAGTGTATAATTAAAATTTTTACAGTTACAGGTGAACTAGTTAAAGAGATGCGATTTAATGATTCTGGAGATGCGGCTATTAAAGAATGGAATTTACGTAATGAAAACAATCAAGAGGTTGCTGCAGGTCTTTATTTTTATACTGTAGAAGATCTATCAACAAATAATTTAGAACCATATATAGGAAAGTTTGTGGTCATAAGATAAATAAAAACAGGAAATTATTATGAAAAATATACTAATTATATCTTTATTTTTAAATATAGCCCTTTCTGCTGATGCTAAAACAGGAACATCTATTTTTAGATGGGCTGAAATTCAGACTGGAACTCGAGCCATAGGTATGGGTGGGACTCAAGTAGCTTCAGGTAATGATATTTCTGCATTACCTTACAATCCCGCATCTGTATGTTCTGTTGGGGAAAGCCAATTATTTAGTTCTGTTTCAAATTATTTAGCAGATACAAAACATTTTACTATGGCATATGGTCGCAAAATTTCGTCATCTGATTTTATTGGAGTGCATATTTTTGTTTTTGATTCAGGAGAGATGCCTGAAGCAACTGAAACTCAAGAGCTGACTGGAAAACAGTTTTCATTTCAAGGATTAGCAGCTAGAGTAACTTATGGAAGAAAAGTAACTGACAGATTAAACCTAGGCGGTACTCTTAAATTTTTAAGAGAAAGTGTTACATCAAATGACCTATCAATGTCAGGTGTTAGTTTTGATATTGGATCAAATTTTGATACAGGAATTTATGGTTTAATGCTAGGCATGTCCATTACAAATTTTGGTCCTGAGTCAAAATATTTAGGAGATGGTTTGGATGTGGGAACAGAAGGTAATGAGGACGAACAAAAAAAGACGGTTTACCATCCAATGCCGTTAACATTTAGAGTCGGCCTTGAGAAAGTAGTAATTAACAATGAGATGTACAATTTGTCAGTAACTGCGGATGCTATTAATCCTCTTGATTACTCACTATTTGGAAGTGTAGCTACTGAATTTGTATACCAAAATTTAGCTTCTGTACGATTAGGTTATCAATTAGGACATTCTACTGCAGGGTTAAGTCTTGGGGCGGGAGTCTCATTTAAAAATTTCACCTTAGATGCAGCATATGCTGATTATGGCATTTTACAAAATACAGTTCAATTTGGCTTAGGCTATAAATTTTAAATATGATGATAACAAAAATATACAATAAACTTATTCTAATCTTTTTTCTAGCCTTTTCTAGTAATATTGTTTTAGCTAATAATCTGACCGCTCCTACAACACCAGAACTTAAGGCGATCGCATGGGATGGTTTAATTATTTTAACTTGGGATAAAATAGCAGAAGAATCAATTGATGGAAAAACTGGATATGCTGATTTTGAAGGTTATAGATTATATAAAAGTACAGATGGAGGTCAAACATGGGGCCAACCAATTCCTGTAGGTGGTGAAGTAGTTGGTTACCAGCCTGTATTTCAAACAGATTTAACAGAAGATCAAGACACTACAAGATGTGTTTATTCTAACACATACTATTCTAATAATAACCAATGTGAAGAAAGAGATATAATTATATCAGGACCAGACCCAGTAGCTCCGTGGTTTAATTTAGGGAACAATGCATTTTTAGAGCATTCATATTATGATTATGATGTAATAAATGGGATAGAATATACTTATGCTATCACTGCATATGATATGGGACTTAGAATTGGAAATACTGAATATATTAATTGTACTTATTTTGACCCTCAAGATGGTCTACCTTATAGTGAATTTGAATGTGAAGCACTGACAAACCAGAATACTGGAGATCCTTATTGTTCATGGGATGCCTCAGCAGATGTTCCATGCAATTGGATTAACCCCCCTTCTGGTGATAGTGAAGCAATCATTGATACAATGTGGCAACGTACTGGAAATCCAGGCAAATTTACTTGTCCAGATGGATGGATGTGCCCTAGCTTTGAAAGTCCTAGAAATTCAGAAACTTTTACAGATTACAATGCTAATGGAGCAAGAGATATAATTGAAGATTTTTTTGATTCAAATGGTAATGGTCAATATGATTATGCTGAAGATTTTGTAGATTATAATAATAATGGTGTTTGGGATAATGGAATTTGTCAAGGAGGTGGAACTTGTTCAAATAGTAATTTTTTAAATGAAGAATCTTGCGAAGGAGCAGGGCATGATTGGGAAGAAATTGATAATGAGACAGATTGTATTAATAATTTTTATTGCAGTGATAACGTTTCACTAGACCAAGAATCATGCGAAAATTCTGGTCCATATTGTTTTAATCTATCAAATGAAGTAATGGATGATTATGCTGATGAGGAAAGTTGTGAAGCTGCAGGTGAATGTCCTAATCTAGAATATACTACTGAACAGGAATGCAATAATGCTGGAGTGTGTACAGATGCAGACGGCAATATTATAGAAAATGTTAATGAAGAAGCTTGTAATGACCTTGACGGAGAATGGTTTGATTATAATTATTTTTGGATAGATTATGAATATGAATGGGACACATATGAATGGAGATCTTATGTTTGGATTGATGAAGAAGAGTATGATGATTTAAATGATAATGGTCAATACGATGCTGCTGAAGGTTTTATAGATAGCAATAATAATGGAATATGGGATAGCATAGATGAACCATTTATTGATTGTGGATTTGTGGATTGCAATGCTATTGATGGCGATATGATTTGTAAATATGATACCGGTGAAGATGGAAATAGCTTATGGAATGATGAGTGGAAAGAAGGTCAATGTTCTGATTCTGATTATTTAACTGAAGCAGAATGTTGTGTAAATGGTTGTGAAGAAGATGATAATAACACATGGGGTGAATCAACAGTTCAATCTATATGGATTTGTGAAGAAAGCCCACATTGGTATTCTGAAAATTTAGTGGATGAAAATGGAAATTGTGAATGGGATGATGGAGAATTATTTACTGATTCAAATGATAATAATATCTATGATTCAATAGGTAACGGATGCTGGGATGAAGATAGGGAATTTAAAATCAATGTAGTATCAATAATTCCATCAATTAATGCTATTGATATTACCTATCCAACCGATGAGAATATAGATCAATTTTTTATTGCAAATGATTCAAATATAGGAACAGGAAAAGCAGGAGATGAAATATTTTTAAAATTAGTTGATGAAGCTGATTTAGATGACTATATTGTTAAAATGGAAATTCAAGCTGAAGGCACAGATGATGACTTTGAAGGTTTTAAAACTCGTAACCCATTTTTATATGTTTATAGAGTTGACTCTATGGATACACAAAGATTAGTTGAAGGTTTTTATTCTTCAGTTAATATTTCAGATTTAGATGATAATCAGATTGCTGATTATTTAGATATGCCAGGGGCAACATATTCAAATGATAATTCTCAAATATTTATTCCAACATATGAAATCGACCCTCATGAAATTATGTTTTCCGATGAGAGTGGTGCTGAATCAAATTTTACTCAGTGGTTTAGTGGAATACAGCTAAGATTTGATAATTATTGGTTTGAACTGCCTCAAACAAATAGTTTTGCAGGTATTTCTAATATTGATTATATGAATATTACTGATACCGTTTTAACAGACTATATGGCTGATGAAAATGAAAATGGTGTATTAGATAATTTTGAAGATGATGATGATTCTAATGATCTTGGCTTGCCTTGGGCATTAGGAGAATTTGATGTACCTGGACAATGGTGGACAAATTCAGGAGGCTCAATTTCTCTTTCATATTGGGGCGGAAGTTTTGATGATAGACCAATGTTTGATTATAAAATAGAATTTAGTGCAATATCATCTCCAGATACTTCATATAGGGTATTTCCTTCTAGTAGTGAAGATTATTGTGTTGATGTCTCTTTAAATAACAGTAATTGGGATGGGAATAAAGATGAGGTATCTTTATTGCCATTTAAGGTAACTAATTTAACAACTGGAAGACAGGTTAGGTCTTGGCATAATGATAAAGGAATTTATACAGGTGATGGAGCCCCACAATCAGATGACCCTGGTTATGGTGATTGTCAATGGAATCCAAATGAAATCCTTTCATTTACACATGATAGCCTTGCAGTTTCAGATGATTTAGATGATGTTGATGATGAAAAAAGTTTTGAATTGATTGTTAATTATACGATACAAGCCTTAAGAGTGATGTATGGACAGGAAACTGGCTTTGATTCATTTGAAGAATGGGCCGGAAATTTAGAGCAAGAATACCCAATTACTTCTATTGTAGAGTATAATGAAACTCTATGGCAGGCAACAGAAACAATTAATCAATACACAATTTATCCTGATGATTGTAGCCCTTGTGCTCCAAATGCTATTTATGATATGGATGGAGATAATATCAATGATAATCCTTGGCAACAATTGTATCCTTGGCAAGATGGTGATTATATTATTGTAACACCAGATAAGTGGTATCAAGATGGAGATAGTTGGGTTGCTGATTTAACTAAGCTTGGCGAACAAAATCCAGACCTAGTAACTGAGAATAGCCTTGATGATATTTATGTTAAACCCAACCCTTATATTGTAAACACATCATATGATGGTGATCATTTGAAGTTTATGATGTTACCATCACAATGTGAAATATCTATATACACAATTACTGGAGAACTAGTTGATAAAATGAGCCATAATAGCGATATGGGTGAGCATGCATGGTATTTAACAAATCAAAATGGAGATAAGGTTGTTCCTGGTTTGTATATATTTGTGATTGAATCTGGAAATCTAGAGCCTCGTATTGGGAAGTTTGTAATTATTCGATAATATTTACAAAATGTTACACATTTTATAATAAATTTTTTTTTAGATTAAATTAAATAAATAGAAGATAAAGGAAGGTAAAAAAAATGAAAAAGTTAATAATATTTACTTTTTTATGTTCAATATTACTTCCTAGAGAATTGTTTTTAAACACACATGATGCACTATCTATAAAAAGTGCAAATAGTTCTCATGGATTAAATACTGGATATGAAAATAATTTAATTACTAACAACACAAGAGAAGATATTATTCTGTTTGAATGGAATTTTGAATCTGCAGATTCTCTTTGGAATAACGACAATGGTTGGATTTGGACTGATACAGATTATAATAGTGAAATGCACAGTTATAATTCACCAAATACACCAGACACATATAATGCAGTTTGGAATTTAGTTTCTCCAGTTGTTACAATGCCTGAGCTTGGTGATGGTGAAGTAATGCGATTTAAGTTTGCACTTACTGGGGACATGCCAGATACTGATGGTGATGGTGATAATTATCTTGAAGATTATTATCAGTTAGCTATTATGGATCTTGAAGCTTTAGCATGGCATGCATCAGCAAATGCCCCTGAGGCAGATGGTAATGCTTATTGGTGTGCTGATGAAGCTATTGGTCCAGATGGCGGCTACTTAGATGAATGGATGCAGTATTTAGATACTCCTGCTATGACTTTAGGTGACAATGCTATGGTTTCAGCTAAACTTAAGTGGAATATAGAAGATTATGCCGGTGCTGTAGTTGCAGGCACATGTACTGATGGTTGGGATGCTGCTAATGTAAGAATTTCAGCTGACGGTGGAACTACATGGGCTTTATTAGAAGACCCATCTTTACCATATGACTTTGATTGTGGTTATGGTTGGATTTATAATGATCCTGAGTATGATACAGGCGGTTCATTAAATCAAGTTGCTCCTGGTTGGGGTGCTGCAAGTGTAGGTAGAGAATTTGTTGATTTTTCTGCTGATTTATCAGCTTGGGCAGGTCAAGAAGTAATCATTCGTTTTGCATTTGGTTCAGATCCAGCTTATAATACATTTGATCAACCTGACATGACCGGTTTCGAAGTAGATAATATTGTAGTTGAAGGTGATGGTGGTGTTATATATAACGATGATGCAGACGATTCAACTGATAATAATACAATGGTTCCATCTGGTGAAGTGTGGGAAGCACAGTTTTATGATTATTTATCTTGTACAGATGGTCGTCCTGGAGCATGTGGTGATTGGGAATGGTATCTT
>CEUQ01024207.1_pt1 | contig 15920 bp, 14 predicted proteins | sample 361491 | NCBI WGS metagenome assembly CEUQ01 (sample SAMEA2622796, study PRJEB7988) | marine metagenome | biome: marine biome (ENVO:00000447); feature: marine epipelagic mixed layer (ENVO:xxxxxxxxx); material: "saline water (ENVO:00002010), including plankton (ENVO:xxxxxxxx)" | depth 120 m | reverse complement strand
TAATAACAAAAAAATTATATTTAAAATATGCAAATGAACATCTTAATCCTAATCAAATTGATTCAATTAATGAACAAGAATTGTTGAGTTAAACAAATGAGTTATTTATTATGAATAATCAAATTAAAAAAGTCCGTGAGGCTCTTAAACTTATTCCTTCCATTGATGAAATTTTAAATAAAAATGAAATTTCTAATAAAGATACACCATTAGATTTTTTAAAATTTAATATTAGTAATAGACTAAATGAAATTCGTAAAGCATTTCAACAAGAAAAACATCTTGATAATCCAATAGATTATATTAAAAACCAAATTAATGATATTTTATTTAAGGTGTGTCAAAAAAGCTTAAAACCGGTAATTAATGGAACAGGTATTATATTGCACACTGGACTTGGCAGAGCTCCAATTAGTAAAGAAATTTTAATTGATGGTATAATTCAAAACTATCCTTATTCTAATCTTGAAATTAATATTAATAATGGTAAAAGAGGTGATAGAAATACTCACATTTCTACATTAATTAGTAGTGTTTGTTATGCAGAAGAATCAATTGTTGTTAATAATAATGCTGCAGCTGTTATGCTTACATTAAATAGTCTTTGCAATAATAAAGAAGTTATTATAAGTAGAGGCCAACAAGTTGAAATTGGTGGTTCATTTCGAATTCCAGATGTGATTGAAAAATCTAATAGTAAAATGGTTGAAGTTGGCACTACAAATAAAACCCATATTAATGATTATAATAATGCAATTAATAATAAAACAGGTGCAATCCTATATGTTCATACAAGTAATTATAAGGTCATAGGTTTTACTAATGAGATAGATATTAAAAAATTATCAAAATTAGCAAAGAAACACAACATTCCATTAATTATTGATTTAGGAAGTGGTTCTATTTTTGATTTTAATGCATTTGGTTTACCTATGGAAAAAATGATTAAAAAGTATATGGATTTAGGAGCAGACATAATTACTTTTAGTGGTGACAAACTTCTTGGAGGCCCTCAATCTGGTATTATTTCTGGTCAGAAAAGTTTAGTAAAATTAATTAAAAAAAATTCAATATATAGAGCTGTACGATGTGATAAAATTAGAATTTCAATTCTTGAAAATATTTTAAGAACTTATTATTCTTCCAAAAATGTTTCAGATAAAAATTTAGCAATTCAATTATTTTTACGTTCTAAAAATGAACTTGAAAATATTTCAAAAAAAATATTAACAGGTATTTCAAAAAAAATAATTAAAGATTTTGATATTATGTTTGAATCTTCATTTGTAGAGGCTGGTAGCGGTTCTTTGCCAACTGAACAAATGGAAAGCATTGCTTTATCTTTCAAATCAAAAACTATATCTACTAATAAACTTTATAAAAAATTTATTAGTTTTGATACACCTATAATTGGATATATCAAACATGATACTTTCTTTATTGATTTAAAAGCTATTCCAAATGATCAGATAGAATTATTAATTCACTCTATAAATAAACTAGTATAATGGATGAGCTTATTGTAGGATTATCAGGTCATATTGATCATGGAAAAACATCAATAATTAAATCTTTGACAAATGAATTTTCTGGTAAATTAAAAGAAGATTTAAAAAGAGGAATGACTGTTGATTTAGGAATTGCATTTTTAAATAAAAAAATCACCTTAATTGATGTCCCCGGTCATCAAGATTTTATTAAAAATATGTTATCTGGTGTACAGTCAATTGATGTAGGGCTTTTAGTTATTGCAGCAGATGATGGTATTATGCCACAGACTATAGATCACTTCAATATTCTTAAACTACTGAATGTTTCTCAATTAATTATATTAATTAATAAAATTGATTTGGTTGATAATGATATTATTGAATTAGTAAAATTAGAAATACAAGATTTGATTAGGGGTACTAAATATGAAAATTCAAAAATATTAAATATTTCTACTTTAGAAAATAAAGGTATAAAAAAATTAAAAAATACATTAGAAAATTTAAAAAAATCTAATAAAGATACTAATGGTGCATTTAGAATGCCTATTGATCGTGTTTTTTCTTTAAAAGGTTTTGGGACCATTGTAACAGGTACTGTAATCTCAGGTAAAATTAATAAAGGAGATGAAGTAAGTATTGAACCAATTTCAAAATTAGTTAAAATTAGAGGTATTAATACCCATAATGACACTTCAAATTCAATTTCAATTGGCCAAAGAGCAGCAATTAATCTTCAAAATATTGATAAAAAAGAGATTAAGAGGGGATATCAAGTAGTAGAAAATTTTTTTTATAATAAAGTTTGTTCGATAATTGGAAAAATTACAGTTTTAGATACTTTAGAAAAAGCAATTAAAAGAAATCAAAGAATTAGAATTCACTTGGGTACAGCTGAAGTAATTGGAAAAATTTATTTATTTAATCAAAAAGAACTAGTAAAAGGAAGTACTGAGATTGTATTAATTGATTTTGAAAAGCCTATAGTAACTTCATTTAAAGACCGATTTATTATTAGACATTATTCTCCTATTTTTACATTAGGTGGAGGGGAAGTTCTTTTACATACAAACATTAAAAATCATTTTTTTAATCAAGATATGAAATTATCTAAAATATTAAATTTTATAAATAAAATTCAAAATATTGATGATAATCAATTTATCGAATTAGTAATTGAAAATTTTGAATTAAACCCTATTTCATTTGATAATCTCTGCTATCAGTTAGGCTATTCAAAATTAAATTTAGTTAATTTTTTAAAATCAAATAATAATATAATAGAAATAAATCATTTAAATAAAAAATGGGTATTAACAAATGAACAAATTAAGTTTTTAAAATTAAAACTATATAATAGCATTTTAGATTATTTTAAAAAAAATAATTATTCAAATAGTATTAATAAAGAAATTATTGTTAACATTACACATATAAATTCAGATTTTATAAATTATTTATTATTAATATTGGAAAATGAAAATAAAATTGAAAAAAAATCTGATGGTTGGGCAATTTTTAAACATCAAATAAAATTAAATAAATCTGATGAAAAAATTAAAAAAATGATTATAGATATTTTAGATAAAGAATGTTTTAATACTTCTTCAATGCAAGATTTAATGTTAAAATGTGATATTAATAATGAAAAATTAATTATAAAAATTCTTAAAATTTGTGAAGATGAAAATTTAGTAGCAAGAATTAATCAATCTATTTTCATTTCTTCTTCAAATTTAAATTTATTAAAAAATCAATTGATTATATTTTTTAAATCTAATTCATCAATTAGTGTGTCAGAATTTAAAGATTTATTTAATGTTTCTAGAAAATATGCTATACCCATGCTTGAATATTTAGATAAAATAAAATTTACTTATAGAAATGAAAATGTAAGAGAATTAGTTAAATGAGTACTATTAATAAAAATAAATCAACACCTGTTATGAAACAGTTTTGGAATATTAAAGATCAATATCAAGATTGTATAATTTTATTTCGGATGGGAGATTTTTATGAAACATTTGAAAAAGATGCAAAAATTACTTCTAATATATTAGGTATAGCTTTAACAAAACGTTCTAATGGAGCAGCTTCCTCAGTAGCATTAGCTGGGTTTCCTCATCATTCACTAGATCAGTATTTATATAAATTATTAACAGCTGGTCATAAGGTAGCTATATGTGAGCAAGTAGAGGATGCTTCGCAAGCAAAAGGTATTGTCAAACGAGAAGTTGTTGAGGTAGTTTCGCCTGGAACTACTATATCAGAAAAATTTTTAGATCATAATAATAATAATTATATATGTTCTGCTTATTACAATAAAACTAATATTGGAATTTCGATACTTGATTATTCAACTGGTGAATTTTATACAAATCAAATTAAATTTGAATATTTTAATAATCTTATTTCAAAATATAATATTTCTGAATTTTTAGTTTTAGAATCACAGAAGGAATTATTTTTAAAATTTAAATCAATTAAAAATATTTTTACAAATTCTATCCCTGATTGGTTAAATGAATTGAATTACAATAATGAAATGTTATGTAATCATTTTAATGTTAAATCAATGAAAGGTTTTGGGCTTAATAATAAATCTTCATGTATAATTTCTTCAGGTATGATAATGTATTATTTAAATCAAAATTTTAGTCAAGGGACATCTCACATTAACACCTTAAAATCTTTATCCTATGATAATAAAATGCAAATAGATTATTATACAACTAGAAATTTAGAATTATTTGAATCTCTATTAAATCATAATAAAAAAAAAGGAACACTTTTATCATCCATAGATAAAACGGTAACCTCATCAGGAAGTAGATTATTAAAAAATTGGGTTACAAGTCCTTTAATTAATAAAACATCAATTAATAAAAGGTTAGATATTATTACTGAGTTCATTAATGATTATGATTTTTTAGATTATACTCGAAATGAACTTAAAGGTATTCATGACATACAGAGGATTATATCAAAAATTTCATGTAAAAAAGCAAATCCAGTAGATATAATAAATTTATCTAATTCTTTACAATTCTTAACTAGTTTTAAGAAAAACATATCTGATGATAAAAAAGAAATTAAAATTTTAATTAATCAAACTTATGAAATTTCTAATATTATTAAATTAATTAATAATACTTTGAAAGATCTTCCTCCTATTAATATGAAAAAAGGTAATTTTATCAAAGATGGGTTTTCAGATGATTTAGATGAATTACGTGTTATTTCAAATGATGCTAATACTTGGATGTTAGATTATCAACAAAAGTTAAGAGAAAACACTAATATTTCTAGTTTGAAAATTGGATTTAATAAAATTTTTGGTTATTATATTGATGTTACTAAAACACATTCAGAAAAAGTGCCAGAATATTTTATTAAAAAACAAACTTTAGTTAATAATGAACGTTATTTTACAGAAGAATTAAAAGAATTTGAACATAAAATTTTAAATGCTGATTATCAAATATCAAATTTAGAAAATAAAATATTTGATAAATTATGTAATGAAATTTTGATTGATGTCTATAATATTCAATTTAATTCAGATTGCATTTCTAAGATTGATATTTTTTCATCATTAGCTTATTTAGCTATTAATAATAATTATGTTCGTCCATTAATAAGCAGTGGCTTTACTTTAGATATTAAAGGGGGAAGGCATCCTGTTGTAGAACAATTAATTTCTAGTGATGATTCTTTTATTTCAAATGATACCTTTTTAAATAAAAAAGAGTTTTTATCTATTATTACTGGTCCTAATATGGCTGGAAAAAGTACCTATTTAAGACAAATTGGATTAATTGTTATAATGGCACAAATTGGCTCTTTTGTGCCTGCAGAGCATGCTAAGATAGGTATAATTGATAAGCTATTTACTAGAGTTGGAGCAAGTGATAATTTAGCTGAAGGCGAATCAACATTTCTTGTTGAAATGCAAGAAACAGCAAATATTATTAATAATGCTACTGATAACAGCCTAATTTTATTAGATGAAATTGGTCGTGGGACATCTACATATGACGGTTTATCAATAGCATGGGCAATCACGGAATTTATACATGATTCTGTAAGGGCGAAAACACTTTTTGCAACCCATTATCATGAATTAGTAGAATTAGCAAATAATTTAAAAAATGGTAATAATTTAAATGTATTAGTAGAAGAATCCTCAGGTAAATCAGACATAGTATTTTTAAGGAAAATAATAAAAGGTGGTACTGATAAAAGTTATGGAATATATGTTGCAAAAATGGCAGGGTTACCAAATAAAATTATTTCAAAATCAAAAATTTATTTAGAAGTATTAACAAACAAAAAAAATAAAGTATCATTAATCAATAATGAAGAGATTAAGGAAATTGTTAATCAAATAGAAGATAGTAATCATAATTTGTATGAAGATTTGATTAATGAATTAGGTATGATTAATATAAATGACACTTCTCCAATTGAAGCTTTAAATATTTTGAATATAATAATTAAAAAATATGTTAAATAATAAATTTACTATTTTATTTTTAATCCAATTTATGCTTGGGTATAATATTTTTTACCATACTCAAGATTATAAAATTGCATCTTCATCATATGTTGCTTCTTATGATACTCTTAAAAATATATATAATTTTTCAAACCCTGCATGCAATCAAAAAAATAATCGTTTTATATATTCAATATTAGGAAATAATTTTAATGGGATACTAAACCATCAACAATTATTTTTTACATTAGAAACTAAATTTTTAGATGAACTACATTTTGCTTTATTAAGGACCTCAATAGATGATATTAATGATACTGAATCTGCCTGGAATGATATAAATCAAGATAATATTGTAGATATAAGTGAAATAGATTACAGTAAGATAGGAACTTTTTCTCATAATAATTTAGGTTTGATTATATCTAAGCCTTTTTATTTTAATCAAATTAGATTTGGTATCAATACTAAATTATCAACTTCTCAATTATTTAATGAATCTTCATTTACACATTCGTTTGATTTGGGAGTGTATAAAAATATAAAAAAAATAGGTATTGGAATAGTTTTAAAAGACTTTTTCAATCGTTCATATTGGAGTACAAATGAAATTAATAAAGATCCATATAGATTTCTTATTGGTACACATATAAATATTAAATCAATAAACCTAAGTTTTGATTATGATTTTTATGATGATGAATATATGGTAGGCACAAGTTATGATTATAATTCGTTAATTTCTATCCAGTTAGGGCACTCTGTAATTGAAAAATTTTACTTAGGATTTTTATTAAATTTTGAACAATTTAATTTAGGATATGCTTTTGTTATGCCTAAATATCAAGAATTAGGTACATCTCAAAGGATTGTAATTGGAATTAATAAAGATTCTTTCCTTTTCAAATTATAGATATTGCAGATTTACTAATTAGTATGTAATATTAATGCCTTTATAAGGGGCACTATATCTAAAGGGTATTATAATGATTATAAGTATGACAGGTTTTGGTTTAGCAGAAAAAAATAGTAGAGACTTTTCCATTGAAGTTAATGTACGTTCTACAAATAATCGTTTTTTTGATTCTAATATCAAATTGCCTAATTCTATTTTATCGATGGAAAAAACTATTTATGAATCATGCAAATCACATTGTAAAAGAGGTTCTATTCAAATTTATTGTCGAATTAAAATGAATGATAATAATGGTAATATTAATTCTGTAGATAAAAGTAAACTAAATGATTTTTATAGCTTATTGTTGCCAGTTAGTAAAAAATTTGAAAATAGCAATATAGGATTAAATCTATCATTTGATAATGTATTAAATAGATTAACATCTTATGAATTTGATTTAAATAAAAAAAATAAAAAATTCATTTTAGATACTTTTAATTCAGCATTTTTTGATTTAATTAAATCAAGAAAATTTGAAGGTAAGAAAATAGAGAAAGAAATTAAGCTTAATGTTAAAAACATACAAAATTTGAATAAAAAATTAATCAAATTAGAAGGTAAAAATAAAAAAGAACATTTTGAAAATTATAAAAAAAGAATTAAGATTATATTAGAGCAACATGATTATGATTTAGATGATAGTAAGTTATATAAAGAACTTGCAGTATATTCGGATAAATATGATATTTCTGAAGAAACTTCGAGAATTTCTTATCATATAGATAAATTTAAATTTCATATAAATAATGAAGATTTTCCAGGTAAGAAAATTAATTTTTTATGCCAGGAATTATTTAGAGAAATTAATACTATCGGATCAAAATCAAATAATAAAATTATTAGTTCATTGGTCGTTGAATTTAAAACATATTTAGAAAAAATTAGGGAGCAAATTCAGAATATATTATGAAAAATAGTTTATTAGTTATATTAGCAGCACCATCAGGTACTGGAAAAAGTACAATATGTAAAGAATTAATTAAACGAAATAAAGGTTGGCAGTTTTCCATTTCATCTACAACCAGAGTACCTAGAGAAGGAGAGATTGATGGAAAAGATTATTCTTTTATATCAAATTCAGAATTTGAGCATTTTGTAAAATTTGGTGATTTTTTAGAATGGGAGATTGTTCATGGTAATAAATATGGAACTTTATGGTCATCTGTAGAAGATGCAATTTCTTCTAAAAAAGTCATGATATTTGATATTGATGTTAATGGTGGATTATCAATAAAAGAAGAGTATCCTGATCAAACAGTTTTATTGTTTATTGAACCTCCAGGAGATAATTTAAATGAACAAAAAGAAGCATTAAATGAACGTTTAGTAAAGAGAGGAAATGAGCAAGAACTTGCAATTAAGCATAGATTAAAAAGGTTTGAAACGGAAATGCAATTTAAAGATAAATTTGATTATAGCTTTGTTAATAAAGATTTAAAGAAAACGGTTGAAAAGGTAGAAAAATTAATAAAAAGGAAGATAAAATGAAAATAGAAGCAATTAAAATGAATGAAATTGTGAATGAAAAAAATGATATATATACAACTATTATGGTAATTTCAAATCGAGCACGACAAATTATTGATAAACGTTTTTCAGAACAAATAAATTTGGAAGATATAGAAGATTCTGAAGAATTAATTCATTTTTCCCAGGAAGATTTTGATAAAGAGAAACCAATGATGAAAGCATATTCCGAGTTTCTTGATAATCAACTTGAATGGAGAACACCTGATTCCGAAGAATCCGATGATAAATCTAATGATTAATCATTCATTTGAAAAATATTTAGTACAAACTAAAGAATTATTTGGAAATACTTTATTTATAAATAAAGATAATTTTAAAAATAATTTTTCCACATTTGGTAATATTAATTCTGATATAATATTTATTAAAAATTGCATATCAGATTCAAATGAAGAAGTAATATTTTTAAATATATTAAAAGCTCTAAATTTATCAGTTGATAAAATTTTAACTATAAATGTTAATAATTTTTCAGATAAAGCAAATCAAGATATTAATTCTTTTTTAAATCAATTAAGGGCTAAAACAATTATTGTATTAGGTGTAAAAATATCTCAAATGTTACTAAAAACAGATGATGATTTAGATTTATTAAGAAGTAAAAAAAATATTCTTTTTAAATCAAATATAATTCCTACATATAGTATTAGTAATATGATTAGTAATCCTGATTTAAAAAAATATGTTTGGCATGATTTAAAGGTAATTTTATAAATATGACTGATAAAAAAAATACACGTCAATCCCCATATTCTATTTCTGCAGAAAAAGCTGTTCTTGGATGTATGTTAATAAATAAGGAATCTATCCATAAAACTATTCATTCATTAAGTATTAATGCTTTTTATGATGAATCACATAAAATTATTTTTAAATCAATATGTGATATGTTTGAAAGTGGAAAAATTGTAGATAGTGTGACTTTAATTGATCATTTAAAAAAGAATAAGGATTTAAAAAAGGTTGGGGATTCATATTATATCACAGGTTTGATTGAAGATGCTCCTTCATCTGAAAATGTTGATTATTATGCTGAAATCGTAAAACAAAAATATACACTAAGAACTATAATTAATACAGCAATTGATATGAGTACTGAGGCTTATAATGAAGAATATGATCCTATCGAGATATTAGACCATGCTGAGAAAAAAATATTTGAGTTATCACAAGAAGCTGAAAGAGGAGAGTTTATTTCTATTAATCCAATTCTTGAAGAAGTTTTAAAGGAGTGGGGAACTAAAACTGATACTGGGTTATTTGGTATTCCATCTGGATTTTTAGATTTAGATGACAAATTATCTGGTTTTCAAAAATCTGATTTAATTATTTTAGCAGGCAGACCTTCAATGGGAAAAACAGCATTATGCCTATCTATTGCTAGAAATGTTGCTGTTGATTATAATAAAAAAGTTGGAATTTTTAGTTTAGAAATGTCTAAAAAACAACTTGGAGAAAGATTAATTGCTTCTGAATCAAGAATAAATAGTCATAAAATTAAAACTTCTAAACTGCCTAAAACTGATTGGAGAAAATTGTCAACTGCAGCTAATGCATTATCACAATCTAAAATTTTTATCGATGATTCAGCAGGATTGAATGTCATGGAATTAAGAGCAAAAGCTAGACAGTTAAAAGCTGAAAAGAAAATTGATTTATTAATTGTTGATTATATTCAGCTTTTAAATTCTGGTACTCGTTCAGAAAACAGACAGCAAGAAATGTCATATATTTCTCGATCACTTAAAGCTTTAGCAAAAGAACTCGATATTCCTGTAATATGCTTATCTCAATTATCAAGAGCTGTTGAAAATCGAACTAATCATCGTCCTATTATGTCTGATTTAAGAGAAAGTGGAGCTATTGAGCAAGATGCTGATGTAGTTTTATTTATATATAGACAATATGTGTATACTGAAGCAGAAGAAGATAAAAATATGGGTGAAATTATTATTGCAAAACATAGAAATGGACCAACAGGTACTGCTAAAGTAACCTTTATCTCTGATTATGCACGATTTGAAAATTATGAATTTTCAGATCGTATGTCAGATATTCCTTTTTCATAGTAGAGTTTTGATATGGTAATCGAAAATATTAAAAATATTATAGGTTATTCTTCAAAATCACTTCCTAAAGATTTCATTAAATTAATAGATTCATTAAAAAAACATCAGAATATAAATCAAGATGCAATAAACCTTATTTATGATGCATATTCTTTTGGTAAAAAAGCACATGAGGGACAAAAAAGAAAATCTGGCGAACCATATTTTAATCATTGTGTAGCCGTTGCTACAATTTTAGCCGATTGGGGTATGGATCAAAATATAATTATTAGTGGTCTTTTGCATGATACTATTGAGGATACCAATATTACTAAAGAAGATATAGAAAATAAATATGGATCAGATATTTTATTTTTAGTAGAATCAGTGACTAATCTTTCAGGGATAAAATTTAATAGTAGAAATCAACAAAAAGCTGAAAATTTTATGAAAATGTTTATTTCGTTTGCTAATGATATTAGAGCGATTATAATTAAATTAGCAGATAGATTACATAACCTAAGAACCATTTCATATTTATCAAAAATCAAACAAAGACGTTTTGCTTTAGAATCTAAAGAAATATTTGCTCCATTAGCTCATAGAATAGGCATGAATACTATTAAGATGGAAATGGAAGATATTATATTTTCAATCTTAGATTCTAGTAATTATAAGAAAATTAATAGTTTAGTTAAATCATCTGAGAGAGATAGAAAAAATTATATAACTTCATTTATTTCACCTTTAAATGATGAATTGATAAACATTGATGTTCATTATGATATGTTTGGCAGAGCAAAACATTTTTATTCTATTCATAATAAGATGAAACTAAGAAATATCAGTTTTTCTGAAATTTTTGATCAATTTGCAATTCGTATTATAGTTGATAAAGTTAAAGATTGTTATATGGTATTAGGTATAATTCATCAATTATATACCCCTCTTCAAGATAGATTTAAAGATTATATTGCTATGCCTAAAAGTAATGGTTATCAATCTATACATACTACTGTATTTGGAAAAGAAGGTAAAATGGTAGAAGTACAAATAAGAACAAAAGAAATGAATAAAATTGCAGAAATAGGAGTTGCAGCTCATTGGATTTATAAAGATCAATCAGATCAATTAGTTAAAAAAGAAAAAATATTAGAAAAATTTGCATGGATTAGAGATATGATCGATGAACTTAATAATGAAAATAAAAATCCTCAAGAATTTATGGATATGCTTAAAATAGATTTATTTCATGATGAAATTTTTGTTTTTACTCCCACTGGTGATGTAATTCAATTAGTTGAGAATGCAACTCCAATTGATTTTGCTTTTGAAGTTCATAGTGAAGTTGGGTTAAAATGTAAGGGTGCTAAAGTAAATGGTAATATTGTTCCACTTAATACTGCCCTTAAAAATGGTGATACAGTTGAGGTTATGACATCAGCTACTAAAGATCCAAGTTATGCTTGGCTTCAAATTGTTAAAATGCCTAAATCAAAAAATCATATAAAAAGATGGATTAAGAAAAATGAATACAAAGAAAAAATATTACTTGGTCAAGAAATTTTAGAAAAAGGATTAAGAAAAATTAAGAAAATATCACTTTTAAGTAAAATTAAAGACAATCCTAATTTATTTGATTTAACTAGTGAAGAAACACTGTTTATTGAATTAGCTAATGGTAAAAAAACAGTTAAAGATTTAGTAGAAAAATTAGAGCCCAAGGTATCTGTAGAAGAAGATGTAATTGAGGATGAAACTTTAACTGAAAAATTCATTAGAAGAGCAAGAGGTATAGCTAAAGGGGTAACAGTTGGAGGAATTAGTAATACTTTAATTAATTATGGTAAATGTTGCAATCCTATTCCTGGTGATGATATTATTGGATATGTTACTCAAGGCAGAGGAGTGACTATTCATAGAGTTTCATGTAAAAATTATCCAATTTCAGCATCAAATAGATTAATTACAGTTGAATGGGATATTTCAAATGAAGCTTCATTTATGGTACGATTAAAGATTGAAGGAGAAGATAGAAAGAATCTAGCTAAGGATATTATTGAATGTACCTCTAATTTAAATATGAATCTTTCTAGTGTTAATATGATAGGTGACTCAGGATTAGCAAAGTGTATGATTATTGTTCAAGTTCGTGATATTAAACAATTAAATCGTTTAACAAACAAATTAAAAACTATTAGTAGAATTTATACAATTGAAAGGCAATAAGCGGTGAAAAAAATTACTTACAACAAAGATGATATAGTTAGAAAGCTATCACAAAAATTATTATTTTCGCATGAAGATATGAAATTTATGGTTGATAATTTTTTAGATACTATACTTGAAATTTTAAAGCAGCCCAAGGATAACATTAGAATAGAAATAAGAAATTTTGGAATTTTTGAAATTAAGCCCACTAAGGCAAAACCAAAGGCAAGAAATCCAAGAACTAATGAAGAAATATATGTACCTGCACATAGAAAAATATCATTCAAGCCAGGTAAAAATTTAAAAGATGAATTAAAAAAAGAGTGGAAGGTTTAATTGAATAGGGTTTTAGCAATTGATTATGGTGATGTTCGTGTAGGATTGGCCTTATCTGATTTAACTCATACAATAGCTACACCTTTTAGAACATTAAATTATGAAAACATTAATCATTTATTAGATCAATTATCTGAAATTATAAAAGATAATGAGGTTGAGCAAATAGTAGTAGGAATACCATACAATATGAAGGGTGTTGATACTAAACAAACAGAAAAAGTGAGAGATTTTATTGTTATTTTAAAAGATAAATTAGGTATGCCTATTAATTTGATTGATGAAAGATTAACTTCTTCAGAAGCAGAAAAATATATGCATCAAATGGATATAAAAACAGGATTTAACAAAGATAGTATCGATAAAATTGCCGCTTCTATAATATTACAAGAATATCTTGATACGAATAAATGATTAGATTTTTACCTTCAATTATTTCTGGAATATTAATGGGTATTTCACAACAGCCTTGGGGCTTTGGTTTTCTTGCATGGTTTTCATTAGTTCCTCTATTATTTTCAATTGAAAATGAAAAGACAATTAAAGGTATTACCCAGCAATCATTTTTATGGAGCTTTATATATCATTTAATATTTTTCTTCTGGATTTCAGATAATATTGGTCTAGATAGTCAGCTATTAAGATATTTAATTATGTTATTGGTTGTATTGGTACTAACTATTAATATTTTTATAATATATAGTATTTATTATTACATTAAAAAATATTTAAAATTTGATTACATTATTTTTTCCCTTCCAATTATCATTGTAGCAATTGAATATATTCGCTCGCTTGGATTTTATGGTTCTGTTTGGAATTCTCTTGCATATACTCAGATTGATTATCTCACACTTATTCAAAATATAGAGTATACAGGTTTATACGGTTTAACCTTTTGGATTGTTTTGATCAATGTTTTGATTTATAAATTGATTACAAATTTTAATCAACGATATATTGTTGCATTAGTTATTTTATTTTTATTTCCATGGGCTACTGGATTAATCATTAATAAAAATTATAATGATGCAGAAAAAATAAAAGTTAAAGTTATTCAACCTAATATATCTCTTAATGAGAAAAGACAATCTTTAAAAAAATCTTTAAATACAATGATTAACTTATCTAATAATACTATAAATGATTCTATTGATTTAATTATTTGGCCAGAAAGTAGCATATCCCACTCCTTTGTTAAAGATGGATTTTATAATAAAGAGTTATCATTTAATATGAATAATTTTTTAAATAGTTCTAATTTTTCATTAGTAGCAGGATCGGATTTAAGATTAGCAGAAAAAAAATATAATTCATCTATATTATTTAAATCTGATTCGGTAATTGCTATGTATCATAAAAAAAGATTGGTTCCAAATGTTGAAAGAACTCCCGAAATTTTTAATAAAATTGGACTTAATATAGGTTTAATGAATTTTGATATTGGAGAAGAATTAAATATGTTTTCAGTGAATAATATTAATTTTGCATCTATGATTTGTATTGAGTCTGTATTTGATAGTCCAACTAGAGAATTTGTAAAAAAAGGTGCACAGTTTATTACTTATATTGTAAATGATGGATGGTATCCAAGAGAGCCCCAATTATCTCAGCATGCAAATAGATGTATTTATAGAGCAATTGAAAATAGGCGCTCTATCATTAGATGTGCTAATACTGGCATTTCAATTATTGTAGATCCCTATGGGAACATTACTGATAGAATTGAGTTAAATAAAGAAGGAGTTATTGAAGCAGAGGTTATAATTTCAGATGAGCAAACATTTTATACCAAATATGGTAATTTATTTTCTATCTTTAATTTGGTAATTATGATATTAATGCTTGTAGTAGCATTTTTTAGAAATTTAAATCGTAAATAATATGATGATTAAAAAATATATATTTTATTTTTGCTTAGTATCTATATCATTCACACAGATTATAGATGATATTGATATAAATGCATTTAAATCACTTATTATTCCTGGGTGGGGAGAAATGAGTATTTCGCATGATAATAGAGCAAAAAATCTTTTAATATTAGAGGCTTGTACATGGCTATCTTTTTTAGGGAGTCATTATTCAAATAATTGGTATACTGATAATTATATGTCTTTTGGTAGTCATCATGCAAATATTGATTTAGATGCTATTAGTGATAATGAATTATCTCTATTAATAGTTCATTTAAGTCAATATGATAGTCTTGATGAGTATAATGAAACTATGGAAAGGCAGAGAAGGTATAATGATACTTATCCCAATAATTCTAAATATGATTGGCATTGGGATAGTGCTAATAATAGAAATGTATTTAATGGTTTACGAGTAAAAAGTGCATATGCAAAAAAAATAAATAATTTTACTATTGCTGCATTTTTCATTAATAGATTAGTGTCTTTTTTTGATGTAATTTATTTAAATGGAAAAAGTTATGATGTTCAATCTACAGTAATGTCTGGATCAAATAATCAGCTATTATTTAATTGTAGTATTTCCTTTTAAATCTCTTTCAATGCTTACTAAATTTTAGGGTTAAAATGCCCCGGTAGCTCAGCTGGATAGAGCAACGGCCTTCTAAGCCGTAGGCCATAGGTTCGAATCCTATCCGGGGTACTAAAGAGAAACCTCTCGTTTATCGAGGGGTTTTTTTGTTTTCAGAGGGTATTTAATCTTCCTCTATAATACTCAAATCATATCAAAAAGGGCAAACTAATTAGGGGCAAACTAATTTTATTATTATATTATAGTATGAGATACTTATTAATCATATTGAGTTTATTTTCTTTTGCTATAGGTCAAGATTTTATTCCTTCACAAAATCAAACATTAAATTATACTCAAAT
>CEUQ01077892.1_pt1 | contig 15978 bp, 15 predicted proteins | sample 361491 | NCBI WGS metagenome assembly CEUQ01 (sample SAMEA2622796, study PRJEB7988) | marine metagenome | biome: marine biome (ENVO:00000447); feature: marine epipelagic mixed layer (ENVO:xxxxxxxxx); material: "saline water (ENVO:00002010), including plankton (ENVO:xxxxxxxx)" | depth 120 m | reverse complement strand
TATTGACAGTGCCGAGGAAGACATGGTTTCGTAGGATTGCATTTCTCATCATTAATGAAAGATTGTGATCTGCCGCCTCGGGTGTCCGTGAGCAGCCCTCCCAAACCATGATTCCACAAGAGCTAAGGGCGAGAGCCGTTTTTATGGCTACCTGATCACTGCCAGTACATTCAAGAATGAGGTCAAAGCCATCACGATCCAGATCAGCATCATCCCAATTCCAGTCGTCCTGATTCAGATATTTTGCATCGAACTCTGTTGCAAGGCTTGCACGAAAGGAGTCAGCTGGATCTCGGCCGTAAACCGTTACTGGCCAATCACGGGATCGACATGCAATCACGGCTGCAAAAGCGATTGGACCTAAACCGGTCACTAATACCCGCGGTGGGCGTTGCTGCCAGATGTCACCTAATCGCGCAGCTTGAATTTGCTCAGCTTCACGGACAGCTTTCTCTGACACAGAGATGGGCTCTGCCAGTACGGCCACTTTAGCGATATGCTCCGGCACATGAAACAGGAAATCCGGCTGATCATTCCATGTTGGCAGGGAGAATCCATGTTCTCCGACGATTCCTCTTTCGACGTAGCAACCCCATGGCATCATATCGACCCGTCGCTGGATGACAGAAGCATCGACTCCTGCGGGCCTTCGTACCGCCGGTACCACTAAGTCTCCCGGGTTTAATCCGTCGACGTCATTTGCTGTTTCTACAACTCGTGCAAGACATTCATGTCCCAGCACGAGAAAGTCGTCACTTTCAGGGCAACCGGGAGTAAGTGAATGAAGTATTTCCCGGTCTGTTCCACAAATTCCAAGCAGCACAGTTTCACAGCGTACCTGATTGCTGCTTAGTGGTTCCGGGCTAATTGGATCAACCAGAACTGGATTCTGCTGACCTTTGAACGCAGCGATGGATTTCATTGGTTATTCCGGTGGTGGCCACCGCGCGTCTAATTACTAGACACGCGGATAACATATCAAGTGAATGCAGTTGTAACTATTTACGTCGCCGTCTTTCAAATCGGATTCGACATCCAATTGCGATGGTCTCCGGCGTCTTAATCTCTCCACCGGATTTGGTAGCGGCAATGGCGATTTCTACCCATTGTTTCTTAACCTTTGTAGCATCCGGGCTATCATCAAAGGCACCCATATAAACAACCTGTCGCTTCTCGTTTAAGACAAAGAATTCCGGGGTATAACCAGCGCCGTATTTCTGAGCAATTTGTTGAGTGTCATCGTAAAGGTATGGGAAGTTGAATCCCTTTTCTTTTGCACGCTCCTTCATGGCATCCAAATTATCTTCGGGGATTTTATTCACATTGATCGCGACGAATCCAACTCCTGAGTCTGAAGCGGCGTACTTCTTGGCAAATGCGACTAAACGGTCTTCATAATCGACAGCATATGGACAGCTATTACATGTGAATGCGACCACCAGAATCTTGTGTTTCTTGAAGTGATCAAATGCTATTTCCTTATCTGTGATTGAGGGCAGTTTTTCCCACTTTGGCGCATCATCTCCTATATCCAGAACGGGATTGAATTCTCCCGCGGTTGCCATGCTGGAATAGCTTAATAGTGCGGCGATAATCAGAATCTTCTTCATTTGGCAAATAGCTCCAAAGACTTTATCAATGACTCGTTTAGGTTGATTCTAACAGTCGACTCATCGTGTTGCGCAGGGGGTATAGTTCTTGGGCCAATATACAAATCCGGATTGATTAACCGTTGCAGACTTCCGATTACTACACTAGAGTTGCAAATAGATGAACCAACCAACAGGATTGTCAAATGTCTACCAATAACCTGTTACTTCAACTCGACCTTTTGCTATTGCTTGCATTGGACAAGCCATAGGGGATGTGTGAACGAAAAACTCTTTACTATTAACACATTCCCGAGGTAACACCTCGGGTTTTTTTGTTTCATTACCAAGTTCCGCGAACGATATACAAAAATGAGCCAACGAATCAACTGGATAATCAGAAGAGCCATCGTCTCACGATCAGGTCTGTTGCTTCCCGCGCCGGTCAGGGACCGGCATTCGGCTTTGTAGAGTTGCGCCTTGCAGCGTGACCCCGGGACGTGTGTGCCGGCAAGAATAGTGAACACAACATGACAAGTAACAGGACCAAGAAAATGTCCGACAATAGACAAATCACAATCTTCGATACAACCCTTCGTGATGGCGAGCAGTCTCCAGGTTGTAGTATGAATCTTTCAGAAAAACTGGAGCTTGCACAGGCACTCATTGATCTGGGTGTAGATGTAATTGAAGCGGGATTTCCCATTGCATCCCCTGGTGACTTCGAAGCAGTGAGAGAGATTTCAAATACCATGCGTGGCGCCACGTTCTGCGGACTGGCACGTTGTCATGAAGCAGACATCGATCGCGCATGGGAAGCCCTTAAAGGAGCTGAGCAGTCTCGCATTCATGTGTTTCTTGCCACCAGTGCCATCCATCGCGAATTCAAGCTCCGTATGTCTCGTGAAGAGATCATTCAGAGAGCTGTTGATGGTGTAAAACGTGCGGTTGGCTACTGTGATGACGTTGAGTTTTCGCCGGAAGATGCTGCTAGAACGGAACATGATTTCCTTTGCGAAGTTGTGGAAGCTGCCATCGATGCAGGTGCAACGACAGTAAATATTCCGGATACCGTTGGGTATGCAGTACCTGAACAGATGGGTGCGACCATCAAGATGCTTGTTGATCGAGTTCCGAATATGGATAAAGCGACCATCAGTATTCACTGTCACAATGATCTTGGGCTCGCTGTGTCCAATAGTTTGTCAGCTGTGGCCAACGGTGCAGGTCAAATTGAATGCACAGTTAATGGTATTGGTGAACGCGCAGGAAACTGCAGCCTTGAAGAAGTTGTCATGGCGATGCGAACTCGCGAAGACTACTTTAACTTGTCAACGAACATCAACACCGAGCGACTGGTTCCTACCAGCCGCTTGCTGACGTCGATCACCGGTATGGTCGTGCAGCGAAACAAAGCGATTGTTGGCCGGAATGCCTTTGCACATGAAGCAGGTATTCATCAGGACGGGATGCTTAAAGAACGCACAACATATGAGATCATGCGGCCGGAGGACGTTGGCTTTGCCAAGACGGATTTGGTACTGGGAAAACACAGTGGCAGAGCTGCATTGGGTGACCGGGCAAGAGAGCTTGGCTTCAACCTCAATGGGGAGCAGTTGCAGGCCGTGTTTGAGGAATTTAAGAGACTCGCTGATAAGAAAAAAGAAATCTACGATGGTGATATCGTTGCTCTGGTGCAACAGCAGATTCGCGGCGATGGTGAACCCGCCTGGTCGTTCGTTTCATTTACTGCTAATTCTTCCACGGGTGATGCTCCGAAAGTGACCGTGACTCTGGAGAAAGACGGTGAGCAATTCAGCGAGTCATGGGAAGAAGGTGATGGTCCGATTGACGCTGCATTTAACGCAGTGGAAAAGATTACAGGCCTCGAGTTGCTATGCAAGGACTTTCAGGTTCGCAGTGCGACCCTTGGTCGAGATGCTCAAGGATCCGTTCAGGTAGAGATTTTCCACAAGGGTGTCACCTATCGTGGACGCGGCGTTTCGACCGATACGATTGAGGCAAGTATTCTGGCGATCCTGGATGCAGTGAACCGGATCATTACCAGTTAATCTGCTTTCAGATGTCACGTATCCGATACTGCGCGTCCAACGTTGCCCATGTACTTATGCAATAAAAGCGACGTAGTAGAAGATCCAGCCGGTAATGGAAGTCAGGATCATGCCATATGCTCCAATGCGAGCACGTCGCTTGTGGGCATCGCTGTGTTCATTCGGAATCGGCGGCTTGGGGAAGTGCTTTAGCGCTTTCACAATGATCACAATCCAGAGAATTGGTGTAGGGATGGCGAAACACAGGTGTATGCCTAGCGCAATCCAAGCGCCGGTCAATCCTTCGCCATTCGGATCAGCACGCAATTCCCAATCTGTGAAAAAACGCATATCGACTTCAAAGGCAATGACTGCGGCGAGCAACACTGACGCGGTTGCAATTTGAATCTGCTTATGTAGTTGATACTTTCCCTGCTTGGCAAGCCTGATGCTGTATATCAGCACCGGTACTACCAGGAACATGGCGACAAATACGACGTCGAGCATCAGGGAGGCATTTGTTCCAAGGAATCCATCGATTCCGTCGAATTGGATTTCAGCAAATGGCATCGTCTTGCTTTGGCTAGTAGGAGATTCTAATGCAGTCGACCGTTTTCGGCCGTTGCTTGTTTAACTTGTTGATCGTCACGGTAAAGAACGTCGACGGATTGTCCGTCACTATAGTAAAAGGTCCAGTTTCCATGAAGCTTGCCGTCTACAAAAGGCCCCTTGGCCTCGATAGCACCACTCTGGTCGAAATACTTCCACTCGCCCTGTTCGAGCCCATGTTCATATCGCCCTGTTGACTGTTGGTTTCCATTGGCATGCTTGGTGACCCAAAGACCGTGCCGCATTCCGTTCTTGTATGATCCATCGGCATGTCGTTCAACGTATGCAAGTAATTGAGGTTCGTTGGAAGATATTGATTTCTCAGCGCCAACATAAACTGACAGTTCGAGACTCAATATGGAATCCGAATTGAGGCCGGGAATCACTTCATCTGGATTACTCATAAGGTATTCACAGGCTTGTGCTGCAAACATTTGGTAACTCGGGCTAACCAACTGACGTAGAGCCAGCATCCAACGCTGTGATGTGAACGTATCCACTGAATCAGGACGTACACGTAGCCCATTTACGATTGAGTCGTCGTGTAGCAGATCGAGCTGCCGACCATCAGCTAAGGTGGCAGGCGCCGAGAATCGATAGATGTAGATGTCAGGATTATCAAACATGGACCATTGCTGGTCTAACCTCAACTGATGAATCATGTGTGTACTTGTGGTTCGTCCTGCCCAGGTGCGATCCTGGTCGATTACCGTCATGAAGTTGTAGAGCACAACGGCCGTCAAACAGATGCCGCAAGCCAGCCGTGGAAAAACTTGCCGTGCAATTGGTTCCGCAGCTGCCATTCGTGTTGTTGACCACCATGTGGACGGGACTAATCCCAGCAAGACTGCACAGGATACATATGAAAACAGAGGCACATCCATCGTCAGTTCAATGCCGATGTGCATTGATGTGAATCCTATCAACGCGAGTCCCCGACATCTGCTAGTCTTCCATGGTGATAGAAAGAACAGTGGACCGATGATCTCCATTGTCAGTACACCAATCGTTAAGACCGAGAGAATCGCGGGGAAGTCGGTGAGCCAGGTGCCGAATGGTCTTGTCAGTGATGATTCGGTAAAGAGTGACTGTAATGCTGTGCCGTGAATCCAGTGATCATTGAACTTCATGATTCCTGTGATGAAGTACATTAACACAAGTTGAGTAACCAGTGCCAATGCGGCAATCCCAAACACAGAATCTGTTGCTGTTCTGTTTTTGTCAGGATCCGCTATGTGCTTTTGTTGATCGACCGAGTAACGTGCCCCCAGTGGCAAAAACATGGACCAGAACAGTGCTGCGATCATTAGTACGTCAGCACCGTTGGTCATTAGCGGAAGTCGTGCCATAAGAGATGCTTGAAGGATCCACACTCCAACTGTGGCTAATCTGGTTTTGCATCCGACTAGCAGCATCACGGCCAGCAATAGATGTATGCCAATCAGGATGCCAACGTAAGCTGAGCTTGTACTCAATGTGTGCAGTGACCATGTTGGAAAACCGGCGTAATAGTCACTAACAGCCGAGTAGGGGAATGCACCGGAGTCCAAATAGTGTGCCGAAAAGTGGGCGCTGCGGTTCAGTAGGTCATAAATCAATACGAGTGCCAGCCCAATGCGCATTAATGCAAGCGACCGCAGGTCAAGCGTGCTGACTTGGGCGAAGTACGACTGGTTGTCCGCTGACTTGGGCACTGTCTTTTTCAGGTTGTTTAAATCAAAATCCAACAAGCGGTCTGACGCATCAAACTTAAGAGTTTGCAACACGTAAGACTGCTGCAAGCTATTCATACTCCGCATACAATACGGCAATTGATTCGAATTCCACAACAGACAAAATGATGGTAAGAGCGTGACTGTTTCAAGACGAGAGTTTTTAGCGGCAACAACTGCAGTTGCTGCAGGTGCATCCATCGGAATAAACGACATTGAAGCGGCTAAGGCCAAACTAACGACATCTTCTAATCCAATTGCTGTCAGTACGTATTCGTACTGGCGTTACCGCAAAGATACAAAGTTACCAATCGAAGATTGTATCGATTTAGCTGCTGAGGCTGGTTTTGACGGTGTGGAGATACTGCACGTGCAGATGACACGTGAAGATAACGACTATCTACAAATGCTGAAGCAACGAGCATTTGTAAACGGATTGGATCTGTGTGGCTTTTCTACTCATCAGGGATTCGTGTCTCCGGATAAAGAATACCGGGATCGCAATATCCAGCATACGTTGAAGTGTATTCAGTTAGCATATCGCCTTGGAATACCAACGATCCGTGTTAATACAGGTCGCTGGGGCACGATCAAGAGCTTTGATGACTTGATGGCAGCTAAAGGAATCGAACCGAGGCTAGAAGGATATACCGACGAAGAAGGTTTTAAGTGGGTGATCGATAGTCTGGAGCAGTGCCTTGGTAAAGCGGAAGAGTGTGGAGTTACACTGGGTCTGGAGAATCATTGGGGGCTGGGTAGGACTGCGGAAGGTGTACTTCATATTGTGAATGCCATTGATTCTCCGTGGCTCCAGGTCACAGCCGATACGGGGAATTTTTTCGAGCGGCAATACGAGCAGTTTGAAATGATGGCGCCGAAGACGGTATATGTTCAGGCCAAGACGTATTACGGTGGTGGCACGTGGTACACGCTGGACATTGATTATTCACGGGTAGCAAAGATTCTAAAATCTGCTGGATATAACGGTTACATTTCGCTGGAATTTGAAGGTCAGGAAGCCCATGAAACGGCAATCCCCAAGAGCCTTAATCTTTTGAGGCGAGCATTTAAGTAGGTCAATTCAGAAACAGTTATTCGACCCCCTAGGGACATTTTGGGAACTGTTGGTAAAATATCTGACACGCAGATTCTGATTTGCGGTGCCTGGCACTGCTACTGATATCAGAACACTCGTATGGCCGAGTGGCGGAATTGGCAGACGCTCGGGACTTAAAATCCCGTGTCCGTTAGGACGTGCGGGTTCGAGTCCCGCCTCGGCTATTTCTCTCACATGCTATGCATATCGCGAACCTACGGCCCACGGCATCTTTTTACTCACTCTCTCGTCGCCCGTCGTCGCTTCGCTCCGCCGGACGACGCTAGGATAATATGACCCCGCAGGGCTTGTCGCCACTATCCTCTTCTAACTGCAATTCCCGTCAGCCGAGGCGTTAGCGGAGGATGCGGGCACCTCGCTATGTATTTCTCACAGCCAAGTCAAGTTAGCGACTAACGTGAATCCGACTATATACCACGTAACCAATCTTAGCCGGATTTGTCGCTTTCATTTTCACCTCAAGTTCACCTGCGGCGACCTTGTAGGGAAGGACGAACTCGTTTTCGCCTATTTTTAATTCAGTAATTGGGTGCGCCACCTTATTCCCACGTTGCTCAATGACCAATTCGCCAGTTCCCGCGTAACCGGATACCTGAATTATGATTCTGCTGACTTCTGCATGCACATCTAATAACTCAATGCGAACAGGGCCGTAGTCCGAAGATAGAGAGTTTAAGCCGATGAATGTAGGTTGATGAGTCGGAACGTATACAAACTCATTTCCACGCAAACGAATGACGCCATTGCGTCCACGAAGTATGTCTACAAATTTATGATCCACATATGTTAGTGGATCCAGTCCTGATCGACGCCAGTGCAAAAGCCACTGGTCTGTCTCATTCGTAACAGCTGCCCGCCTGGCGACTGTCGGTGATTCTCGAACCGCATCAATTGATGCGACCTTGCCATTCATCATGAAATACGTTCCCCAGGTAACGTCAAAGAACCGCCAGGCTTGGTCATAGTAAACTTCGGCGCAAATGTGCGAAGTGTTTTCTTTCGGTTTCTTGCCGTGTAAATAAAACTCTACAGGTCTGGCTCTGAGCTTTAGGTGATTAGCCAATTCCAGAAAACAAGCAACTTGATTGCCACAAATCCCAGCCTTCGCTTCCAAACACTCTTCCACGGTTTCCGGTATCTCTTCACCGCTTGTTTTAAGTACCGAATATTGAAGCGGACTCACGATGCGTTGAACATGATTCATGATTGAGATCGATGCGATATAGGCTCGATCTACAGTTGGACTGCGTTCGCTAAGCTGGTCGACTTCATTGCGAATTTCATTGAGCAACTGTTTCGTTTTTGAACCAAGTGTGTCATCTTGAGCGCACAGATCAGAACTGATCGCCACGTTATATATAAAGAGGCAGCTGAGCCATATCAGGAAAATCCGCCGGATATCAATTTTGTGCAGAGAGAAAGACATTACGACATTTTAACCAACATACGATGCAACTGGCTTATGTTATGTGAAATCGCACGAATCTGCTTCGACGCCCTACGTCGCTTTCGCGACTTCGGACCACGCTACCCTTGGATCCGGCCTAACGGCCGTCGACCGTCAGTATGCTATCATGACTAAGTTTTCTCCAGTCTGGATAATCAGCGGTCGATTGACGCTATAATAGCAGGAATATGCCGCTAATCGGCAAAACACTCACATCGTTATCACTCAACTTAGACGGAGACAACTTATGCTTCGTAAAATCACACTCGGCGTTGCCTTGATGGCAATGGCAACCACGATCACCACAGGTATCCGGGCGGATCACCATGGTGACTCCAAGAAGGGCACATCTATTGAAGACGTCATGCACGCCCTCAAAGATGGATTTCATAAGAAAATCCTTGATGGTTCAGCAACTGACGAAGAAAAGGCACAAATGCTCGACTTCGCCAAGGCTTTGCCAAAAGGGACACCACCAAAGGGCTCTAAGAGCAGCTGGAAGAAACTAACCAAGAAGCTGGTTGTTGCCTCCAAAGCCGTAGTAGCCGGTAAAGATGGCGCCATCGAAGCATTTGGCGAAGCTATTAACTGCAAAACGTGCCATACACCTCACAAAGTGTATCCACCGGAAAAGCAGTAAATGAAGTTTGCGATAAGCAAAACAAAAAAGGGCCGTGAGCGTTAAAACTCACGGCCTTTTTTATTTCCTGAAGCAATAAAGGTATTCATAGCCGCGTTGGATAATGCTGTCGTTTGCGAAAACCAGAGACGATCGTGTCAAATCAGCTACCTCGTTTTCAGCAATGATCTCACATTGCTCAGGATTTGGCTTCAGCACGAACGAAGTGCCCTTCATATTGACCACGTATAGCTTGCCGTCGAGATAACTCATCGAGCTCCATGTGCGAGTATCGCCGAGCCGTTGTTGCCAGGTCGTCTTTCCAGTTTTTAATTCGATACACCATGCAATGCCTGGTTCATTAAGAATGTAGATGTGTTCACCAACAATAACACCGGAGCCAACTCGTTGCGGGATTTGCTTTCGTTCGGTGTGGTGCCACAACCGGCGTTCTTCTGTAACATCTCCGGAGCCACCGCGTTTTACAGCAAATGCTGGGCCACTATAACCACCCATCGTTACGGCGATGTCGCTCGTGATAAGCGGTGACGTGTACACGAGTTTCTGCAGGCCGCCACAAGTCCAGTTTATATCGCCAGTACGCGGGTTAACGGCGTAAAGCCTCATCGGCATGCTGATGAACATAATTGCATCCTGTCCGGCACCGGAAATAATCGGTGTACTCCAGCTTCCTCTGAATTCTTCAACGGATTCACTCTTAGCATCCGGCACTTCACGTTTCCAAACCTCGTCACCAGTTTTCTTATCCAGTGCGATCCAGTACGCATTCAATCCCGGACCACAATTGAGAATCAGTAAATCTTCAAAGACTACTGGACTGGATGCTGTGCCCCAGATGTGTTGGAAAACTCCGAGATCTTTTTGCCAGGCAATTTTGCCATCAAGCGTGTATGCAACCAAGCCGGCTGAGCCGTACCAACTGTATACGAGACTTCCATCGGTTGTCGGACTTGAAGCACAAAACGGATTTGTCATATGGGTCTTGTCTTCAGCTTCACGCGTCACAGAGTGATTCCAGAGTAATTCGCCGTCATCCAGCGAATAACAATACGTACCACGCTGTTTGCCATCTGCGGAAGCCATCGAGACAAAGACCTTTTTTTCCCATGTTACAGGTGTCGAATTTCCAGGGGCTGGGAGTTTTACTTTCCATGCCAAATTGGAATCAACAGACCAGTTTTCAAGAACATCTTTATGCGGTGCATGACCGGTGCCTAGTGGCCCGCGCCATTGACTCCAGTTTTGCGCATTTAGAGATCCACAGAAGAATAAAGCAAAGACAGCTGAAAGCGTTAAAAGACGCATGTTTGATCCCGTGAGTAAGAACAACGGATAAACCCGTCCTCAATATTTCATGAGATGGGATTAGTATGATTGCCTTTAAGATACCATACGTCACTAACGTGCTCTAACGTATGGTCGAGGCGTCACCGCGAAATCGAGCCTCGTAGTTTCGCTGTGAATAACCAGGAAGGTTTGCGGTTCGCGCAGAGGGGCCCAAAGTGCTCTGTGATTGATAATTGGTTTGTTGTGGCTTTACCTTAGCCAGATCAATGAGCTTATAACCACGCGGTTGTGGCATTTTCCACATTTCCGGATTGTTGCTCATCAGGTTATTGAATTGGAATCGTGGAATGTCGAGTTGAAATTGAGTTTCATTTTCATTGCCCGGTAGTAAGCGAACCTTGATTCGGTGCGGCATGGAAAGGCCATCCCTGGGATAGTACCGGTGTTTGGATGCAAGTACCGAGGCTACCAATTGGCCGTTAGGTGCTTTTAGGTGTTGCTCAAGCACCCAGCCAAACCGATTATCAAAAATTAGGATTCTCTTTAGACCGTTGGGTAACTGAGTACGCACTTCTAGTTTGTTCTGGCCAACCTTGAACGGACCCTCATGCCGTTGCGTTGGATCCAGATAGACGAGACCGGTGGCTTCGATCATCCACTTGATGTTTACCGGAATAAATATTCTTGCTGCGGTCGACTCAAATTGATCATGTCTGACGAAATAAACAGCTGGATCCGGCTGTTGTTTTAACCATATCCAGAGCAAATTGTCATTGCTTCCCAAGTCCAATTCTGTACCGGTAAAGTCAAACAGTCCGGCACGAAGGCGAAATCTGTGTGGACGTTGTGCGATCAGATTTGCTTTTAAAGTCGGTGATCCTGCAGTGGACACCTTTGCATTATCTGCCTGAAAGGCTTGTACCTTCTGACTTGCATTTACAATGGACATCAGAGACTCCATCGTTACTTGCTCAGGAAGTGAAACCGGTGGTAATCCTGTCTGCGTGTTTACCAATCCTGATGGCAGGCAGCTTGCTCCACAGGCTACCCACAGGATAGCAAGTGAGAGGCTAAGGCTGGATCGTAAACTGGTCACTGGTTGCTTCACGTATTTATGCCGCGTCTTTATACAGCAAATCCGTGAGTTCGCCCTGGATTGCTTCTGCACGTTGAGTCGTTGGGTCAATGGCGACGACCAGGTGCTCTGCTTCTTGTTTAGGGTCGGTTAGGACGAGTTCTTCATTGCCATCTGTATTGACTTGAGTGCCCTCGAGTCGCAAAAGACGCTTTCTTACCAGCAGCAATCCAAGGATATAGCGGAGGTCCGCTTTTTCGGGCTGCCCGCTCAGTTGAGTGAAGAACTGTATGAGGACATCATTCGGTGCCAAGTTCGCCGTTTTACTTGTTTGCTCAGGCATTTCGGACTTCCACCATCCGATGGCATCCTCAGGAGGTTCGGTCCAATGCTCGCAGCTAAAATCGCGGCGCACAACCTCTCCCCCTACAGCAATCAGGACACTGTAGAATTCTTCACCTGAATTAAATTCCCGGCCACTCTCATGGCATTGCCGCGTGCATTTTTGAAACTGAAACTCAAGCATGATGGAGTCAAACTATCTATGGGTAAATACAGAGTTAAACAGGTCTGTAACGCGTTGAAATAGTAGCCGAAAACGTGGTTTAGAGGCAATAGTCATCTGGCTCTCGCCATGTCTGATTTATTTCTGCAATGAGATCGCTGGCTTATGAATCTTGGCTGCTGAGTTTGGCACGAGCTCGTGTGAGAGTAGGGCCGATGCTGTTAGATGGTATGCCAGTCAGCGAGCTGATCTCGTCGTATGATTTACCTTCCATATGAAACAGCCGCATGACACTTGCTTCCTGATCACTCAGCTTTGCAAGTAGCGATTCGATTTGCTCTTTATTGATCAGCTGTTGTTCAGCTGATTGTTCGTCGTCAGGAATAGAAATCTTTCCTGTATCAAGTGACATGCGAAATCCTACGACGTAATCGGACTCCCCATCTCCGGCATCTGAATCTTCCGAAGATTGTGGGAGCTTCTTACTGATGAATTCTCTTACAACGATACGTCTAGCGATGACCGTGATGTAGGTCGCAAGGCTGCTGCGTCCCTGAAATCGTCGTAATACAGCAAAATCATTTTTGATAATCTGCAGAAACACTTCTGCGACGTGATCCTCAACGTCGTGTCGTTTCAGGCGGATGTTGCGTGCATCGGCGCTGTGTGTAACGACATGTGTTACTAAACCAATGAATCGATCGGCAAAATCCTCCCACGCTCCTGCCGTTCGGGCAAGGCATCGCTGGATGAGTTCACGGTCGTAATCGGAAAGTGCCACGGGAATGTTCTACATCATTGAGGTCTGCAGCTGTGTATTGGATTGCTGTTCAAAAACAGCAACTTGTTACGTGAGATTCTAGGAATTGGCTAATTCTGAAGCAAGACAGATCCTAAATTGGCGGACCGACTTGCAGGTAAATATCGGGTCTGCCTTGAGAGATTCAGGCAGAATGAACATAAGAGTCAAAAAAGATAGAAAAGTATGGGAGTTACCATAGTGACCGAGCAGGAATTTTGGTTAAATACCGGCAATAGAGCTATTTTATGCTTAAATGATTGGTTCCAATTTGCCGATTTATGCAGTAAATAGTTTCTATAACTCCAAATCCCAAATTGGACTTACATACACACCATAGGGAGTGACTCTCGATGACACACGTCGTTTGTAAAGATTGTTTTGCTTGCAAATACACTGATTGTGTAGTTGTTTGCCCTGTAGAGTGTTTCTACGAAGGTGAACAGATGGTTTATATCCATCCGGAAGAATGCATTGACTGTGAAGCATGCGTTCCCGAGTGCCCAGTAGAAGCTATTTTCCACGAAGATAATGTGCCAGAAGGTGAAGAGGGCTTTATTGCGCTTAACGCTGAAATGTCAACACAGTGCGAAGTTATCACCGAGCAGAAAGAACCGCTCGCTGATAGTTAAACACTAAGCTTCACAAAAACAAATACAAAAGGCTGTGTTCCAATTTGGTTTGCAGCCTTTTGTATTGCGCTGCTTTCAAAGCTGTTTTTTTAGACTGCATATTCTGAATTGCGGTTAACTATGCATACGTGCAAGTGAGTAGCCTTCAAGGATAATCTGAGCTTCCTCGCTGGCGAGTTGATCAAGACGCTGATCAACTATGTCCGACGGCATAAAGTTCTTTGCCAATTGAACGTACGTAGCATAATGACCAGCTTCAGATTCAAATAAGCTACCGTAGAAATCGGCCAACTCCGGGTCTCTAACATGATCTCTTAATAAGCAGAACCGTTCACAGCTTCGCGCTTCGATTAAGGCTGCTACTAATAGCCGGTCGACACCCCGCATCGGTTCTTCGCTACGAACAAGCGCGTTTAGTCGCTTTCCATAGTGGCCCGGCTGCTGTCGCTTAAAGTCGATATCAAGTCGATTGAGCTGCTCGAGAACTTGATGGAAATGATCCAGCTCTTCGTTGATAATCCTTGTCATCTCGACAGTAAGCGGTTCGTACAGAACATATGCAACCATCAGGTTTAGTGCTGTACGTGCGGCACTTAGTTCACAATGAGCATGGTCCAGTAGTACTTGATCCAAGTTCTCATCGACTTGGTTTAACCAGCGGTCGGGAGTCTCAACTTGTAGATTAAGCACGCGATATGACCTCCAGCAACAATTACCTATCGGCGCCGTTTACAGGTGTTCGCAAACGAGATCACCGATTTCGGTAGTCCCGTATCCCATGCGTCCGGCTGCCTGGCTTTCCATCTTGGTACCGGTGACTTGTTTGATCGCTGCAGTAACCTGATCTGCTGCTTCCGGCTGTCCGGAATGCTCTAGCAGCATCGACATCGCCGCAATCGCAGCGATTGGGTTGATTACGTTTTGACCCGTATACTTTGGTGCACTTCCACCCATTGGTTCGTACATGCTTGTGCCACCTTCGTCAGGATTGATATTTCCACCGGCAGCTACCCCCATACCACCCTGGATCATTGCGCCAAGATCAGTGATGATATCGCCAAACATGTTGGTGGTTACGATCACATCGTAGAATTCTGGGTTCTTAACCATCCACATGCAGCATGCATCGACATGGTTGTAATCGAGTTCGACATCGGGATACTCCGCCCCGACTTCCTCAAACGTTCGCCATACCAGATCGTGACCGTACGTCAGTACATTGGTTTTGGCGACGAGTGTCAGACGTTTACCTTTTGGATTATTTCGTTTGCGTGTGTATTCAAATGCCCAGCGAATGACGCGTTCACATCCTTTGCGTGTGTAGATGGCCGTCTGCGATGCAACTTCATCTGGTGTTCCTTTTTTTAGAAACCCACCAATTCCGCAATACATATCCTCGGTGTTTTCCCGCACGACAACGAAGTCGATATCTTCCGGAGATTTACCGGCAAGTGGAGTTTCCACACCTGGATAGAGTGTTACGGGACGCAGATTGATGTACTGGTCCATTGCGAAACGGAGGTTTAGTAAAAGACCTTTTTCGAGAATCCCAGGAGCGACATCTGGGTGCCCGATTGCTCCTAGAAAAATCGCGTCGTGTTCTTGCAAGTCTGCAACGGCGCCGTCGGGTAGGATCTCGCCTGTTTTCAGGTATCGTTCACCACCAAAATCGAAATGAGTCGTTGTAAACTCAAAGGAGTTTTTTTCTGCTACAGCAGCTAGTACCTTGAGGGCTTCGTCGGTAACTTCAGGACCTGTTCCATCTCCTGGAATGACGGCAATCTTCATAGTCGTGTGGCTCTTATATACTGGCAATTAACTTGGGTGGCTAAACCATCGATTCTATCACCGCTACAAGAGATCGAAAACCGGCTACTTTTGATCGTCAGTACGTACCGTCAGCGCACTAAGAAAATACTCACTTCCAGTTGTGCATCTTAAATGCTGGATTTAGTTCTGGCTGAAATCAAGCCGAGACGGGTTTTCACCACCAACAGGGTTTTTCATGAACTGCTGGTAACACGAACTGCACAAATCGTATCGGCGTTTTTGGAATTCATCCCCGAGTTGATCCGGGTCTACATCGCCAAGGTGTTCCAGCAGTTCGTCAATTTCCATGAGGTGATCTCGATCATCGTCGAGGTCATCGAATTCTTCGGTTTCCATTACCGCTTGAACTTCGAGATTTACCACATACCGAATGTCCGATTTAGAATCGATCGGGGTTTTACAACGGTCGCAGGAGTAATGAATCATCTCTGCGTCTTTCAAAAGAAAAGGGGTTATCACTTCAGTAAGAGCAATCATCCTTGTTGCTCGTTCACTTTTGATAACCTTATCGTAATGTGGATGACAGTTGAGATTCAACAGATGGATGACAGGAAAATTCGGACTTCAAAAAAACAAAGAATTTGTCACTTGACTTCCACTGGGCCGTTTGTCCTGACATAAGTTCATTTGAAATATTAAATGAAGATAGGTTACATTCAACGTCACACAGAAAGCTATGCGTTAG
>CEUQ01034307.1_pt1 | contig 16031 bp, 13 predicted proteins | sample 361491 | NCBI WGS metagenome assembly CEUQ01 (sample SAMEA2622796, study PRJEB7988) | marine metagenome | biome: marine biome (ENVO:00000447); feature: marine epipelagic mixed layer (ENVO:xxxxxxxxx); material: "saline water (ENVO:00002010), including plankton (ENVO:xxxxxxxx)" | depth 120 m | reverse complement strand
AGTGACTTACTAAAAATCAAGTATAAATACAGTGACCTATCTTATTTAATAATACAAGAATTTATTGAAAATTATCACAAAAATAATCTTGACATAATTATTAATGACTTAATGTTTAAAAAATTAGGGATAAACCTAAACTTTAATCCCTACTTGAAATATTCAACCAAGAATATTGCACCAACAGAGATTGATGAATATTTTAGATATAAAGAAATAAACGGATATGTTCATGATATGGCAGCAGCAATGTTTGGAGGAATTTCTTCCCACGCTGGCCTATTTGGAAATACAATTAATGTTGCTAAGGTGATGCAAATGTATATTCAGGGAGGCAACTATGCTAATCAGCAAATTCTAAATTCAGAAACTATTGATTTATTTAATAATTGTTATTATTGCGATGAAGACAATAGAAGAGGGGTGGGCTTTGATAAACCACAATTAGAAGAAGATGGACCCACTTGTGGATGCGTTTCAATGAATAGTTTTGGTCATTCTGGATGGACGGGTACATTTGCATGGGCTGACCCTGATCAAGAAATTATTTACATATTTTTATCAAACAGGTCTTATCCAAGCGGGGAAACAGCTGGTAAATCTAAACTTGTAAAAGAAAATATTAGAAGTAAAATTCAAGAGGTTATTTATGAATCTATCAAATAGTTAATATATGATAATAGGAATAGTTTGTTATCCTACGTTCGGGGGAAGTGGTGTTTTGGCAACAGAATTAGGAATTGAGTTATCCAAAAAGGGATATGAAATCCATTTTATTACATACAATCAGCCAGTAAAGCTTGAACTTTATAGTAACAAGGTGCATTTTCATGAAGTTGATGTTCCAAATTACCCTCTATTTCATTATCCACCTTATGAGCTCGCCTTGTCCTCCAGGCTTGTGGAAATGGTTAAAAAATATAAAATCGACATACTTCATGTTCATTATGCAATTCCTCACGCATATGCTGCCTTAATGGCCAAGCAAATGCTTAAAGAAAGTAATATTAATATTCCTGTTGTTACTACATTACATGGAACTGACATTACATTGGTTGGAAGCAACCCGTCCTATAAAACTGCAGTTGAGTTTAGTATTAATAATTCTGATTATGTTACAGCTGTTTCTAAAAGCCTTAAAAGTGATACTTTATCACTTTTTAACATAAATAAATCAATAGAAGTAATACCAAACTTTGTAAATCTAGAGAAGTATCATCGAAAGACTGCGAATAATAACTTACTTAACAAAAACAATAAAATAATAACACACGTAAGTAATTTTAGAAAAGTTAAAAGGATTCTAGATGTTCTTGAGATTTTTAATGGTATTCAAAGACAAATACCTTCAAAATTATTAATGATTGGAGATGGTCCAGAAAAAAATAAAGCTGAAAAAAAAGCAAAAAAATTAGGGATTAAGGATAAAGTTATATTTTTTGGAAAAAGTAATGAAACTAATAAAATTTTATCCTTTACCGATTTATTTCTTCTTCCCTCAGAAATAGAGAGTTTTGGGTTGTCTGCTCTTGAGGCAATGGCAGCCAATGTCCCTGTGATATCATCAAATACTGGAGGAATCCCTGAAGTTAATATTGATAATTTTTCAGGTTTATTAAGTGACATTGGAGATATAGATAAGATGATAAATGATTCTGTCATGATATTATCAGATGATAATATTATGAATAAATTTAAAGTGAATGCCAGAAAGAGAGCAGAGAATTTTGATATACATAAAATTGTTCCTCAATATGAAAAAGTGTACAAAAGTTTAAGTTAATAAAGAATATGAAAAGAAAAGATTTTTTAAAATTAAGTTCAGCATCTGCTATGCTTTTTGGGTTAAAATCCCATGGAATTGGACTATCTGATTCCCAAAAAAAATATGATTATTTAGAAAATGATTCGCAATATATGGGAGACTTTGCAGCCCCAAAAATAAACAAGGTTAGAGTTGCTTTTATAGGAGTTGGGGCTAGAGGTTCGGGACATGCCAAACAAATCGCGGCAATTGAAGGCACTGAGGTTGTTGGAATATGTGATCTCTACGAAGATTTAGCTGAAAAATCATCCTATATCTGCCAAGAGATTGGAAATGGTAAAAGACATAAAAATATAGCCATATACTCTGGATCCGATAATAAATGGAGGGGTATGCTTAATGATATAAAACCCGATGCAGTATTTATTTCAACCAATTGGGATAATCATGCTCCAATGGCAATAGAAACTATGAAAAGTGGGGCTCATGCATTTGTTGAAGTTCCAATGGCAACTACCATCAAAGATTTGTGGGACATAGTTAATACTTCTGAAAAAACAAGAAAGCACTGCATGATGATGGAAAATGTAAATTATGGAAGAGATGAGCTTATGTACCTTAATATGTGTAGAAAGGGAGTTATTGGAGAGTTCCTGCATGCTGAGGCAGCCTATATTCACGAGCTTAGATTTCAAATGAAAGAAGAAAATAGAGGTACTGGTTCATGGAGAACCCATCATTATGCAAAAAGTAAAGGAAATTTATACCCTACCCATGGACTTGGACCTGTAGCTCAATATATGAACTTAGCAAGAGGTGATGATAATTTCAATTCGCTTGTCTCTTATTCTACCCCTGCATTGGGTAGAAAACTATATGCTGAAAAAAATTACGATTCTCAGCATAAATGGAATAAATTAAATTATTCAAACGGTGACATGAATACTTCACTTATAAAAACAAACTTGGGTAGGACTATAATGATTCAATGGGATGAGACTAGTCCAAGGCCATACACTAGACATAATTTAATTCAAGGTACAAAAGGGGTTTTAGCTGGCTTTCCAACAAGAGTGGCTCTTGAAAATGGGGTTGAAGGAATCACAAAAGATCATCATTCCTGGGTACAAGGAAAGAATTTGAAAAAATTATATGAAAAATACGATCATCCGTTAAATAAACGTCTCGAATTGCTCATAGAAAAAATGGGAGGTAGGAATCACGTTGGCCATGGTGGGATGGATTTTGTAATGAGATATAGAATAATTGAATGCCTAAGAAAGGGTGAACCTCTTGATCAAAATGTATATGAAGGCTGTTTTTGGAGTGCTGTTACCCCTTTAAGTGCTAATTCAATAGCAAATAATGGAGAACCTCAAGAATTTCCTGATTTCACTAGGGGTAATTGGAAAAAAACGAAAGCTTTAAAAATAATCAGTTAAAACTATTTCCAGTTTTTAAGCTTACTTGACATGCCTATTCCAGGGTTAAAAGTATTTGTTGGATCTAGTGACCGATAAAAATTTAATAAATTAGGTTTTGCCTTATATTCATGTCCAAAATTATGCTCTGCTGGATACTGTGCACCTCTTTTATTATACATTTCAAGCATTTGTTCTTTTAGTTTTTTTGCGTTAACACCTTTTTTTAAAATATAGTTTTGATGTTGAACATGGCAAAAAAGATGACCATAGTGAAAATTCGCGTGAATTTTTTCATTGATATCTTTTGGTAATTTTTCAAACCACTGTTTTTCATTTCTTGGGATTGCAACATCTAAAGAAATCATTTCACCGACCTCACTACTTTTTAGATTATAATATCTCCCCACAGCACTTGCAGAAACAAATCTGTGTAAGGATGCTTTACGGCCTTCCTTTTTGTTGCATTCAAAAAAATCACCCTCATTTTCTTTGAAAAATTTATCATAATATTCTCTAGCCTCATCAATACCTTCATCAGACATTTCAACTATCCAATGATATTCAAACCTATTTCTAAACTGCTCCATTCTCTTTGGAAGATGATTTGGAAATAGTGAGCTTAAAAATTGCATCAATCTATCAGAAAACTTATCGGGAAGAAATTTTACTTTATTTGCGATTATATCAACTCTTCTTTTCAATTCAAACAATGTTGGTAAAAATTTGGTGCCTAGTTTTTCAATTACAATAAAATTATCCTTACTATATTTTTTTGCTGCATCATAACAATCCCGATGCAAATAATCACCAAGAGTAGGTAGATTATCAAATTTTGATAGCATATCCCTTCTTATTTTCCAAAATACATCAGGATTATTAGTTCCTAAATAAAAGACTTTATTTTTTTGCGCTTTTGGATAAGTATCTAATCTTAGTGCAAAAACTACAACCTTTCCAGAACTTCCAGAGGCTCCATAAAGTAATCTTTTATCTGAATTATATCGAGCTGGTGTATTTTCGTCAATACCTCTAACTATTTTAGAATATTTGTCATCTGATGCAAGTTTTTCATTGTGAATTATATCCTCCTTATTAAAATTCCCGTTTTGCAAGTTGTTCAATATAGTTTCAGGGTCTTTTCCTAAATTAATCCCAAGTTCATTGATTAACTCAAGTTTTCCTTGTTTATTTAGCCTGGCATATAAAGCTAATTCAGTGTAGGCCGGACCTCTTTTAACAAGTGAGCCACCAGAATTATTACAAACACCGCCTACTATTGATGCACCAATTGAAGTTGAACCAATCACAGAATGTGGTTCTCTGTTAAATGGTTTCAATTTATTTTCTAAGTCGTATAAGGTGCTTCCAGCATGAGCTATAATTTGTTTAGCATTATTAATAAGCTGAATATCATTTATACGTAATGTATTAATAATCACAATTGGCCTATCATAATCGTTTCCATATGGTGTAGATCCACCGGTCAATCCGGTGTTGGCTGCCTGCATTATGACTATAAAATCCTGCGAGATACAGATTTTTAAAACTCTCCATAGTTCAATGAAATTGGCAGGTTTTAAAACAGCCAGAGCATCACCACTTCCATATCTCCATCCATTTACAAAGGGCTCTTTATGCCATTTTTCAGTGATAACAAACTTACGGCCAATAGCCAATGTAAGATCGTCAAGAACTGTTGAATAATTTTTCATGTAAAATAGATAGTAATACCATATAAATTTATAGCCAATTTTTTAAATATTATCAATAATTTTTAGAAGTTATTAATAAACTATATTTTTAACAATTGATTTAAATTTTATGAATAATTCATTTGGAAATATTTTTAGGTTGACAACATTTGGAGAATCTCATGGAAAAGCTATTGGTGGCATAATTGATGGTTGTCCTGCTGGACATCTAATTGATTTTGATCATATTACTTATGAAATGCAAAGAAGAAAACCTGGTCAATCTAAAATTGTTACTCAAAGAAAAGAGGATGACTCAGTTGAATTTATTTCTGGAATTTTCAAAGGTAAAACAACAGGTACTCCGATTGGCTTTTTAATAAAAAATAAAGATCAAAAAAGTGAAGACTACGATCATCTGAAGGATTCATTTAGGCCTAGCCACGCAGATTTTGTTTACGAAAAAAAATATGGTTTCAGAGATTACAGGGGAGGTGGTAGAAGTTCTGCTAGAGAAACAGCTTGTAGAGTTGTTGCTGGTGCTATCGCAAAACAACTACTTAACAAAATAGATATATATGCTTATACTTCCTCAATTGGTAATATAGCTTTAGATGATGATTATATTGTTGATAATCATAAGAACATTGAGAAAAGTATAGTTAGATGTCCAGATAATACCATTTCTGACAAAATGATTAATGAAATAAAAAATGCCAGAAAAAATGGTGACACCTTGGGAGGTATTGTAAAATGTATTATTAAAAATGTACCTGCAGGTTTGGGTGAGCCTGTTTTTAACAAACTTCATTCAGAGTTAGGCAGAGCAATGCTATCAATTAATGCGGTTAAAGGTTTTGAATTTGGTAGCGGATTTAATGGAACTAAAATGAAAGGCTCTGAACACAATGATATTTTAAAAAATGATGAAAAAACTATTACCAATCACTCCGGCGGTATTCAAGGAGGCATAAGTAATGGTATGGATATTTATTTTAATGTAGCATTTAAACCGGTTGCAACTTTGATGAAAGATCAGCTGACAATAGACTCAAAAGGAAGAGAATCTATAGTTAAAGGTAAGGGGCGACACGATCCATGTGTTGTGCCAAGAGCTATTCCAATCGTTGAAGCTATGGCTGCCTTGGTTATACTTGATTATTATCTAATTAATAAAACAAAAAATTTATGAACTTAAAAAAACTACCACTACACTGGAAAATCATCATGGGTATGGTTTTAGGGGTTTTATTCGGTTTTTTAATGTCAAACTATGGTCAGTTTGGTAAAGACATTATTTCTGACTGGATTAAACCATTTGGCACAATCTTTATTAATGCATTGAAACTTATTGCAATACCATTGATTTTAGCATCTCTAATTAAGGGTATTTCTGATTTAAAGGATATTTCAAAATTGTCAAAAATGGGTGGAATAACCATAACCACTTATTTAATAACAACAGTTATTGCGGTGAGTGTTGGCTTGGGGGTAGTAAATATTATTAAACCTGGAAATTCAATTTCAGAGGATACAAGAATTGAATTATTAAATGCTTATGAGGATGATGCAGATAAAAAAAGAGAGGCTGCTGCTGAAACAAAAAAATCTGGCCCTCTTCAACCAATAATAGATATAGTGCCTTCAAATATTATAAATGCTGCAACAGATAATAAAAATATGCTTCAAATCATCTTTTTCTCAATTATGTTTGGTATTTCCATGATTCTTATCCCGGAAAAAAAGTCTAAACCAATGAAGGATTTTTTTGATTCGCTTAACGAAGTAATATTAAAAATAATTGATCTTATTATGAGTTTTGCTCCTTACGGAGTTTTTGCATTATTAGCTACACTAATTGTTGAAGCACCCAAATTGGATTTATTAAAGAGCTTATTACTTTACTCTATGACATTAATCATTGGCTTATTTTCACTTATTTTAATATATACTATTGCAGTGAAGTTAATATTAAACAAAAGCCCTAATTTTTTCTTTAAAGGAATTTTACCAGCCCAGTTAGTAGCTTTCTCAACTAGTTCTAGTGCTGCTACACTACCGGTAACCATGGATAGGGTTCATAACAACCTTAATGTTAAAAAGGAAGTCTCAAGCTTTGTTTTACCAATTGGAGCTACTATAAATATGGATGGAACTGCAGTTTATCAAGCAATAGCAGCGGTATTTATTGCACAGACCTTTGGACTAGATTTATCAATTACAGCTCAACTTGGAATTATAGTAACAGCCACATTAGCATCAATTGGAGCTGCTGCTGTACCAAGTGCGGGAATAATTGTACTGGTTATTGTATTAGCTCAAGCGGGAATACCAGAAGCCGGACTAGCCCTAATATTTGCTGTCGATAGACCTTTGGATATGTGTAGAACAGTTGTGAACATTACTGGTGATGCAACAGTATCAATGTTAGTTGATAAAATTGTCTCGAAAAAATGAATGTTAAATTAGATGATTCATGGAAAAAGCATCTAAATGATCATATAAATTCTGTAGGTTTTAAAAATCTAGTTGATTTTGTAAAAAACGAGTATAAAAATAATATCTGCTACCCAAAAGGAAGTATGATTTTTTCTGCACTAAATAATTGTAAGTTTGATGATGTTAAATTAGTGATTTTGGGCCAAGACCCATATCACAATCCTAATCAGGCAAATGGCCTAGCATTTTCAGTTCCAGAAAAAACAAATCATCCTCCTTCTTTAATCAATATTTTTAAGGAAATTGAGCAAGATTTAGATGTTAGATACCCTTTAAATGGAGACTTAATGTACTGGGTAAAACAAGGAGTTTTATTATTAAACTCGACTTTAACAGTTAGAAAAAACCAACCTGGCAGTCATCAAAATATGGGTTGGGAGAATTTCACAAATGAGATTATCAATTTGATTTCTGTCAAAAAAAACAATGTTGTATTCTTTTTATGGGGGAGTTATGCAAAGAAAAAAAGTAATTTAATTGATCATAATAAACATCTTGTATTGAGCTCAGGTCATCCATCACCACTAAGCGCAAATAGAGGTTACTGGTTTGGAAATAATCATTTTAGCAAGGCAAATAAATATTTTAAAGAAAATAATATCAAAGAGATTAAATGGGTGTGATTATAATTACATCTTATTTAATACAAATAATATCAGAGATTCTATTACCTGTGAGGGGTTTTCAGAATATAAATTATTAGTTCGATTAGCTAAAATTGCATTTAAAGATATTGCGTTATGACCTAAGAATTCGGACAAACCATAAATTATTGCGGTTTCCATCTCAAGATTTGTGATATTATGTCCTTTGAATTTAATTGATTTAAAATCATTAAAATCAATTGTACTCTCTAAAGGAATTCTGGTTTCCCTTCCTTGGAAAGCATAAAACCCATTGCAAGTAGCGGTTAAACCTTTACTTAGCTCTACAGAATTAAATTTTTCAAATAAAATATTCGAGGACCTGAAACAATAAAGACTTTTATTGTTAAATGAAATTGCTTCAATATTTTCACTTGTGTAGTTTTTTAAATCATAAAAGGATAACTGTGAATTAATATCTATAGCATATTCGCTAATGAGCCATGAATCAACTGGAATATCGATACTGACAGAACCAGAAGTACCAATTCTTATAAAATTTATTGATTCATGATTATTTTTGAAACATTTATTTTTAAAATCATAATTGAACAGTGCATCTAGCTCATTTATTACTATGTCTATATTACTACCACCTATTCCGGTTGAAATCACCGATACTCTTTTTTTATTAAAATACCCTGTAACACACTTAAATTCTCGATTTTGAATAGAAAATTCTATGTCATCCAAATATTTAGAAATAACATCTACACGAAATGGATCACCAACTAAAATTATATCTCTTGATACCTGAGAAGGTTTGATACATAAATGATAAATACTACCATCGTCATTTGTAATAATTTCTGATGATTTCATATTTAACCTCCAACTCTTTTTACATTATATCCCAATGAGGATAGAAAATTCATAATATCAACCCTTATATTTCCTTGAATTATTATAGAATATCCTTTTACAGAACCACCAACAGAAAATTTTTGTTTGATTGATTTCGCAATCAACTTTAAGTCTTCTTTTTTTATTTTTTCAAAGCCTTCAACAATGGTAGTTGGTCTTCCATTTCTCTTTTCATATTTACATAAAAGAGGAGAGGTTTGCGAGTGTCTATTACTAGATTTTGAAATTTCTGAACTAGTGTTTTCTGAAAGTTTATGATTCGGAAAAAAATTTCTTAATTGATCTTGTAAATCCATTATTTTTTAAGCAGGCCTAGTTCTACAAGTCTCTCCTCCAAGAACTCACCGGCGGTAATATCTTCGTAAGCTTTTGGGAAATCATCACATATAGTTGACTCAAGCACATTTAATTTCATTTCACTTATTGGATGCATAAAAAAAGGTATTGAATATCGTGATTTTCTAAGAAGCTCTTTATCAGGGTTAACTACTCTGTGAACTGTTGATTTTAAAACATTGTTTGTGTGTCTTGAAAGCATATCTCCAATATTAATCATCAATTCATCCTCGCTGGCCACTGCGTCAATCCATTCACCTTTGGTATTTTGAACTTGAAGCCCTTTACCGTGGGCACCCATCAGTAAGGTAATCAAGTTTATATCACCATGAGCTGCTGCTCTAACTGCTTCTTTAGGATCTTCAGTTATTGGCGGGTAATGTATGGGTCTTAAAATAGAATTACCATTTTTGATGTAGTTGTCAAAATAGTTTTCGTCTATCTCTAAGTAAAGTGCTAATGCCCTGAGTACATATTTAGCAGTCTTCTCTAATGTTTTATATACTTCTTCACCAACCTCGTTGAACTCTGGGAGTTCATCTACAATAATATTTGGAAAATAATCATACTTGCTTATTTCCTTTTCAGAAATATATTGACCAAAATGCCAATATTCTTTAAGATCACCATGCTTACTGCCTTTTGCACTCTCCTTTCCAAACGAAACATATCCTCTTTGACCTGAAAATTCTGGATGCTCATATTTTCTTTTGACATCAGTTGGTAAGTCGAAAAATAGTTTAATTTGACTGTATAACCTATTTACCAAGTCATCATCTAAGAAATGTCCTCTAACAGCACAAAATCCAATCTCCTGAAAAGCTTTACCGATTGTTTGAACAAACATTGATTTAGTTTGTTCATTATCACTTAAAAAATCTCTTAAATCTACTGATGGTATTTGATTCATTTTATTAAAATTTTAGTTATTCAAAGATAATAAATGTTAATAACTTAACTTTTTAGTTTAATGAGGGTGTATTAGGTGTAATGAAAAATTAATAATTTGCTTATTAATTAGAGATGAATTATTCAAATTCAAAAATAAGTACTTCTACTCATATTGACCTCTATACAGGAATGCTAATTCCAAGAATGATAGAGGAAAAGATGCTAATTCTTTTACGCCAAGGAAAAATCTCAAAATGGTTCTCAGGTATTGGTCAAGAAGCAATTTCAGTTGGTGTAACAAAGGCATTAAATAATGACGAATATATATTGCCAATGCATCGAAATCTTGGTGTGTTTACTAGTAGAGAAATACCATTATATAGGCTGTTTTCTCAATGGCAAGGAAAATCTAATGGTTTTACAAAAGGAAGAGATAGATCTTTTCATTTTGGAACCAATGATTACAATATAGTTGGTATGATTTCACATTTAGGCCCTCAAATGGGAGTAGCAGATGGAATTGCTCTACATAACCTAATTTCAAAAAATAAAAAAGTTACCGCCGTATTTAGTGGAGAAGGGGGTACAAGTGAAGGAGATTTTCACGAAGCATTAAATGTAGCTTCTGTATGGAATTTACCTGTTATTTTTATAATAGAAAACAACGGCTACGGTCTTTCAACTCCAACCAATGAACAATATAATTGTAAAAACATCTCTGACAAAGGAATTGGCTATGGAATTGAATCAATGACTTTAGATGGAAATAATATTATCGAAGTTTTCTCATCAATTAAAGATATTAGAAAGAAAATACTTAAAAAACCTAGACCATTTCTAATCGAATTTAAAACTTTTAGAATTAGAGGTCATGAGGAAGCTAGTGGTGTAAAATATGTGCCAAAGAATTTGATTGATGAGTGGAATAAAAAAGACCCCATCAGTAATTATGAGAAATTCCTGCTTAATTCTAAAATTTTATCCTCTGATGACATCAAAAATATAAAAAAAGAAATTTCAAATAATATTGATATCAATCTCTCAAAAACATTTGACGAAGAAAAAATTTCTTCAAATATTGAAAATGAAATTTCTGATGTTTTTAAGAGTTTTGATTTTGAAAAGATAGCACCGCATGAAAAAGTAGTTGAAAAAAGATTTGTAGATGCCATTTCTGATGGAATTAAAGAGGCTATGCTCAAATTTGATGAACTAATAATTATGGGTCAAGATATTGCCGAGTATGGTGGTGTTTTCAAAATAACGGAAGGCTTTGTTGAATTGTTTGGTAAAGAAAGGGTTAGAAATACACCCATATGTGAATCCTCTATTGTTGAAGTTGCTATGGGGTTATCTATATGTAACAGAAAAAGTATAGTTGAGTTACAGTTCTCGGATTTTATAACCTCAGGCTTTAACCCTGTTGTAAATTATCTTGCAAAGATACACTACAGATGGGGTCAAAATGCAGATGTAGTGCTTCGAATGCCGTGCGGAGCAGGAGTAGGGGCGGGACCTTTTCATTCACAAACCAATGAAGCATGGTTTACAAAAACCCCTGGTTTAATTGTTGTCTACCCTGCCTTTCCAGAAGATGCTAAAGGTCTTTTAATATCATCAATTGAAAATCCAAATCCGGTTTTATTTTTTGAACATAAAGCTTTATACAGAAGTATTCGTGGAAATGTTCCAGAAGGATACTACAATATAGAAATAGGTAAAGCTAAACTTTTAAGAATAGGTAACGATGTTACAGTTATAACTTATGGAGCAGGAGTTCACGAGGCGATTAAAGTGATTGATAAACTTTCGATAAATTGTGACCTAATTGACCTAAGAACATTGTCTCCATTAGATTCTGAGTCAATTATAAATTCCGTAAATAAGACAGGTAAAGCCATCATATTGCATGAAGACAGCTTGTTTGGTGGCCTTGGATCCGAAATATCATCTATAATTATGGAAAAATGTTTTGAAAATTTAGATGCCCCTGTTAAACGTGTTGGCAGCTTGGATACACCAATTCCTTTTGAAGAAAATTTAGAAAAGCAATATTTACCGTTTGATAGATTTGAGAGAGAAATTAAAGAACTATTAAACTATTAGTTAAAAAACCATAAAATTATTATTCTGGTTTCCCTACAAAAGAAAAGTCTTCAATACTTAACAGTCTTTACTAAAAATTTCTATTTTTCAATACAATAAATCGTTTAAAAACATGAATTAACTTAGAATTCTTAGTATTTTTGCAAATCTGAGTTGTTCAAATGAGTCTTAAAACTGAAATAGATTTATATAATTATCAAAGAGGAGCAATTGAAAAAATTTTTGAAAGATTTGAAAATTGCTCAAACGATTACCATCTGCTATATCAATTACCAACAGGGGGAGGTAAAACCATAATCTTTTCAGAAATAGTTCGGAAATATTTGAAATTAAAAAAGAAAAAAGTTGTTGTATTAACTCATCGTATTGAATTATGTAATCAAACATCCAAGGTTTTAAGTGATTTTGGAGTTTTAAATAAGGTTGTAAACAGTAAAGCCTCATTAGATGATCAAAAGAAATATAGCTGTTTTGTTGCAATGGTAGAAACATTAAACAACAGATTATTAGATGACAAACTTGACATTTCAGATGTAGGTTTGGTAATTATTGATGAAGCTCATTATAATTCATTTACTAAACTTCTAAAATTTTTTAGTTCATCATTTATTTTAGGGGTAACTGCTACCCCTCTAAGCTCAAATATAAATTTACCTATGACTGATAACTATGATGACTTGATCGTAGGGGAGTCCATAAGTGAGTTAATTAGAAATAAATTCCTAGCAAAAGCTAATTTATACACATATAATGTTGGTTTAACTAGTTTGATTGTTGGAGCTAATGGCGACTATACTGTAAAATCTTCAGAAGAGCTTTACACTAACAACGATATGCTTTCCAAACTACTACTAGCATATGAGGAAAGGTGTTTAAATAAAAAGACCTTAATTTTTAATAACGGTATCAATACTTCCTTAATTGTTTATGACACATTTAGAAAAGCAGGATTTAATATTAAACACTTAGATAATACTGCGACAAAAAAACAAAGAGCTGAAACATTAAAATGGTTCAAAGAAACACCAGATGCTATTTTAACTTCAGTAAGTATACTAACAACAGGCTTTGACGAACCTACTGTAAAATGTATTATGATTAACAGAGCCACAAAATCTTTAACCTTGTACTATCAGATGATAGGAAGGGGATCTAGATTATTAAAAGAGAAAAATACATTTGAAGTTATTGACCTAGGTAATAATTTTTATCGATTTGGAGAGTGGGGTTCTGATATTGATTGGCATAAAATATTTAGAAATCCAATGAATTATTTGGAAAGCATTCAATCTGACGAAGAAATCGAAGGTAGATTTAGATATGAAATGCCTGACGAAATAAAAGAACTCTTTTCTAATTCAAAAAATATTCACTTTAATGTTGATGAAACATATGTTGAATCTATCAAAAAAGGAAAATCATCAAAGACAGTTCTTGAAAAAGCCATTAATCATCATTCTTTGATGTGTGTTGAAAATAGTGATGATGAGTTTGATGCCCTAATTTTGGTTAAAGAGTTAAATGATGATATTGATTATGTAATAAAAAGGTACTCAAAGTGTATAAGCAAAAGCACTAATAACTTTTTAGATTGGTTAACACAAGACTACAAGAAAAGATTAAGAACAAATATCAGAAGTAATTTTGAAGTGATTAAAAACAAAAAATAATTTAGTAAATTTAAAATATGAGTTTTATTAAGTGGCATAAAAATCAAGTTGAAAAAAATTTAAATATGTTAGGATTATCAAATTATCAAGGTTTATGGATTTCGTTTATTAAAGGGTTAATTTTTGGTGCGGTAATAATGTGGTTTGTTGGCTGTAAAGAAAAAGTTGTCATCAAAAACGTACCCTCAACAAATAAGGAAATTACGTCTGTAATGGAATCAGATTATAGTGTTGGTGTTAAGGGTAATTGCGGAATGTGTAAAAAAACCATTGAAAACGCGGTCGAAGAGCTTGACTTTATTGCTAAAGCAGAGTGGGGGATTTCAACAAAAATTTTAGATGTAAAATTTGATGATAATTTTAGTTTTGATTTAGAACTATTTAACAATGCGATAACCGAATCAGGTTATGAAACTATGAATACAACTGCAAATCAGGAGTCATATGAAGCATTACCAATGTGTTGTAAATACGACCGTAAAATGCAGGTTTATACTTCAAAATCTGATTAGACTTGAATCCGAAAGGAAAAATTAACTATTTAAGAAGAAAAATTAATCGGTTTTTCTCAAAGATTTTCGTAAATAATAGCTCATTTGATTCAGATTTTAATACAGACACAACCCTTGTTAGAAAGGTTCTAATCGCTCGACCTAACCACAGACTAGGGAACAATCTTTTGTTAACCCCATTAGTTAAGGAAGTAAATAAGTTTTTCCCCAATGCAGAAATACATTTGTTTCTTATGGGTAATATTGGAGAAATAATCTTTGAAAACTACAAGGATGTCACAAAAATTATAAAATTACCTAGAAAACCATTTAAAAATACTTTAGAGTATTTTTCTTGCTGGATATCACTCTTAAATGAAAATTATGATGTATCAATAAATGCTAATCGTGTGTCATCATCTGGAAAGCTAGCAGTCAAAGTTTCCAGATCAAAATATAAATTCTACAACATTATTAATGAAGAATTATTAAAAATAAATGACTACCATCATAATGCAAAAAATCCTATTTATAATTTAAGATTCATTATAAATAATAAGTTAAATAAAGTAAATAATGTTATTCCAAAACTTGATATTAAATTAAGGGAATATGAAATTCAAAATGGTAAAAATTTGTTAAGGAATATGTTCAAAGAACATAAACCTGTAATCTGTTTATTCACATTTGCTACAGCGGATAAATGCTACAGTAAAGAATGGTGGAAGATTCTTTATTCAAAAATTAAACATTATGAAAATGAATATAATATTCTTGAAATACTACCTAAGGAAAATATATCGCAAATTAATTTTGCAGCTAAATCATATTACAGTAATGATATTAGGGAAATAGCCAGTGTAATGTGTAACTCAAAATTATTTATAGGAGCTGATAGCGGTATGATGCATTTAGCTCATGCCAGTAAAGTATCAACTATTGGTTTATTCAATGTAACAGAAATAGAATTTTATGGTGTCTATGGAAATAATAATATCAATGTTAATACAAATAACTGCGACCATGATTTTATAATTAATCGCGTAGACGAAAGATTATGACCTGTTTTGTCTTATAATTTATATTATGTAAAATAGAATCTTGTATTACTCACCTATTAAGAAAGATAGTAATAAAGAAGAGTTTTAAAATAAGTTATGATGATTTTATAATTCGGTGTGATTCTATTCTATTATTAAATTTTATTTTAACAATATAAATTCCATTCATGATATTATCAATTATTATCGATTTATTAGCAGCAGAAATTCCGGATTTAACAATTCTTCCATTTAAATCAAAAATTTCATAATAAATATCATTATCGTAATCCGGATTAATAATCTTTATTTTAGTTTGAAATGGATTAGGAGAGATTTTAAAATACTTTTTATCGGGATTTGGATTAGACAAAGTATTGCTAAAACAATTCTCCTCTACTGAAAATTCTGGTTTGACAAGCTCAGAGATTTTGTTACCAGCAAAACTTTCATTTAAAGTATGATTAAAAAATGTTGAATCAATGGCATTGTCATCAGCTCCTAAATAATCCTGCAGAAGTGTTCCTAAAGTTTGTCTGTAATCATACTGAAATGTCTCTAATTGGAAATTATTTTCAGCAGTAGCCTCTGTTAAATCAGGATTTGTTCC
>CEUQ01175854.1_pt1 | contig 16134 bp, 12 predicted proteins | sample 361491 | NCBI WGS metagenome assembly CEUQ01 (sample SAMEA2622796, study PRJEB7988) | marine metagenome | biome: marine biome (ENVO:00000447); feature: marine epipelagic mixed layer (ENVO:xxxxxxxxx); material: "saline water (ENVO:00002010), including plankton (ENVO:xxxxxxxx)" | depth 120 m | reverse complement strand
CCGCACATCCACGATAGACACTTGCGGTAGGGCGGCGGCACCGGCACGCTCAGGTAGACGTAGGAGGGTTGAACGGCCTGCGATTACGTTAAACACGCTTTCCATCGACGGGGTCGCACTACCGAGGACCACCGGGACATCGGCGCGGCGCGCACGCATCACGGCAACATCTCTTGCTGAGTAGCGCCACCCGTCCTGTTGTTTGTAAGACAGGTCGTGCTCTTCGTCGACAATAATGAGTCCCAGCTCGGGCATTGGCGTCAGTATCGTCGAACGGGTACCAAGCACTACGCGCGCCTGCCCGCTGCGCGCCGCGATCCAGGCGTTGCGGCGCGCGCCGTTTGGTAATGCGGAATGTAGCGCCACCATCGCCTGACCAAGCCGCTTACCAAATCGATGGATCATCTGCGGCGTCAAGCCAATTTCTGGTACCAGGACCAACACCTGACGCCCACTTACAAGCGCGGCAGACGCCGCATGCAGATAAACCTCGGTCTTGCCGCTGCCGGTTACGCCATCCAGCAGGAATGACGCAAAGCCGGGGGCCGCTACAATCGCCTCGACGGCCTCGGCCTGGGCATCTGTCAGCGCGGGTCCTGGCGCGGGCGTCGCCGGAGGGATGACTTCGCCCAGCTGCTGTGATTCCACCAGACCTTTACGGGCCAACGCGGCCAGCGCGGCACCGGTCCCGGGCTCGTCTGCTTCCAGCGCAGCGCGGGTCAGGCCAGGCTCAGCGGCTAACCGGGCTAACGCCTTCGCTTGCCGCGGAGCGCTTGCTAACGTCTCCGGGTCACACGCGTTGCCAGCATCGGTCAGGAACCAGAACTTTGGCCCACCCGACTGCGCCTTCGATCCATCAACGCGACGCAACAGCGTCGGCAGGGCACTCTGTACCACCTCACCCACCGGATGGTGGTAGTACTGCGCCGACCACTCAAGCAAGCTCAATATGGCCTCATCGAGAGTTGGTTCGTCATCTAGCAACGTGGCAATGGGCCGCAACTTCGCGCGGGCGACGCTCGCCTCGGCGTGGCGTCTGAGCACAACACCCACATATTGGGTCCGCCCGAATGGCACCAGCACACGGCATCCACGCACGGCCGTCCGTTCAAGGTCCGGTGGTACCAGGTAGTCGAAATGTCGCCGCAACGGCGATGGAATCGCCACGGCGGCAATTGGGCCTGTCACCACTTACTCGGCGGCGGCCGTCTCAGCCGCCGCTGCATTGGCGTCGATCAGCTTGCTGAGTGCTTTGATCGTGGCGCGCGACATTGCCTTGCCGGTGACCGGGCTCAGCGGCGGTTGGCGTACCATTCGGTCTGGCAAGACGGTCAGCTCGATGGGCGCTTCTCCAGCCATGAATGTGAACGCGGGAAACATGCGTACATCGCCAGAGCTTACACGTAGGCGGTTCTCGCCAAGTTCGTAAGGAATTCCGCGATCGTCCAGGTAAAGCCCCACCTCTTCCGGTGCGTCTACGTAGAGCTGCAGTTCCACGACGCTGTGCTCGTCAGCCGTACCGTGCAGGACAGAGCCAACCAGCCGTGGTTCGAATGCATCCAGGAAGCGCATTGCAGATAGCGCCGCCTGGCGCAATTCCGCCAGGTAGCGAGGTTGCGTGTGGGCCCGAAACAGGCGCTGATAGTCACTAACCGCCGCCTCGATCTCAACGTTGTTTGGCATTTCGCCCCGGTCGTCCACACCAAGGCGGTTGGCAGCTTTGCGTTTGGCGGCCTGATAGTCACGCTGACCGCCTTCCAACATTAGACGTGCCGCCTCACGGGCGATCTGTGCACGCAAACTATCCCCACCCAACGTCTTCTCCCGTGGTCCGCGCGCCGCGGCGGACGATCACCAGATTTTTTCGGACAAATCTTTCGCTTCTTTCTGTGCTGACGCAGCCGCAGCAGCGGCCCGCAGTTTAACGTTTCTGTTGGGCGCATTGTCAGGACGGAAGAATTCGCGCATCACCTTGTCGGTGGAACCGGTGGCCAGCAGTCCTGTTTCCGCATCGATGCGCACCGACACCAGGTCGGCGGGCGGGGCCGGCACTGCTTCCTTGTTGTATGGTTCCAGTTTCAACGCCACATCCATGAACTCGATCCACATTGGCAATGCCGCCTTGCCGCCGGTCTCCGCGCGACCCATCGGAGCCACACGATCGAATCCCACCCAGGCGGTCGCCACCAGGTTCTGCGAGAAGCCGGAGAACCACGCATCACGCTGGTCGTTTGTGGTGCCCGTCTTACCGGCGAGGTCGCGACGTTTGAGCTTCAGCGCCTTGCGCGCCGTACCGGAAGTGATGACATCGCGCATCATCGAATAGATCAACCAGGCGTTCTCTGCGGAGAGCGTGCGTGGCGCGTGTTCGCCGTCAGCCAGCGTACTCAGATCAGGACTGACACCACTTTCGTCTCCCTCTGCAGGTGGTGGCTCGCAGGCTTTACAGACAACCCGCGGGTTGGCCTCATACAATAGGCTGCCGTCCTTGTCCTCGATACGTTCAATAACGTAAGGCCTGACCTTGAAACCACCGTTGGCGAGTACGCTGTACCCGGTCGCGATATCGAGCGGTGTGACGGCTCCGCTGCCAAGAGACAGGCTCAGGTCACGTGGCAGGCGCGCCGGATTGATGCCAAAGCGAGGCATATGACCGAGGGCGTAGTTGATACCGATGTTGCGTAGCAGACGGATGGAGACCAGATTGCGCGATTTGGTCAGCGCGAAACGCAGTCGCGTCGGACCATAAGACTTACCGCTATAGTTCTCGGGTCGCCAGGCCGCCTCCAGGTCGGGATCGTCAAACACGATTGGCGCGTCGTTGATGGTCGAAGCGGCCGTGTAGCCCTTCTCCAGCGCCGCCGAGTAGATGAACGGCTTGAAGCTGGAGCCAGGCTGACGTTGAGCCTGGGTGACGCGATTGAATTTGCTGCGCCTGAAGTCGAAACCACCGCTCAACGCTCTGATGGCGCCAGTATTCGGGTCCATGGCCACCAGTGCGCCTTCTACTTCCGGCAGTTGTGAGAGCCGCCAGATGTCTTCGCCTTTGTCGCTCTTGACCTGCTCGACCCGCACCACATCGCCCACAGCAAGGACGTCCGCGACCGTCTTGGGCTGCTTACCGATGCGATTATTGTTGATGTAGGGACGCGCCCATTTGAACGACGCCCATGGCAGCGTTGCCTTACCAATACGCTTAATGTGCACATCGGCAGTTTTATCGGTGGTCGCCAGCACCAGGGCCGGCGGCAAATTACCGATCACCGGAATGTCCACCAGCAACCGGTCCAGCGCCAATGGCTCCGCGGCATTCGCCGCAACCTGCTCGGGTGTCAGCTTGACCTCCGCCCCTCGCCAGCCGTGCCGACGGTCGTAGGCGATCAGCGCATTACGCAATGCACGATCGGCGGCCTCCTGCAATTCGGCGTCAATGGTTGTATAGACGTTGTAGCCCGCCGCAAATGCGCGGTCGCCGTAGGTGGACTTGATCTTGCGCCGCGCCATTTCGGCGGTATATGGCGCACCCAGTTCGATCGGCGAGGCGTGTAACTCTGCGGTTAATGGCTCCGCGCGGGCGCTGGTGTAAGCCACCTCGTCGATATAGTTCTCCTTCTTCAACCGCCACAACACGTGATTGCGCCGCTTTAGCGCTTTTTTAGGGTTAGTGATGGGATTGAAGTCCGACGGCCGCTGCGGCAGGCCCGCAATCATGGCCATCTGCGCCAACGACAACTGTTCGATCGGCTTACCGTAGTACACCTGGGCGGCAGCACCAACGCCGTAGGAGCGATGGCCCAGGAAAATCTTGTTGACGTAAAGCTCGAGAATCTCGTCTTTGGACAACTCGCGCTCGATCTTGAGCGCCAGCATGATCTCCTTCAGTTTCCGGGTGTAGGTCTTGCCTCGGTCCAGGAAAAAGTTTCGCGCAACCTGCATGGTGATCGTTGAGCCACCAGGCCCCTTGCGACCTTCACGAATAATGTGCAGAACGGCGCGCGCGATGCCGGCCGGGTCTACCCCACGGTGGTATCGGAAGTTGCTGTCTTCCGTGGCGATGAGCGCGTTCTTGATCTCGTCCGGCACCTGGTCAATCGTCAAAGGGACCCGGCGCTTCTCGCCAAATTCCCGTATCAGCTCAGAGTTGCGGCTATAGACGCGCAACGGCGTCTGTAACTGCACTGCGCGCAGCGTTTCAACGTCAGGGAGCAGCGGCCACAACGTGTACCACAGGCTCACGGCCATGACGATAGCCACCGCCGCTCCAGCGGAACCGAGGAAAAAAATGATTTTCAGCAGACTACGCACGACGTTCAGACGCACTCACTAACAGGGGTTGGGCCAGACAGCCCCGGATCGAGATTATACGCTCGCGCACAATTCCGACGCGATGCGTACGGCGCTATGCGCCCTGTCACCAACCAATTTCGGGGGCTTTCAAGCGCTTTATGTATAGACCATAAACCCTGTTGTGGTTCCCTCCACAGCCGTTCGCTATGAAAACCAATCGAAGAATCGAGTTTGTAAATCCACAACGGATTGATCTACAGTTGGCACCAATACTTAATGTAGCAACGCACAAAGTTCTCATAACTTACCGTGAAATAAAGAAAAAATGGCTTTGTTTGGAAGAAAAACAGCACCTTTAATCGGTTTGGACATAAGTTCCACGGCCGCAAAACTGCTGGAAATAAGCCATCAGGGCAACAACCGTTTCCGTGTCGAATCGTATTCGGTTGAACCGCTGTCAACCAATGCCGTGGTGGAAAAGAACATCACTGACATGGAATCAGTGGGAGATTCTATTCGCCGTGCCGTCAAACGGTCCGGCACCAAGACTAAGAACGTGGCCGTGGCCGTTGCGGGGTCAGCCGCGATCACCAAGGTCATCACGATGGACGCGGATTTGTCCCAAGAGGACATGGAGAGCCAGATCGAACTCGAGGCGGACCAATACATCCCGTACTCGATGGACGAAGTAAATCTGGATTTTGAAGTCGTTGGTCCATCCGAACAGGATCCCGACAAGGTAGACGTGCTCCTCGCCGCCTCCCGCTCCGAGAACGTTGACGTGCGTGTGGGGGCCTGCGAACTGGGTGGTTTGCAGCCAAAGATTGTCGACGTAGAGGCTTTTGCGTTGGAAAACGCGTTCTCGCTGCTGGCAGAAGATCTGCCCGGCGGTGGGGTCGGACAGACGATCGCGCTGGTAGACATTGGTTCGACCATGACCACGCTCAGCGTATTGCACGATTCCTCTATCATTTACGGTCGCGAGCAGGTTTTTGGTGGCAAGCAACTGACCGAAGAGATTCAGCACCGCTACGGACTGACTTACGAAGAAGCCGGCCTGGCAAAGCGTCAGGGCGGGCTCCCGGACAACTACGGACCAGAGGTATTGGAACCATTCAAGGAATCCATGGGTCAGCAGGTAAACCGCTCGCTACAGTTCTTCTACTCGTCCAGCCAGTATGGTCAGGTTGAGCACATCATCCTTGCTGGTGGTTGTGCAGCCATCGAGGGTGCCGACGAAGTAATTGCACAAAAAACCGGATGCCCGGTTACCACCGCTAATCCGTTTGCGAATATGTCGATTGGCTCGCGTGTGCGCGCAGAAGTCCTCGCAAATGACGCTCCCGCACTGTTGATCGCCTGTGGACTGAGCATGCGGACGGTGGATTACTGATGGCAAGAATTAACCTGCTCCCATGGCGCGACGAACTCCGTCGCAAACGCCAGAAACAATTCAATACGCTGTCTGCCCTTGCCGTGCTCGCCATGGTCGGCGTGATTGCTGCCGTGCACTGGTACAACGAAGAACGCATCGCATACCAATTGGACCGCAACAAGTTCCTGGAGCAGAAAACGGCTGAGCTCAACGCCAAGATCAAAGAAATCAGTAACTTGGACAAACAGCGTAAAGACCTGGTGGCACGTATGGAGATCATCCAGCGCCTACAGAGCGACCGTCCCGAGATCGTTCATGTCTTTGACGAGCTGGTGACGACGCTGCCGGAGGGCGTTTATTACGAATCCGTGACCCAGAAGGAAAACATCCTGTCGGTGACCGGCGTCGCGCAGTCGAACGCGTTTGTTTCATCGTTGATGCGAAATCTCGAAGGTAGCCCGTGGCTGGAAGCGCCAGCGTTGAAAGAGATCAAGGCCTCACAAAACCGGACGGGCAGCCCTGCGGCTGACCTGCTGCGGCTGGCCAAGTTCGGACTGCAGTTCAGACAGACTTCGACGACCGACGACGAAGACGGTGAAGCAGATAAGAAGGGCTGAGCGCGATGAAACTCTCAGAAATTCAGAATCTAGACTTCAACAACATCGGCAGCTGGCCCACGCCGGCGAAGGCGGTGGCGATCATCATCTTATGTGGGCTGGTCTTGGGCGCCGGATACTACTTCGACACGCAGGAACAGCTTGATCGGCACGCGCGTTTTGTCCAGAAAGAGGCTGAACTCAAGAACATTTTCGAGGCCAAACAGCGAAAAGCTGCAAATCTTGAGCCCCTCAAACGTCAGCTGAAAGAAATGGAGCAAACTTTTGGGGGCCTGCTGAAGCTGCTGCCCGACCGGACGCAGATCGATGGTCTGCTAGTCGACATCTCCAAATCGGGGCTCGCCGCCGGGCTCGAGTTTGAATTGTTCAAACCCGGCAGCGAGATACCAGCAGATTTCTACGCGATCCAACCGATTCAGATTCGGGTAACGGGTAGCTATCACGAATTTGGTGAGTTCATCAGCGCCGTTGCCGCACTGCCTCGCATCGTGACGGTCCACGACATCTCCATCAAGCCTCGCGGTGCATCGGAGTCCGGAGATCTGACGATGGGCATCATCGCGAGGACGTACCGCTACCTCGACGAAGGCTAGGCCCTTTGAGACGCGCGAACCGATGGTCAAACTGACAAAAACATTTAGTCGAGCGGGTTTCTCCAAATTGTCGAGGGCAAGCCTTGGAGTCGCCTTGACGCTTATGTTGGGCGGCTGCGTCGATCGCGACATGGGCGATCTGCGAGCTTATGTAGAAGATGTGCTGCGTCGCGAGGCACCACCCATCAAGGGCCTCCCGCCAGTCAAGCTTGTTCCGACATACCGTTACCAGTCGTCGGACAAAAAGAAAAAGGATCCGTTCGAGCCGTTCTTCAGACAGGGCGAAGAGGTTGTGGATAACACGCCGCGCTCCTGCCCGGGACCGGATCCGGACCGCATAAAAGAAGAGTTGGAAGGTTTCCCTCTGGATGCGTTGCGCATGGTGGGCACGATCGAGAAAGACGAAACCCTGTGGGGTGTCATCCGTAATGCGGACGGCGCAATCTTCCGCGTAACTGTGGATAACTTTATGGGCCGCAACCATGGCCGCATTACTGATATCCGTGAAGAAGCGATTGATTTAATTGAAATTATATCGGACGGCCAAGGCTGCTATCAAGAACGAAATACGCAACTGGCGTTAAGCGAATGAAGGTTTTGGATAGTCCTACGTCTCGGGACCTGCAAGTGAGTCTCATGAAGAGCTACGGATCACTTGGCCATAAGAGTCCAGGACCAACAACAAGAAAATTGTCTGAGAAAGGGCACAAGTCGAGAAATTACGGAACATTGCCACTTACGTGGCGGATTCTAATGGATCCACCCGGTGTCATTGACGAAGGTGCACTTAGGGGCGTCGGCGAATACGTAGCAAAAGGGGCAAAGCCGCCGTTGTGTACCGACGGGAGAATTTAATGATGGTCAAGTTCAACACGGTAAGTGACGCTTGCAGACGCCTAGCGCTCCTGAGTGCCATGCTGTGCTGGGCGATCGCCAGCTCAACGGCGAGCGCGCAAAGTGGCAACTCACTGCAATCAGTCACCTATACCTCACTGCCGGGCGAGCGTGTGACACTGCGCCTGGAAATGGCTCAGCCAGTACAAGACCCACTGGTATTCGCTATCGACAATCCGGCGCGCATCGCGATGGATTTTCCTGGCGTAAAAATGGCTTTGCCAAAAAAATCCGAAACGATCGGCGTAGGCATGGCGCGCAGTTATGCCGCCGTCGAGGCAGGCGGACGCACCCGCGTGGTCATCAACCTGATCAAGCTGGTGCCCTACGAGCTGCAACGCGAAGGCAACATCATCACCGTGACGCTGGAAGGTACGCAAGCCTCCACAAGCGGCTCGTCGCAACTGACAGCGAGCGGTCCTGTTGCGCGGGCGCAAGCGCCGGCCGTCGTGAAACGCATCGACAACGTTGACTTCCGCCGGGGTCAGAAAAGCGAAGGGCGCGTGCTTGTCTCACTGTCAGACCCGGCCACCGTTGTGGACACTCGTGAAGAAGGCAAAACCATCATCGTTGAGTTCATCAACGTGCAGCTGCCTAACCGCCTGATCCGCAAGCTCGATGTCGTGGACTTCGCAACGCCGGTGATCAGCATCGACACGTTCCCGGAAGGCAACAACGTGCGCATGATTGTGAAGACCGGAGAAGAGTTCGAACAGATCGCTTATCAGTCCGACAATCTGTTTACGCTGGATATCAAACCGCTTACGCGTGAGCAGAAAGAAGCCTCGCAGAAAGCCAGATTTGGTTTCACGGGTGAGCGTTTGTCGCTCAACTTCCAGAACATCGAAGTACGCGCCGTTCTGCAGCTGATTGCCGATTTCACGGGCCTCAATCTGGTCGCGAGCGATACAGTCGCCGGCAACCTCACGCTGCGCCTCAAGAACGTACCTTGGGACCAGGCTCTCGACATTATCCTTAAGAGCAAAGGGCTGGCCATGCGCCAGGCCGGTAACGTCATCATGGTTGCGCCGAGCGAAGAAATTGCGGCGCGCGAGAAGCTGGAGCTGGAGGCGGCCAAGCAGATCACCGAATTGGCGCCACTGCAAACTGAATTTGTACAGGTGAACTACGCGAAGGCGACAGACATCGCGGCGCTCTTGAAGGCCGAAGAAAACTCCCTGCTGACCGGTCGCGGCAGCGTGACGGTCGACGAACGGACCAACACGTTGCTGGTGCGAGACACCCGTGACGCACTTGAGAACGTTCGCGGCCTGGTTGCCCAGCTGGATGTGCCAGTACGCCAAGTGTTGATCGAATCCCGGATCGTAGTGGCTGACAACAACTTCAGCAAAGACCTGGGCGTGCAATTTGGCTTGTCGCGTTCCGACACGCTGGACAACGAAGACCACTTTTTTAGCATTGGGGGTAAACAGGCCGGTGACACGGTATTCGGTAACCCCGCGGTGACCACAGCCTTTTCCACCGACAACCAGGAAAACTTCATCGTCGATCTGCCGCTGGCTGGTCCGTCGGCATCGCTCGCATTTGCCATCGGCAAGCTCGGCAGCTCCCTGTTGCACCTGGAACTGCAGGCGATGCAGGCCGAAGGTAAGGGTGAAGTGCTGTCGAATCCGCGGGTCATCACCTCAAATCAGAAAGAGGCGTTGATCGAACAGGGTACGGAAATCCCGTTCCAGGAAGCTTCCTCCAGTGGTGCCACCACCACGGCGTTCAAAAAGGCCGTGCTGAGCCTGAAGGTGACGCCGCAGATTACGCCGGACGACCGCATCATCATGGATCTCGCCGTCAATCAGGACACGATTGGCCAGATTTTTGGCGGCATCCCGAGCATCGACACACGCCAGGTGAACACGCAGGTGTTGGTCGACGACGGCGAAACAGTTGTATTGGGTGGAATTTACGAGCAGACGAAACGTGAAGACGTCGAGAAAGTGCCATTCTTCGGCGACTTGCCTTACATCGGTCGTGTGTTCCGCCAGGACTCCTCACAAAACAATCGCAGCGAACTGCTGATTTTCGTGACCCCGAAGATTGTGAAGGAGTCGCTATCGCGGAGATAGCGTTAGAGAGAATCCCTAGGCGCCGGGCAGACCCGCCCGGCGCCTGTGGGGCCAGTGTCTTGCGCCCCTGACTTAACCGCGGTTGGTTCGTCCGCCGCGGGCTTTTTTTGTAATCTGCACGCAGAACTTTAAAAGAAGTGTAGCTGATTCACGGCACAGGTGGGTTATCATCTGCCCTAGCGAAAGGTGGCACAACTCCAAATGCGTATTCCCGAGAACATTTTTCTGGTCGGCTCCATGGGAGCTGGCAAGAGCACGATCGGCAAACAGCTGGCGAAAAGCCTGCGCAAAGACTTTGTCGATTCGGATCATGAAATCGAGTCGCGGACCGGCGTCGACATCGGTTATATCTTCGATCTTGAAGGTGAGGAAGGCTTTCGAAAGCGCGAGCGCCAGGCCATCGAAGATCTGACCCAGAAGCGCGATATCGTTCTGGCCACCGGCGGGGGTGCAGTCCTGTCCGCCGAGAATCGGTCAAACCTCGTCGCCCGAGGCTTTGTCGTATATCTGTATGCGCCTCTTGATTTGCTTGTCGAGCGCGCGTCGCGCGACCGCGGCAGGCCATTGCTGGACGGTCATGATCCGCGCGAAAGACTTAATCAGCTGTTAGAGGAGCGTGACCCGCTTTATCGACAAGTCGCTGATTTGGTTATGGAAACTGACGAACGCTCTACCCGTCTGGTGGTCAAGGATCTAGTCCGACATATCGAGGAACTGTAATGGTTCCGGATCGCCCTTTCAGGACGGGGTGATCCCAATGGGCGATCTTACGGTACGTACGGGCGACGCAAGTTACCCCATTCATATAGGTCCCGGCCTGGTCAGCGACCCATCAGTGTATGCGCCCCATATCGGCACGGGCGGCGCTGTCGTCGTGACCAACGAAACCGTCGCGCCGTTGTATCTGAAGGCCGTGCAAACCGCGCTGGGGGATACACGCCAACACGCGATCATCCTGACGGATGGCGAGTCCCACAAAACGGCCGAAGTCCTGGCGACGATCTGGGACGAACTCATCGCAGAGCGATTCTCGCGCGATGTCACGATCATTGCGCTCGGCGGTGGTGTCATTGGCGATATGGCCGGGTTTGCTGCCGCTACCTACCAACGTGGCGTGCCCTATATTCAGGTCCCGACCACCCTGCTCGCCCAGGTTGACTCGTCAGTTGGCGGCAAGACCGCGGTCAATCGACCTGGTGGCAAGAACATGGTTGGCGCGTTCTACCAGCCTGTTTGTGTCATCGCTGATACCGCCACACTGGCTACGCTACCGGCGCGGGAACTACGCTGTGGGGTCGCCGAAACCATCAAATACGGGCTGATTCGCGACCCGGAATTTTTTGAATGGATGGAAGCCAACGTGCGTGGCCTGCTCGACTGCGACGATGCCGCGCTCGCATACGCGGTACGCCGCGCTTGCGAGAACAAGGCCGAAGTCGTCGCGGCGGACGAGCGCGAACACGGCGAGCGGGCTTTATTGAATTTTGGCCATACCTTTGGTCACGCAATCGAGACCGGTCTTGGCCATGGCCAATGGCTACATGGTGAAGCGGTTGCGGCCGGCATGTGCATGGCGGCTGACCTGTCTGCACGCCTCGGGCGGTTGCGTCAGGACGAAGTGGCACGTATCAACGACATGATCGAGACGTCCGGTTTGCCCCGACTGGGGCCCGCGGCAGTGTCATCCGAACGCATGAGGGAATTAATGGCTATCGACAAGAAAGTGCTCGCCGGGAAGGTGCGACTGATTCTGTTGGACGCCATCGGTCGCGCAACCATCACGTCGGATTTTGGTGCTGACCTGTTGGCGGCCACGTTAGAAAGCTGTCGCGAAGCTGCATGACGGCCTGACCAAGAAGACACATCGTGTTCGAAATCGCTCCTTACGCCTGTGTTATCGCGACTTCTCGTGGCCGCCGCCATGAAGAAACGCCTCCTAACCATCGCAGCGAGTATCAGCGCGATCGCGATCGTGTAGTGCACTGCGGCGCGTTCAGGCGACTGGAATACAAGACGCAGGTATTCGTAAACCACGAAGGCGACATGTTTCGCACGCGACTCACGCACTCGATGGAGGTGGCGCAAATTGCGCGCACCGCGGCCCGCGTGCTACGCCTGAACGAAGACCTGACAGAAGCCATCTGCCTCGCACACGACCTGGGCCACACGCCGTTTGGCCATGCGGGACAGGACGCGCTCAATGCGTGCATGCGCGAGTACGGTGGCTTCGAACACAATCTGCAGTCTCTGCGTGTCGTTGACATGCTGGAGCACAAATACGCCGAGTTTGATGGGCTCAACCTGCTGTTCGAGACTCGTGAAGGGGTTCTCAAACATTGCTCCATCGCCAATGCCCGAACCCTTGGCGACGTTGGCGAACGTTTTATCAAGAGAACGTGGCCGAGCGCGGAAGCACAACTGGCCAACGTGGCAGACGAGATCGCCTACAACAATCACGACGTGGACGACGGTTTGCGCGCCGGCCTGATTACGATTGAGCAGTTGCGCGAGGTGGGATTGTTCGCGAACGCACACGACCAGGTGTTGTTGCGCTGGCCAGACCTCGAAGACCGGCGCACAGTACATGAGGTAATCCGACGCATGATCGGGTGTCAGGTCGAGGATCTGATGCGCGCCAGCAATGAAGCCCTGGACGCTGCCCGGCCAGAGCACCCTGATGACGTGCGGGCGGCGGGTGAAATCCTGGTCCGCATGAGCCCGGAAGGGCGGGAAGCGCATCTGGAGTTGAAACGTTTTCTACGCGAGGCGTTGTACCGGCATTACCGGGTGCATCGTATGGCTGTTAAGGCACAACGCACCGTGGCAGCATTGTTCGCGGCCTGTATGGAAGACGCGAGGGTGCTGCCGCCGCGCACCCAAGCGCGCGCGAACGCGTTAGAGTTGCAGCACGGCGAATCCGGACGCGCCCGCGCAGTGGCCGATTATATCGCCGGCATGACCGATCGATTTGCAATCGCTGAGCACCAGCGGTTATACGCAATGACTGAATTGACTTGAGGGCTCACAACGCCCCCGGACCGAGATAAACCGCACATGCAGGCGGACTTGTGGCAAAAATTGGGACTCGAGCGCAACCCATTCCCTGAGAGTGGGCCGGACGATGTATTCCTGCAAACACCGGCGATCAACCAACGCCTGTCGTTGTTTGCGCAGCTGATCCGCGCGAGCGATCTGACCCTGCTGTTGCTCGGCGAAAGCGGCATCGGCAAAAGCACATTCTTGCAACGCATTGGCAGTACGCTCGGCGAAGAATGGCGGCTGGTGCACTGGCAGGCACGCCGTGGCGGCTCGTTTGACGAAGTCCTGCACGTGATGGCATCGGGTTTTGCGGTCACACCGGGCGATATTGCGCTGCAGGCCACCCCGGTTGAGCTGCGCCAGCACATCGATTCAATGCGTTCCAGCGGAATCGGCGCTCTTGTTGTCATCGACGATGCGGATTTGCTGGCCGAAGAGCTTTTGCACGAGGTCCTCCGCCTGGGTGCCGAGAGCGCGCTGCGCGTGGTACTCGCAGGAGAATCGCCACTCGCAGACCGCATTGCGCAGATCGCCGGCGATGGTGGAGACGCGGGGCTAGTGCATCGCATCGCCCTGACCGAACTCAACCTGGCCCAGACCACGGATTATGTACGGGCACGGCTACATCGCGCCGGGTGGGAAGACGCAACACCATTCAACGATCAGGTTTGTGCCGATATCCATCAGCGCTCGCGCGGGTTGCCCGGCGCCATCAATCAACTGGCGAGCGAGTTTCTGACCGGTCCCATGCCAAAAGAAGAGTTCAAGTCCGTTCCAGGCATCACCCCTGAAGTTGAGGAAGTTAAAGCAAAGCTCACGACTTTCGCACCCATCCAGGCGCGCATCACGCTGCACGAGGGCCGTCGCGGGCCGAGCAAGCAGATAATTGGCCTCATCGTGGCGGTGGTGGCCGTACTGTCTGCACTTGGCGCGTTAGGTTTCTGGTTGCTTGATGATTCGGGTGCCGACGTCGCGAAGGCACAGCCGGACACACCAGCCCTGGGTGCACAGCCAGCGCCTCAGCAGGAGACTACTTATCCGAACCTGACGGCCGCGCCGCCGGCGCCATCACCGGCGGTCATGGCAAATCCGGAGGCGCCCAGCCCGCCAGGGCCAGTGGACCTCAATCAGCCGACGACGCCATTACTACCGCAGCCCTCATTGCCGGGAACAACGGTTGAGAACAGCGGACAAACAGCAGGTTCCGCCGAGTCGGAGGAAGCCCTCCCCGCCCCCGAACTCGCACCACCGCCGCCTGCCCCAACCACAGACGAGATTGCGGCCGCCGCGGCGCCGGCGCCCGTTGCGCCTACCGGCACCTATCCGCGGTCGCGCCGTGCTCCCTGGCTGCGACGGGGTGACAATCTGGCAGAGGCCGCACATTCAACGAACGTGGAGCTTCGCCAGCCAGTTGTCCTGGCGGAAAGCACCGCACCAGCGGCCGCAGCGCCGGAAGCCACTGCGCCGGCGGTGCCCATTGCGCCAACCACATCACCTGCCAGCGTGCCCATTCGCGTTACGGTACGGCAGCCGGCACGGCTGGGCGCCGAGGCGGCCGCAGCCACCGATTCCGAGGCCACAGCGCCAATCTCCGAGGGAGGCTGGTTATCGCGCAGCAATAGCGCACGTTTTACCATCCAACTGGTGGCCCTCAAGTCGGGGGCTGACGCTGACGACTACATCCTTGAAAACGGTCTGGACGATGCCTACGTCGTATCTCTGCGGACACCCGATCGAAAGCAGGTTTTTGCGGTGGTGCGCGGGGTCTTCAATCAACGTGATGATGCCGCCCGCGTGATTGCACGGTTGCCAGCGGTACTGAGGGAAAATAACCCGTGGCCACGACGAATTGGATCGTTACTTGACGCCGCGCTCGATTTCCGTGCGCCACAACCCTGACCGGCCGCACGGTCATGTCATCTCACACTAGGACTTGAGCTTTTGACAACGAGCAATGACCGCTTTCTGCGGGCGCTCAGACGGCATCCGGTAGACGTTACGCCAGTCTGGATGATGCGTCAGGCCGGCCGCTATCTACCTGAATATCGCGCTACGCGCGCGCGCGCGGGCGATTTCATGACGTTGTGCTCCACGCCCGAGCTGGCCTGTGAAGTCACGCTCCAACCGTTGGAAAGATATCCGTTAGATGCGGCTATCATCTTCTCGGACATCCTGACCATACCGGATGCGATGGGGCTGGGATTGAGCTTCGCTGAAGGGGAAGGCCCGCGTTTTGCCAACCCCGTGCGCACGGCGAAAGACATCGCGCGCCTCGGCAGCCCGGACCCTGCGGACGAGCTGTGTTACGTCATGGACGCCATCGCGCTCACACGTCAAGCACTCAACGGTCGTGTGCCGTTAATTGGTTTCGCTGGCAGCCCGTGGACGCTCGCGACTTATATGATCGAAGGCCGCGGAGGAACCGATTTCCGATTGGCAAAGAGCCTGTTGGTAGACAACCCCAGGGCCGCGCATCAATTGCTCGACCTGTTGGCGCGGGCGACCACCGATTACCTGAATGCGCAGCTAGACGCCGGCGCACAAGCACTCATGGTCTTCGACACCTGGGGAGGTATTCTGACGCCAACCATGTACCGCGAATATTCACTGCGTTACATGAGCCAAATCGTGGCCGGATTGAATGACCGCGACCGCGCAGACCGCGCGCCGGTTGTGTTGTTCACAAAGGGCGGCGGCAACTGGTTGGAAGACATGGCTGATGCGGGATGCGAAGCCCTCGGTCTGGACTGGACCGTGGACATAGGCCAGGCACGCGCCCGGGTGGGCGACCGTGTCGCATTACAAGGTAACTTCGACCCAACCCTGTTGTATGCCACGCCGGAAACGATCCGTGCCGAGGTTGGCCGTATTCTCGCGAGCTTTGGTCATGGCGAAGGCCACGTGTTCAACCTGGGCCACGGCATCACGCCGGGCGTCGACCCCGGTCATGCAGGCGCCTTCATCGCCGCCGTGCATGAACTCAGCCGCGAATACCACGCGGAATAAAGTGTCCAACCACCCGCAAACCCGCTGATTGCCCACTGTCATGTCGACGCCAAAATCTAAAGACTCGCCGTCTGCGTTGGCACTGACGGCCGCCAAGGGATTTTGTATGGGGGCGGCTGATGTGGTGCCCGGGGTCAGTGGCGGCACGATGGCTTTTATTCTCGGTATCTATCAACGGCTGCTGGAAGCAATCCGCGCGTTTGATCTGACGGCAGCCAGGCTTGCGCTGACCTTTAAGCTGC
>CEUQ01042049.1_pt1 | contig 16177 bp, 9 predicted proteins | sample 361491 | NCBI WGS metagenome assembly CEUQ01 (sample SAMEA2622796, study PRJEB7988) | marine metagenome | biome: marine biome (ENVO:00000447); feature: marine epipelagic mixed layer (ENVO:xxxxxxxxx); material: "saline water (ENVO:00002010), including plankton (ENVO:xxxxxxxx)" | depth 120 m | reverse complement strand
GACGATGTCGACGATGCGGATGACGAGTCAGAAGATGACGACGAAGACGTAGAGTACGAATACGTTGAGATTGATGAAGTCGATGAAGATGACGAAGACGTAGAGTACGAATACGAATACATCGAAGTCGATGAAGATGAAGAACTCGATGGAGACGTTGAGTACGAATACATCGAAGTCGAGGAAGAGGAAGAATCCGAAGAGGAATCTGAGGAAGAATCTGCTGACGAGTCAGCTGGCGACGATGCCTCAGAAGAAGCGGCGGAACCGGAAGTAGAGGAAGAGCCGGAAGTTGATCTGGGACCAGATCATCCTGACGCTCTGTCCGCTTTGGAAGATATTGGAGCTCGACTGATTACCAATCAGTTTGGCCGGGTGACCAGAATCCTTTTCTTTGATCGTCATCGTGATGATGATCTGGATCAGATTCGGAATCTACCAAGTTTGAAAGAAGTTTGGCTGTTGCATACGCCTCGAATTAAGCGTGCTGCTGTGGATGCTCTGAAAGAGCGACTTGAAGGAGTCGAAATCCATTACAGCTAAAGCGTCTTTCGAAATACACTCTAAAAACAGTAGCAAAGCCCCTGAAAACTTAGGGGCTTTGTTGTTTTAAATTATTTCTGAGTTTTAGCGCCCTGTATCCGGCGGTCTGGCACCTTTAGTAAGTAGAAGGCTGTTATGTCCAGAGAGCCTTCTAGCCTACATTCCGGAGGAGGGGGAGTAGAAGACGCAGCCAATACCCGGGCCTCGTCAATTTCTACTCCCCCAAATCTTTTTAAACTACGCAGTGACGCCGGATTTGGTTTAACCCTCCCCCGGATTCTTCTCGAGATTCTTCACCTGCTGCAAGAATCCTGCTCGCCCAGCAACATGATTCAACGAAGCATTTTGTTAGTCTAAAAGACTAAGTTATTCTAAATGCGGTTTATCGCCATTCAGCTTTTGTTTAATCAGCACCATGGAATCGAACCGCCCGCAGTTTCTAAAACGCATCCTGGTGCTGCTTTGATTTCCTATGGCTACTCGATAGGCGATCAGAAAATGCAGGTAGCTGAAAGTGAATGCGAAGATTATCCAGGCAATTCGCTCAATAATGGCCCGGCAAATTTGGGACTCAGTGATTTAGCTCACGAGATTTCAGGTTTATTCTACAGACAAGTTTGGGCGGCTCGCCTGCGAGATATCTCAGATGCACAGGGGCAGGTAATCATGATCGGCGAAGTGCTGCCTGACCGTAGCACGTTAATGCAGCGTGGATAGATGCACCCTGACGCCACGTGGGCTGCAACGACTGCCCCAATTAATGCTCCCATTGTTCAAATTGGTCAGCAGAATCCCCGGACACTGGCATGTAGACGACCGGACAGCCTGTCAGCCAGCCAGGGCTTCAAGTCTCAGCATTACCAGTCCATCCATTTGGGGCCTGCTATTGCTGGGAAGAATCTTTCACAGCAACAGGAATGGCTTGAGCGACCATAGGTTGTGCGGTCATAGAATCTGTAGGTAACTGAAGCTGATTTACGTCGACCTTGTCGGGATCGGCTTCCCCGACTTTCTTCTGTAGATTGCGGCGTATGTCTCCCATTTCAGCTCCAAATAGTCCCACCCGCACATGGAATTTTCGAAGAAAGGAAGTGGCACTCCCGTTGATTCCTAACAGGATAAACAGATTAGCCACCGGTACCAGCATACCAATGACGACTGCGGCCGCTATTTTCGTACCATGACGAATTAATTCCATCTTTACCAGACTAAATGTCACAACACACCAGCTTATGATGAAGACTACGGTGGAGATTAAGGCTGTTGGATTGCCCAGTAATTTTTGTCGAACAGGAAGATCGTCTTCATATAAGGCGATACCGATGACAACATTGCTTCCCAAGAAAATCAGCAGAAACCACATAAGGTATTTTTGCCACAACGCGATCTGCCACAACTTGCGTTCTTCTTCAGACCAAACTGCCTCAGCTTCGAAATTGGCATCCGGTGATTCATAGGGATTGAATTCCATAGTGACTTTCTACCTAACATCTTAAAGCGATACATTCATCCGGAGGCATTCTTGATAGAATCTATTGTAAGGCGTTTTTAACAGGAATGTAGAGTATGACCTTTCAACCAACTTTGAGATCATTGGACAAGCAGATCGTTTTGCCCGGCGACAAATGTTTTTCTAACTGGGAATTGGCCTCTTCATTGTTGTATTACTCGTTCTGGGGATCAGCGTTTTCATGCAGATCAACAAGAGGAAGTCAGCCAATCAACAAATCGCCGACGAATTACAGCCGGAATCCACCAAGCAACACTCCGGCTCGTCGCCTGCTGACGAGTCGCAAACCGAATAAATGCTCCTTGTACTGCTGAAAGGGCATTCCCATGAAAACGAACTGGTTGGTAATACTTGGTATTCTGATCCTGACCGATGCATCTTACGCAGGCAAACCCTGGATCATTGACCCCCATACTCATTTTAAGGGTCAACAGCAGATTAGCTACGAATCGACTAAGACAGAGTGGCATCCGCAAAACTCTTTGGGGAAAGTAATCAAACCGGAAGATTATCGCCCGGTCGCCGATCGGTTAGAGTTGCGTTCCACGTTAGTCGTCGAAGCCTGTGATCCGGATAAGCCAGAGTATAACGATTGGGTCCTGCAACAGGTTGCAGAATCCGAACTGCTATGCGGATATGTAGCTCGGGCAGATCTTACGGACCCGGAGTTCCTGATGCATCATCGACGCTATCAAAAGACGGGATTTCTTAATGGGTACCGCTTTAGATTTGATGAACTAAACGGATATTTAAATCACCCGATTGCCAGAGATCACATTGGATTACTTGAACGAGAAGGTCTGGTCGTCGATCTGCTCATCGAAGCATCTCATGCAGACGATGTCTTGGCACTAGCTAACGATTTCCCTAATTTGAAAATCGTTATCAACCATTGTTTCCGAGCAAAGATTGTAGCAGGCAAGATCAGTGCTGAGTTACAGGATGCGATTACCCGATGCGCAGCTCATAAGAATGTTTACTGCAAGATGTCGAGCATCAACAATTTCTCAGAAGTGGCTCCGTTCGCCGAACCTGCACCGACGGAGTTAAGCTATTATCTGCCTATTCTGAATCCGGTTTACGATGCATTCGGTCCGGAACGTCTGATCTTCGCAACCAACTGGGGCGTCAGTGCTCACTTTGGCTCAGTCGACAACGTCAAAGAAACGGTAATGAGTTTTCTCGAACCCAAAGGCCGACGCGTTGTTGATCGAGTGATGTTTAAAAACGCCATCACGGTCTATAACATCAAACGACGTAATCTTCGCTAAACCAACAGCAACAGACTACTCGGTTTTATCCGTTGATTCGATGGTGACGCGGTCTTCGCCTGCCAGACGAATTAGATCAGGCAGGTCATAAACTCGCAAAGCACCGTTCACGATGGAATCGATCTGCCCTTGGATCTCCGGACTAGCAACCAGCTTAGTCCAGCTTTCAGGGACATCTCGAAGTGTGACCGAAGCAAACAAATCCGGATTCATAGCAGCTGCATGTAGGGCGACGATTCCGGCCTGTCCCACGCCAACCAAATGTACGTCACGGGGCATATTGACTGGAGTGACATAATAGGCCACAAAACGCGCAGCAGCTAAGGCATCTTCAGTGCGTGGGCCGACCAAAGATTTACCCTGGAGGTAAGACAAGTAGAATAGTTTCCAATCTCCTAGTATCTTGTCAGGTGCTCCATTGCCCGTTTCACCCTGGCCTCGCAGATCTACCGTTACGACTGCATAGCCATCATTTACTAAATCTTCGATGGGGCCTCCCGGTTCACCATCGCCCGTTTTCCCGCTGTCTGTTAGATAGACGTAGGCAGCATCCTGAGGCACCTTGGGGTGAAATGTGAGTCCGGGTAAGGGGGTCGGGGAATCGGTATGCAGGACGAGTTTATCGATGTGGTATTCTTCCCGATGTACACGGCCGATTTCCTCCATTCGAGGAGCAGGTAATGTCTTTGGATCCCGGATTCCGACGACTTCGCGAATCGCTTTACGTAATTGTTCCGGATCCTCTCGTTCCACCTGATCCTTACGTTGAGTTTCATAATGGGAAGCGAGTTCCGCATTGAGATCAAAGACGGATCGCTCATTCTCTAAGGTCAGCACCTGGCCCTTTTCAGTGACATTGAGGACAGTGAATTCCTGTAAATCCTGATCGAAATCCCGAATCGGTACATGCGTATCCTGGCCCTGCAGCCAGCGTTGCATCCATTGCCCGATGGTAGCCAGACTTTGAGGTTTCACTCCATGTGTTCCTTCCACTTCGACCATATCAACCTGATGGGGAAAACCAAGAACTCCGTAAACTCTTTTGGATTGACGGTAAGTATCCCAGGCACCACGAATGTCAAAGTAATCTCCGGTCGTGGACGTGATCAACGTTGGGCGGGGCGCTCGCATGATCACATAGTCGGCGTGGTCCATACCAAAAGCCAATTGCCCGAAGATATTCTGTTCGGAGTCCTGAGGTCCTCGTGATTCAATCAATCGCTTAAAGGTTGTCAAATAGCATGCCGGTGCCGCACTAGTGATACGGGGATCCAGAGCCATAACATAACTCGTCAGCGTACCGCCTCCGCTGCATCCGGTGTAACCAATCTTATTGGTATCGATGTCATCACGTGTATGCACATAGTCGATCGCCCGAATAGCATCCCACACCCGATAGGTGGCAGTGTTCCTTCCGACCAGAATGGAACTTGCACCCACCAGAAAATGCTCGGTAGTCGTACCACTGAATAGAGGTTCGACTTCGGGGGTTACAACTTGAGACCTTTCACCCTGACCAATGGGGTCGAAGACAAACGAAGCAATCCCCAGCGTCGCCATACGAATTCCAAATCGCTGATTGTAATCCGCAAGCTTGGCCGTCCGGCTATGGCCACTGGATACGAGTACGACTGGAAACGGGCCATCTCCGTGAGGCAGATACATGTTGCCGGTCACGTGATGGTTAGGTTGGCTTTCGAATAAAACGTTTTCAATTGTGTATTCTTTTAATCGAGTACGCTTCACAATCCGGGCATTCAACGGCGTGCGTTTGGGAAACCCTCCCAATGCCTCAGTAAACTGTTTACGCAACGCAGTCTGGTATTCAGTGATTGCTTCTGCCGTGGTGAGTGACGCAACCTTCTCAGACCGGGCGTCTAACAGTTTATAGGCTTCGGCTTGCAGGTGAGCATAGTAATTGGCGTTCTTCTGCTGCTCCTCCGTTAGGACGCTTAAGTCCTGAGCATAGATCGGAGCAGAAAGTAACAGCAGGATTAGAACAGATTTATACATAATGTCAGATTTAAGTAAGAGGGTTACGGATTCTTATAGAGTTGATTATACATGTCCAGCAACTCGGCAATCACTCGGTCCGAGGCGCCTATTTCCACCCAGTTTGTACCGAGCCAGGTTTCGTAGCCACCTAACCGATGTTGCTCCGGTGTCGGAAGGTATCCATACCATCCGTTGGCCAGTTCAATAGTAAATGAATTCTTGAACGGTGATTCCTGCTTGAGTTGTAGGCCGATTTCAACAAATGTCTCGAAGGGAATGGCAGAGATACAGCTATCACCAATGCGGATTGCCTGCAGCGATGCATGAATTGATTCTGGAGCATCCTTTAACTTGGCAATTCGTTGGGCGTAAATCTTTTCGGTGGAGATCGAAATGAATTTTCCTTCGGGTAGCTTGAGTGCTTTTTCAAAGTGAGCGAGCATTTCGGCGGTCGGTTGACGAAGTTTTAACTCGATATCCTTTTGTCGGGCATCCAAAGCAATCCAATCAACATACTCCACTTTGCTATAAGCTTCGTGCACCTTGGCGGCTACATGCTCAGCAACCTCTTTCATTTTTTCATAGCGAGCATAGCGTTTACCACCCGGCTTTGGCTGGAAATTAATGTTGTTAATGTCGCCACTGGTCCCGTTGGAAAGTGTGCCTACAAAAGCAGGTTCCAGACCCTGAGCTCCGATTTTCTTTTCGATGTATCTGGAGAAATAACCGAAATAGTCTGCGGAAACGTCGCCGGCGTTCACGCCACCGACGTAATGCAACGAATAGTTTGCCAGCAGGGCAATGGGGCGTCCTTCACTGGACTGGATGGAAATAAAACGAATCTCCGGGTCGGTGACACCAGCGGGACGTTCCAGCGACGGATGGTTTCGGGGAGGATTCATTCTCACTCGATCAATTCCACCAAACGGGTTGGCTAACAGATTGGCGTCATTGGAAAACCAACGCCGGTTAAAGACTTCCGACGGCTCTTCGGTGACTCCCCAGCCGATGCGTGCCGGTTCCAAATTATTCACAGCACGTCGTACGCCGTCCGAAAAGCGTTGAGCCAGAAATTGGCCGTAACTGGAGATTTCATCGGGCCAAAATACAGCTTTGGGACCACGGGGTGTGGCTGCAGAGTGAGTATGAGTCGCTGCGATCAGAATGTGGCTGGCAGGAATTTCTGTGTGCTGCGTGATTTGCTTCTTGGCAAGATCAACAACTTCACGGGGGATGCCCAGTACGTCGGCAATGACTATCGCCACTTTGGTCGAACCGTCATCCAACACAATGCAACGTGCGAACAACTCGTCATGAATGTGCGTCGCAGGTATGGGGCGAAAGCCTCCAATAATCGGACTTCCCAGCGGCGGAGTGATATTAGCCATCGCCGCACCCGCCTGAAGTTGCTTGTCCTGATTGGCAGGCTGATTTGCTGAAAGATTGAAAGAGAATAGACTGACGAGAATCAGGAGTACTAAATTGCGAAATTGCATGGTGAATTCACTCTGCTAGAGACTAATCTACTGACTAAGCTCTATCCTACCGCATGACCAGGCGTGATAGGAACTTTAGCAGACAAACCGATCGATTTGTTACCAATGATCAGGTCGTTGCCTCAGCTGCGTTTGCCGGTGGCTCGGAAGTTATTTCGCTTCGCGTGATTTAGAGTTCTTCCAAAGCCTGATTGGCATCACCAAAGCTGTCGAGTTTGACATCCATTTTGTTCATCATGGATAAGTACAAGCGACACATCTGGCGGTCTTCATTTTCCAGATAGTTTAGATTCTGCCCGGTCTTCATGCGGCCGCCGGCACCTCCCAGTGTTATCACAGGAAGTTCATTGGCGTTGTGGTGCCCGTTGAGCATGCTGGAACAGAGCATAATCATCGAGTTGTCCAACAGTGTCCGTTCACCTTCACGGATACTCTCCATTTTATTTGCAATATAAGCAACCTGTTCCAGGAAGAACTGATTCACTTTGAGCCAGTCGTCACTGTCGGTGTGGGAAAGTAAGTGATGGATCATGTAGTCGACGCCCAGATGTGGGAATCGCAGCGTTCCGTGGTCATTGTTTAGCTTGAGAGTGCAGATCCGAGTGGTATCAGTTTGGAATGCTAAAACTAAAAGGTCACTCATTAATCGCATGTGCTCAACGATGTCCTGCGGATAACCGTCCTCAGGACGAGGCATATCAGGTTCTAGCAGGGTCGGCTTGAATCCCTGTAATTCTCCTCGTTTACCAGCTTGCTCGATTCGACTTTCGACTTCCCGCACACTGTTAAGATATTCATCCAGTTTCTGCTGATCGCGACGGCTGATTTTGCGTCGGAAATCTTTGGCGTCTGCCAGCACGGCATCGAGTACACTCTGATCTCCCTGTTGTGACGAATCTTTGAACAGCTGATCAAAGGCCAGAGCAGGGTACACTTCCAGCGGTGTGGGAGTGGTTGGGCTACTCCAGGAAATATGCGAGCTGTACAGCATCGAATAATCCTTGTGGACCGATGGATTGGCTTTTTCACATCCCAGTACAAGACTTGAGACTTTAGTGCGATGGCCGATTTGTTGTGCAACCATTTGGTCCAGGCTTGTGCCTGACCGAATCTTCCCACCCGACGCCAATGGTGCTCCGGATAATAAATTCCCGGTTTGAGAGCTGTGGATATTCCCCTTTAAGGCTTCAGCATTATATAGCCCCTTAATGAAATTTAATTTAGCTCGGTGTGGCTCCAAAGGAATCAGGACTTTCCCTAACTCCATGTCGGCGCCTTGTCCTTTAGCCCACCATTCATTGGAGTGGTAACCACATCCGCTAAACAAGACAGCCATACGGACTGGAGCTTCGCTTGCCGGCTGCTTGCCAGTGGTTTCATCACCCCAAACTGCTGTCGACTCCATCCACGGAAGTGCCATCGAACATCCCAGTCCACGAAGCATAGTTCGTCGCGATAGTACGTGATTGGTCATTGGAAATTCCTTTGGTGTGGGAGCCTACGAATAGGATAAATTTATTATAGGGCGTAATCTCAATCCTGTGCCGCTAAATCACGACCTCGGATATACCGAAATTGCTTGCTCATCACAATCTGCATGATGGCGACGTTGATACGAGTTTCGTTTGCCTTCAGTTTTACGATCATCTCATCTATCAGTGGTTTATCGGACAATTGCACCTCTCTTCCGAGTGCATATCCAAGTAGTTTTTTGCAGAACTGACGAAGGAAATCGTCCTGCCGCTGCTCCAGTAGATAATTGCGGAGTCCAGCAACGCCTTCGAGTTCCGTTTTGTCGATTAGCTGTGTCCTGGTATCGACTACCTGCGGACGGATTCGTCCCAAGACATCGTATTGTTCTAACGCAAATCCAAACGGGTCAATTAAGGCATGGCATTTGGCACATTCGGCCACGCTACTATGCAGTTCAATCAACTCTCTTGCTGTCTTTCCATCCGGAACCAATTCCGGAAGCTGAGGTACGTCTGCAGGAGGTTTGGGAAGACGTTCGCCGAGTAACGTTTCGTAAACCCAGTTACCTCTTAAGATCGGGCTGGTCCGACTGGCACCCGAATTCGTAGCCAGCGTCGAACTCATTGCGAGGATGCCGCCCCGCCCGGATTGTTTTACATTCTCGACGCGTCTCCATTCTACGCCGGTGACGCCTTCGATCCCATAGTGCCTGGCTAAATCTTCGTTTAGATAAGTATGATCTGCGTTAAGAATATCCAGCACGGATCCGTTATTTCTGAAAAGATCTTCGAAGAACAGGAGCGACTCCTGATACATGTCATCACGTAGTTCAGCAAACTCGGGATACAAACCTTCATTCTTGTCGTCATTCTTGTCAAAGTTTCGGATATGCAGCCACTGCGCCGCAAACTCGACTGCCATCCGACGGGTTTTCGGATCGGAAAGCATCCTCCTTGTGACCTGGGCTATCTGGTCGGGTGTCTGGAGTTGATCTTCCCGAGCGGTTTGTCTTAGTGCTGGATCCGGCATCGAAGACCAGAGGAAGTAGCTTAGGCGTGACGCGATTTCATCCGTGGATACGGCTGTCGCTAGCTCGCCTTGCTGAGCATCTTCCTGTTTGAACAGAAAGTTGGGGGACGTCAAAATTCTGGCCAGCGTTAAACGACAGGCAGGTTCATGGTTTAGACCAGCGTTACGTAAGGCGGCATAGAGTTCGTGGATTTGTGCCCGTTGATCGGGCGTTAGATCACGCCGCCAGGCCCGGTGAGCAAAATCAACAATGGCTTCTAAATGAGTTGATTCGGTATCAATCAGCCGTTGACGAAATGCATCGGCATAAGCCTTCACCTGGGGCTCGATTGGCTTCAGAGCCTCCACGATGTCAGGTCTGTCCTGAGTGGCAAACTGATAGATTTGTTCATAAGCGACTTCAAACTGCAGAGGTTCCTGGGCAACAAACAAAAATTCATCCCAGAGAGCGTCCAATTCAGTTTGTTGTGATTTGGTAAGCATCAGCCTGGAAAAGTGCTGGTCTTCGCGGAACCATAATACCAGCGTAACCACTTCATCAACCGGAACTAATCTTACGTAGGCTAAGGCACGGGGAAACAGCTGGCGAAATTCGTCGAATGCTTTGAGTAGGTTTTCGTGATTTTCGTTGCCCGGAGCTGATAGTACGGGCAAGGTGACTAGCAATCGTTCGTGTACGCTATCGTCCCCGTTAAGATGCAATTGGACGGATGCTGCGCGTCCATGATTAGGGTCGGGGAGCCCCGACACTTTCAACGTTCTTCCCCGGGCAAATACAGCAGGAATTTTGATTGTGACTACCGACGGAGCTTTACTGACAAGGTCTCTTGGCGAGACTTCGCCGGAGACTGGGTGAACACCAAAACGTTCATCAGTTTCAAGCCCGTCCTGTAAGCTTCCCGGATCGATTGAATCGAGGAAGTGATGCAGAGCCTGATGCACTAGAGCGTTGGCAGATTGGGGGTCCGCTGGTGGACGGCCTGTGGCAATCTGTTGGATTTGTTCAGCGAGCATTCCTCGTTTCACAGAGTCAGACTCTTTGGACCAGTTTTCTAATAGAGTTCCCGCAGGGATCGCGCTGATTTTTTCGGTCGGCTTATTCATTTCCTCGATTTGACCCTTGGTGATATGCCAGATACCGAGGTTTCCAAAGCGATCAGAATGGGGATTTCCTTCGAGGATATTATCTGCACAATCTTTGGCTAAGTCCCATTGGCGCTTTTCTCCGTCGAGTTCCTGTAGCGTTAAATCGATCCGGGTGAGATCGCAGACATGATTTCCAGTTCTCGGACCAATAAAGAGTCCAATCACTTCACCTTTTCGGACAGTGATCTCTTGAGCGGGAAAGGTCTTGGTTTCCGTTAAGCCTGCTGTACCATGCCATAGCTCTTCGATTTTGTTTCCCGATCGGTGTTGCAACCAGAACTCAGTTCCGTTGCCGCAATTGCTGTGAGCGTCTGCGACTACCGAAGTAATGGAAACGCGTACGTCTTCCGGAGCTTTCCACAACGTGGCAATGAACATCGTTGGAGTTGGATGAACCGTGATTCCATGAGGTGGACTGTCACCGGGAATTTTTACTAGATCGTCTGAGCTATTGGCGGTCAGGTTAGGTAAGTCTGATCCCCAGCCGTTGACAGCCGAATACCCGGCAACATTTTTCACTTGAGAGAGAATTAATCCCTGGATATCAACAGCGGTTGTTACCTGAACATTCATAAATCCAAACCACTTCTCCAGCAAAATAGCATCCAAATCATGCTGGGCCGCGAGTGCTTCGATATTGACTGGTGGAGTTTGCCTGGAACCCTTGTCCACAGCAGCAAGATATTTTGTCGTATTCGCCAGTGATTGTTGACGAACTTTCGCGTAACGCCTGGTTAACCCGGCAAGATTTGCCAGGTAGATAGGGGGAGCCCCTTCTTTTTCAAGACGGGCATTTTGCCATAAGACGTAATCGTCATCGCTACCATCGCCCGCGGTACTCGCGCCAAGATGAACATTGACTTCCTCCATCTGCGATTCGGGAAATGATTGTTCCAGTTCGATCACAGGTTGTATCGGGACGACAGGTGCCTGCCACTCGGTTGGCGCCTGATTACGACCGATATGACCGACAACGTTAAAAGTCCATAACATCGAAAGCCAGGCGTCCATTTCAGTGGCCAGTGCGTCCACATTCGCCGGAGTCAGAGAACGCAGGCGATTTCCGACGTATTGCAACAAGTGAGAATGTTGATCCGGTTGCTGGTGCAATTGCCACAACTTTTTCAGATAGACCGGATTGATGTTGTGCTTCTGAGCTACCTCATCAAAGGTTGATGCCGTGGATGCTAATGCTTCGCGATCATGAGCAATTGCTTCCAGATAACCTCGTAGATGAAGATGCCCCTGCTGCTCATAGGGTAGATCGGGGGACGTGCGATTTGCTGCCCGGTAATACGAACGAATCTGCTCCATCATCTGATCGACTTCATTACGGCGTGACGTTCTTTTAGACCAACGTAATCCCGTGGGTGTAAAAACGGCGTGTTGGGCAATCGCTTTCCCGGCATCAAGATACTTACGGATCAAGTTGGGTGACATAGACAATGCGTCGCCAGTATTAATGAAGCCTTCACCTGCCGCACCGTCGACGGGGAACTCTTTGGTGGGATCGAGTGAGGTTAATCCCGTGAGATCGCGAATCGTATAGTTGTATTCGGAATTATTGAGACGACGCAGGACGACTGGTCCGGGGTCACCGGCATGGGCGCGTGCTTCATGCTCAAGCAACGATCGTGTCCAGTTTTGCAGTAGTTGGCGTTGTTGATCGGTCGGTTGGTCGGATTCCTTGGGTGGCATTTGCCGACTATCAAGCATCTGGGAGATACGAATCCAGGGCTTGGTGTTACTTTGAATATCGGCCACAGACTCGAAAACTTCCAAATCCAGATCTGCTTCGGTGAGGTCCTGATTATGGCAGTCATAGCAATACTGCTTCAGTAACCCAAGTATCTGTTGGTCGTATTCTTGCTGGAATTTAACGATTTGAGCGTCCTGAGCATGTAATGCAGTGACCGCGAGAGTTAGCCACATGGCACTGAACAGCTTACGGCGATACATCGATGTTCTTCCCGGAGGGGTGGTAAAGTCGGCATGACGAAAGTAGAAACTTCAGCTTTGATTTTATCAGATAGACTATTGTGGGTAACGTCGAATTAGCGACCTTCGACGATTACTGTTGAATTGCTGTGGCTGAATTTTTTAGTTTGTCGTTGGCCGACTATTTGGCACTCGTTTTTTCAATACGATAGAGGTGTTTTTCGGTACGGATGAATAACGACCGATCGGAGACCGCTGGGGTGGCTACTAAAACATCCTCCTCCAGGGAATTCGTTGCCAGGACTTTGAACTGTCGTCCTGGCTTCAGGATGAAAGACCTGGCATCTTCATTAAAAAGGTAGATTCGGTCATTGGCGTAGATCGGGGATGCTGAAAACGAACCTTCAAGTCGTTGTCGCCAAACCTGCTCACCCGTTTTTGCATCCATACAGGTCATGATCCCCAGTCTGTTTACCAGATAAATCAGGTCATTAATTAATAACGGTGAGCATCTGGGAGGCATCGCTGCTGTCTCTTTCCAGACGATGTGGCTTTCTGTGATATCACCTGAGCCTCCCAGACGAATGGCCCATAATTCAGGATTGTCACGATCGACCGTGGTAAACAACAAACCATGACCACTGACCGGGCGGGGGGCATTTGAAAATCCGTGGTGCTTGATTTTCCATAACTCCTCTCCAGTTTTGGGATGGTAGCCATAACATCCCATGGCACCGTTGCTCACCAACTGCTGCTTGCCCTCATACGTAACTAAGCTTGGCATGCTATACGCTTTGCGTTTATGCACGGGGACTTTGGAAAAGTCGGCAGAGCGGTTTGTTTTCCAGGCAGTCTTTCCGGTGTGTTTATTGATCGCGATTACGTATTGCACATCCCGGCCGTCGACGTTGACAATAAACAAATCGCCATAGAGCATGGGTGAACTTGCAGGGCCGGCTCCGGCTTCATGGTCACATTGAAGATCTCGCCTTGTCCACACAGTTTTGCCTGTTTCGCGGTTTAGACAAGCTGTTCCATAGGTTCCGTAGTGAACATAAACCTGTTTCTCATCGATGACCGACGTGGGCGTTGCGAAGCTGTTATCGGCTGCAATACGTTGAGGAGCATCCACGTCGAATAGGTGAATATCGTGAATGATCTTTCCCGATTGCCTATCCAGACAGACGGCGAACATCTTATGACCGTCTAAAGTCGCAGTCGTAACCCATACCTGATCGTCCCAGATCACCGGTGAAGACCAACCTCGGTCATGGATAGCCGTCTTCCAAACAACATTGGTTTCTTCATTCCAGAAATTTGGCAATTCCGGAGCATGCACGTGACCGTCGCCGTTGGATCCTCGAAATTGATCCCAGTTGGATTGCCCTTCAGCCATGCAAGGCATCAGCAGAAGCGGCAGGATGGTTACGACGAGTATCTTATAAGCGTTAGCTGACATGGAATTTTGATGGAGGCTCCGAATTAGGTAAAAAACGACTCAACCTGTGCCTAAGATTATTCAGGAAAGAAAGGAAAGAGTTCTTTAAGTTGTTGAGTTGTTGGTCGTGATCCATACTCGCAAATCTCAAATGCCTCGGCATACTTGAGTTTACTTCCTTGCTCGATTCCGTAGGCGCGAATGAGTTGTTCCCGGTAGCGATTCGCTTCGTTGCCCTGTCGCCGTGCCCAGCGTTCATAGAGCCACTCTCTACGAGCTTTGGGGTCACTGGCGGGAGGGACGAGGGCCATCCGTTCGGCGCTACCGCCGGCACCACCTTCAAATGCCTGAGAGACTAAAGAGGTCAGGGCATCGACTTTTTTGTCAAAAACACTGTCGACGGCAACCACGATATCAGGTTCGAAAGGGTAAGGTTTTTGGAAGCCATCACTGGAATACAAAAAGACCGGATTCTTTTTAAGGTGAGGAACGTCAGGACAGAAGAAGGGAACGGTGACCATGAAGGCAGCATCCTGTACAAGGATACCTGTGTAACGGTGGTCCGGATGGTAATCCCACGGGCGATGTGAAATGACAATATCCGCCTGCCATTGCCGAATGATTCTACAAATCGTTTTTCGGTTCTCCAATGTGGGCAACAACTCACCATCGTGGATGTCTAATACCTTGGAATGGGCACCGAGTCTCTTGGCACATTCGGCTGACTCAGCAGTGCGTCGTTTGGCCAATTCTCCGCCGGCCATTTTCCAATGTCCGATATCACCGTTAGTAACCGAAACCAACAGGACATGATGACCTTGCTCGGCCCACAAAGCAGCAGTTCCTCCCGATTTATACTCGGCATCATCCGGATGCGCGCCAAAACAGACGATGCGAAGTTTGCCATCGTCCTCTGGAACATCCAGCTCGACGCTATAGGCGGACGGAATAGTAACTCCACTGAAAATCGCCAGTATGGTAAATAGTTGCACTAAACGTTTCATAGTATTTCTCGTGAGATTGAAACTTGTTAAGTATGAGTCTGATTTTAATCTTTTACAAAACGGCTGGCAGCTTCATAGGCCTTGTGACCGGTTGATTGGCCCGTGAGGATTTCTTCCTGATGCTGAGGGAGATGACTTCGATGCTCGGCGATGAGTGATTTTAATCTCTTCTTTTCAATCAGATTGTGCCATTCATGAGGATCACTGAGGTGGTCATAGAATTCCTCGGAACCATCCAGATACTGAATGAATCGATATCGTTCTGATCGCACTGCAAAATTACCTTTCCCGAAGGAGGATAACGCAATGTGGTTCCAGTCTGCTGTCGGGTCCTTTAATAAGGGAACGAGCGAGTGCCCTTCTTGAGCAGCATCAAACGGGAGGCCGGCGAGTTCGAGTAGTGTCGGATAGATGTCCAGCAGTTGGGCAGGTTTGGTTGAGTTCTGTCCGGCTGCAAATCGCTTATCAACCACCACCAGGGGGACACGCGTTCCGTCTTCCCAAATCGTACGTTTGGCCCACCGTTGTTTCTCCCCTAAATGAAAACCATGGTCTGCGAACAAAACGATTATCGTATTGTCTTTGTGAGGAGATTTGTCCAATGCATCAAGCACTATACCCAAACAATGATCTGCAAAAGCAATGGATGCTAAGTACGATTGCACCGCATGCTCCCACTGGCCGGCTTCTTTAATCCACTGGTGCTCTGGTGAGACGTGTTCTTCGTTGGTCAGTGCAATCGCATATTCACAAAGGTCTCTGCGATCGGTGTCGTTAACAAGCGGAAGTTTAATTTCGTCGCGAGGAAAAAGGTCAAACCATTTCTTAGGCGCAAACATTGGCACATGCGGTCGATAAAAACCAACGCCCAGAAAGAATGGTTTCTCCGAATCCTTAGGTAACGTCGCTAGTTTATCTACAGCCCACTGAGCGATCTTATAGTCCGGCATCTCTTCGTCGTTTTCCGGGTAAGCTCCCCAATCCCAAAGCGGATGGCCATGTGGTTGCGAGATTTTTTCTTTTGGACGCGGACCGAATCCTCCCATCGATCCTCCCCATTCTTCAAAAAAACGACCATCGCCGCCGTGGAATATCTTGCCAGCTGACATCGTCTGATACCCATGTTTTGCAAAACGTTCCGGGAGTGTGTCCAGTTCCTTGAGTATGGGTGCTTGCTTGAGATCAGGCTGTAAGAAATACACTCCGGATGTATGGGGATGTCGACCTGTCAGTAGACTTGTTCGAGATGGATTACATACTGGTGACTGACAATGCGTATTGGAGAATAATGTTCCGCGGTCCGCCAGGCGATCGATGTTGGGTGTTCGGGCTTG
>CEUQ01028963.1_pt1 | contig 16297 bp, 14 predicted proteins | sample 361491 | NCBI WGS metagenome assembly CEUQ01 (sample SAMEA2622796, study PRJEB7988) | marine metagenome | biome: marine biome (ENVO:00000447); feature: marine epipelagic mixed layer (ENVO:xxxxxxxxx); material: "saline water (ENVO:00002010), including plankton (ENVO:xxxxxxxx)" | depth 120 m | reverse complement strand
AGAAAATATCTTTGATTAATATCTATATCAAACTGCCAAACTAACCTCTCTATTATAGTCTTATTCCCGTCTTCATCAAGAGGCACGTACTCAATTATCGAAGGTAATTTTTTACCATTAAAATCTTTTATTTGATTTGATGTCATTACACTAACCATATCCTCATACTCATCATAAAATTCTGTTTTTAACTGCATATAATCAGTTTTATCTATCCACATCACAAGCTTACCCCAAACTACAGGAGCATCTTCATTAGGTATGAGTTCTATTTTCCAACAATCGTATCCATCAATTTCTTCATTTCCAATAATAGTATTAGTATAGTCGTCAGAGATTGAGGATCTCTGAACTAAATCATCATTTGTAAAATCCGTACCCATCCAGTTCTGCATCATCATTGAAGGAGGGAGTTTAATTGTCCTTTCTATAGATGGAACATAATTCCATACTTCGTTTTCTCTTTTCAGAAATACCGTCCCCTTTTCTTTTACCGGAGTTATTACAACTGAAGAGAAATAATCTTCACCCACAGACCAGCCTTTCATTGTCATTTCTTTTTTCCACTTAGGCCTTACAATGGTAATTGCCATCTCAGTATATGATGACTTAATTCCTCTGATTTTTTCCTCTGATTTTTTTAAAATAGTTGTTGCGTCTTGACTATAAGCATTAAAATAAAAAAAAGTAATAAAAATGAGTAATACTTTGTTCATAACTCGTATATATACGATATGAAAGTTATAATAGCTAAGTATATTTTAATAATTATATCATCAATATTTTATGTATTAGTTGGCATTAAACATTTTATTGATCCTAATTTTTTTCTGGCTATAGTTCCACCATACTTACCTTACCACCTAGAATTAGTTTATATAAGTGGCTTATTTGAAATTTTATTTGGTGTAATGATATTGTTTCCTAAATATAGGTACTGGGGATCTGTAGGACTTATACTTCTACTAATAGCTGTTTTTCCAGCTAATATTTATTTATTCCAGAGTGTAGAAGCTCAGAAGGCAATTGGAGCTTCTCAAGAGATTGCAACATGGAGATTACCTGTTCAAGGAATTTTTATATTGGTTGCATACTGGATTAGAAAATAATTATTCTCTAACGATTTCGAAAAAAGTTGTATCACTTGCGAAGGCAGTAAATATACCAAATGCATTTATAATATTTGATGGAGGCTCGTTTAGCTCAGTACCATCTTGCACTTCAGACTCAAATAAACTGACATAATCCTGATTTATTTTATAGAGTGTCACCATGTAACTTCCATAATTTTGTAGGCTCATGCATATAACATTATAGCTACCTTCAGTTGTTGGTTCAGATTGAATTGAAAAGTTCGAGAAGAAGTCACCTACTTGGCCTGGAATTTCATCATCAAATATTGGATCATCTGTTATCCCAACGTACTTAATTGTTAGGTAGTGATACTCACCAGAAGAATTATCCCAGGTAACATTTGTTCTTGCCTCTTCAAATAAAGTTCTTAATGTATTAGGTAATGCAGGCGATAAAACCAATGGAGGAACTATAATTTTACTTTCTGAGATACTTAATCCTAGAGGTTTTGTTGGAACTACTGTTTCAGAGGTTGCTATCCTATCTCCAACCTTAACCTCTAACCCATATTTATCTCCAGAAACAATATCTATATTTTCATTTGAAAAATAATTTTCATCAGAAGAATTGTAACTGAGAATATACTCTTCACCAGCACCAAACAGTTTAATTTCAGCATCAGAAATGTAAGAATCAATACTATCTAAAGAATTCCAGAGTTGAGTTTTCTTAATTTTAATATCATCAACTTTTTCTCCCTGAAATAAAAAAGCTTCAACCACAAAATTATCTTCAATCGGCGTCTCCACATCACAAGAAAATAAAACTATAATAAGAGATAATAGTATTTTTTTCATATCTAAAAACTCAATTTAAATGATAGATTAGGTACAATTCCTAAATATTTTTTTACCTGTCTTTCGTAAGGAACATAATCAAATTGGTATTCATAGTACCACACATTTTGTCTGTTATATAAATTAAATATAGATAAACCAATATCACCCTTTGATTTATTAATGTTAAACACATGATGAATAGATACGTCAAGTCTATGATAATCTGGAAGAAGAGATCCATTTTTAGGCCCTACCCCAATGAACGTCAAACTTGATTCATCTAATAGAGATATATTATACTTATATGATGGCTCTGTAAATGTCTGGCCGGATCCGTAGATAAAGGAAGCAGAAAAATTCCAGCCATTAGTTTCGTAATTATTAAAAATTTTAATTTCATTTCTTTGAATTTGAGGAGCAGGAAAACTTACACCATCATTTAATAATGGATACGTATTCTCAGCATCTGTAAATGTATATGATATCCATCCAGTATAATTATTAATCTTTTTTTGAATTAAAGTCTCAAACCCTTTAGCTATCCCACTACCATTGAAAAACAAATTATTTAAGCCTGCACTTTGAAATCTTAGAGAGAACTCAGTAAGATTTGATATCTCCTTATAAAAGAACTCTGTATCAAATAACCACTTATCATTTTCGTATGCTAAACCACCAATATAGTGAATAGATTCTCCAACATTAACATCTACATCATCAGAAAGTAACCAGAAATCTCTAGATCTAGAAGTTACATTCTCACCAATGATCTGTTTAACAAATTGGAAGTGATGCCCGTAACCAACTTTAATTTTTAGATTTTTTAGGAAGGAATAATCTGCCTGAAATCTTGGTGAAAAATAATTTTTATCGGTCAACTCGTATCTATTACCCCTAATGCCAATTTTTAAATTTAGATTTTTGACAGAATTCAAATCATATGAAAGATATCCTGAATATAAATCTGAATTTTGTTTCGTATTTAATATAGTAAGAGTATCATCTCTTACAAATAGGTAGTCAACATCGGATTTTGTTAGTTCAAACCCTAACTCGAATTTGTTATTTTTCCCAGATAAAATCTCGGCATCATACCTAGCTGTAAAGTCTTGAACAGTGTTATCTTGATCAAGAATTATATTAAGATCAAATATTGTAGAATCTAAATCTGGAATTCTAGCCTCAACAAAATATGAGTCATCTTGGTAATTATAATACTCTGAATAAGAAATATTTAAAGTATTATAAAACCTGCTGTTCCACTGACGTGACCACTTAAATGAGTAACCTCTATTTCCCCACTCAGATATTCTATCTAAATCACCAAGAATTTCTATCTTATCAATGTCTCCAAAGTTTGGGTATTGATACCTTCTAGTGTCACTTGATTCTTTGAGATTATCCTCACCCCTATAAAAACTGAAAGTTATAAGGTCATCACTAGTAGGTTTATAAGATAGCTTACCATTAAAATCATAGAAATTAAATTTAGGAACCCATGGGTCTAAATTTTCTATGTCATCATCAGGATCAAATTGGTTATATATCTTATCAAAAAAAGATGATTGTAGTATATCGGTAAATGATCTTCTTCCAGCAGCAAAAAAACTAAATTTCTTTAGGAAAGGAATTTCAACTGAGCCTGAAGCACTTAGCAAGTTGACATTTAAGTTTCCTTTTATCTCGTTAAAACTTCCAACCTTACCCGTAAGATCAATAACACTCGATAGTCTTCCCCCATATTTTGAAGGAAACGCTCCTTTATATAAATCTACGCTCTTAATTGCATTTGCATTAAACGCACTAAAGAAGCCAAAAAAATGATCTACATTATATACCTTGATACCATCAAGAAGGACAAGATTTTCTTGAGGTTGACCGCCTCTAATATATAAACCTGAACTACTCTCTTGAGTAGCGCTCACCCCAGGGAGTAACTGAAGAGATCTAAAAATATCAACTTCTCCAATAGAAGGCATTAAACTTAGTTGTTGCACAGATATTCTATGTGCACTTATCTCGGAGCTTGACTGTAAAAATTTACTAGATTCAGTTGAGATAACAACTTCATTTAAGGTAGATGTTAAAGGTTTAAGATCAATAACTAATTGATTATTAATTAAGTCTTCAGTTAATTCAATAGATTTAGTTTGGTAGCCAACATAACTTGCTTTTAAAATCATACCAGAGGTTACTTCGCCTTTAAATGAAAAGAAACCATTTTCATTAGCACTTGCGCCTAACTGCAAATCATCTAAATAAATATTTGAATATGGTAATCTTTCTCCAGAACCACTTTCTTGAATATATCCACTTATCTCAATCTGAGAATAAACCATATTACTGGAAAACAGAAAAATAAAAAAAAGAATAAACTTACCAAACATACCTCTGTGCATACGTAGTTAGATGTTATATATTTAAAAATCTTTTTTTATATAAATTATATAATGAATTTTAAATTAATTCTTCTTTTTAAAATTATAAGATAAATTAATAATAAAATTTCTTCCAGGTTCATCAGCAAAATATCTCATCTCATTTAAATAGTTTCTATATTTTTCATTTAAAAGATTTTTAACAATTAATGAAACTCCAAAATCATTGATATTTATTTTCCATGAAAAATCTAATAGAAAATATCCTTCTGGAGCATCTTTAAAATCAAAAATATCAGACTCAGATGTTATAATAGCAGTACCGTTAATTAGGTTTTCAGGAGTAATTGTCATAGGAGCTTGAAACTGATGAAATGTATAACTAGGACTAATTGATATTTCAGAAAAATCTACCTTCCAGAAACTATCTATTTTAAAATTAAGATTATTTTCAATTCTGACAGGAGGTTGATTAATTAGTTTTCCATTATTATCTAAATTATTTGACCATAAATAATTTAAAGCTAATGATGAATTAAACTTTTTAGAAAACTCTCTTTTAATTGTAAAATCTGATCCTATAAATAGTACATCATTCTGATCAAATATAAAATATGGCATTGGTCCTCTAATAGTTCCGAAGAGTCCAATTGGTCTTTGAAAGACATAGTTCATAATATAATTTGAAAATAAAGTTAATTTAATTTCATTTTTTTCAGATTTATAGTCTAACTCATTAATAAGTTTTAATGATTTTTCTGGTGAGAGTAAGCTTTCACTCATTATTGTGACTTTATCTGTCCTCAATTCATTATTTTCATTGTAGTAGTATCTTAATAATCCAAATGAATTCTTAAATCCGTGAGAGCCAAAGCTATATAGTTCAGCCATATTAGGTGTCCTCCATGCTGAACCTAAATTAGTTCTAAATGAAAACCTTTCAGATAACTTATTTTCAAACCCTACTGAAAATGTAGTATTAGTTAATGAGTGTTCATCCCTAAATATTTTTTGAGAAACCTCCCTACCCCTAACATTATAATCTTCATTATCAACTCTTATACCAATTTCAAATTGCTTATTCCCATATTTTAAATTTTCGATAAGAAAGAAACTATATCTATTTGTGTTATAATTTGGAATATAAGGAGTTGTTGATGTACCAGGATTGTTATCGTTATCTTGATTAAAAAAATGTAAGCCTATTAAGCCATCAGAATTTTCTGAGAAGGAATGATCCCAGTCAATCATCAGGTCAGTTGTAATGAGATCTAAATCAATAATAGGTTTCTCTGCATTTCTTCTAACATCAAATTCTTTCCTTTTGTTTAGTTGTCTTCCAAAGACAAATGATAACTTATCATTTTCGTTATACCACCAGTTAATATTTACTTTAGCTAGATGATGATCAACCAACTGATTTGGCTCATTTATATCAAAAGAAAAAGGTCTTATAAACAATGGTTCCTCTGAGCTTATTGCCCTCGATATCGCATTTCCACTATGAAAAACAGATGATCTCAATAATGCAAGATTTACATCTACGTAGCTGTAGTAGAACTTAATATCAAAATTACTGAGATGGTAATGTAATCCAATATTAAATCCTTTTTCTTCTTTTCCTGAGTTAGTGAGTGAGTAAGATGGAGCGTGCCTATCTCCAATTTTTATATAGCTAAGACCAACATTGAAACCTAAATTTTTATATCCCTTTCCTGTATCAATACTAAAATTTCTACCTCTCCCATTGGTCTGATATCCAAAATTACTATTGAAATAATAAGGCTGATTTAATTTCATTGGATCAGGTTCGACAATGATTGCTCCCCCTAAAGCTTCTGGTCCAAAACGGACACCAGATGAACCCTTTAACACTGATATTCTATCAACTGAAGAAACATTAATTTCAGGAGCATGATCATCGCCCCAGTTCTGAAATCCATGTTTTAGATAATTATTCAGTACCAATACTCGGTTACCATATAAACCATGGATAACAGGTCTCTCAACATTAGATCCAGTAGATATAAAAGTTACACCATCTACTTCACTTGCAATACTTGCAAAAGATGATGTCCTGTCAATAACTCTATCATCGAGGCTGATAGACTGCCTTGACATTGTTTGTGCCCCTAAAATTTTTTCTCTTTCATCAGATATAATTACGTTCTCTAATTCAACAGACTTCTCAGTTAATGAAACTGACCAATAATCTGCATCCAATGAAATCAATGTATCTTGATACCCAATTCTTGAAAAAATGAGGCTATCTTCCTCAGCACATAAATCTTCCAATAAAAAATTTCCATTTTCATCTGAGATAGAAAATTTACCAGAGGAATTATACAAGACTCTATTACCATAAACCTGAGGATCGCTTATTGATCTTACTATCACATCTGATAATGGACTCTTTGTTTCATTATCAATAATCTTACCTGAAATTGATCTATCGCATATATCCTGAGATTGTACTTCCAAAGATGACATTAAAAGGAGGTACACTATACAGCATGACTTAATTACTGTATAAAATTTGGTGGTGTTATTACACATACACCTAGTATCTGTATTTAAATTATTATTTACAGAACACATATTTTTAAAAACTTGAGACTATTTAATAATGTAAAAGTTAAGAAATAACTTTTTAATTATTAAAAAAAATACACTCTCTAAAAATTATTAGAGAGTGTAATATAAAATTTGATTAAAGTAAAAATTTACTCTATTGTCAATCTAAATTGTAAATCAAAATCTGTGTCACCATCATTAGCACCAGAAGTAGCTGTCTTTACATCTGGCTGATGCTGTAATCTTACAGTAAAAGATCCTGCAGTAGTTGGATCTCCAGCTGTCCATGTAGTTGTTAGTCCAACAGGATTCCCATTAGCATCAGTATCAACATAATTTATAGGATCTGAAGCGTTATCTACATTTCCATTTCCGGCTGGATCAGTAAATGCACCTTCTGTAAATGCAAAAAAGAACTGATGCTCTGCAGCTTCCTCCTCTATCTCCTCGTTCATCAGCTCACATGGAGACTCAAGACAATTTTCAATAACCATTGTAAGAGTGTAAGTAGTACCTGATTGTAATTTAATTTCATCTAATACAACAAGTTCTTGAACACCCGCACCATCAGGATCTTGTGCAGTAGCTTCAACTGAAGCGCCACCACCTGCTGGTGTAAAGACAAGTTTTACGTCAGTAAATACTTCTACTTCATTTTCTTCTTCAGGTGCAGCCTCGTCTTCCTCACAGGCTGTGAAAACAAATAAGGTCAACACTGCAAATAATAGGTAATTAAGTTTAAATATATTTTTCATTATTTTAATTTTTAATGTTAAGTAAAGTGTTAAAATGGTGACCGATTAATATTATGAAATTATATCAAGGTCAGTAATATAATTACAATAGAGTAACAGGTGGTCCTCTATTCAATAAGTTTAGAAATGATAATTTATAATAATCACTATTAATTAAATAAACTAAACTTTCTTTAAATACAATTATGTATTTTTTTTTAGTGAAATTAACATTGAATTCAGAAGAACTGCCTGAAGAAATTAAACACGTAATACATTCACTTTCTTCATCTGGTCCCTCAACTATGCCTTTCTCGAGTACATGACTGTGGTAGTGGTAAGATGCTGACTCCGCAATAATATAGACTGTAAAAACTGAAAGGAATAAAAATGAGTAAAATCTCTTCATTATCTAGATAAGCGACGAATTTAATGAAATTTCACAGTTTAACAAACCTGATATAGGACAATTTTCTTTAGCTTCGGTTGCGCACTCTAAAAATTTCTCATTACTGATATCCGAGATCTTTGCTTTGAGAGTTAACTCTATTGATTCAACCACCCCATCAACAAATGTTAATTCAGATTCCGTCTCAAGATGATCAGGTGAAAAGCCATTCTCGTTAAGCACAAAACTTAGTTTCATATTAAAACATCCCGCATGAGCTGCAGCTATTAATTCTTCAGGATTAGTTCCAAGTTTTCCGTCTTCATTATTAAATCTCATCTTGAAGTCATAAGGGAGATTTTTTAATGCTCCACTTCCTGTGGTTAGCTCTCCAGATCCATTCTCTCCGTCACCTCTCCATACAACATGTGCTTTTCTTTTCATACTTAATAATTTTACGTAAATTAATTAAAAATGATTATAAATTAAAAATGAAAATTAACTCAAGAAGAAAATTTTTATTCAATTCACTTGCTCTAACATCAATTCCATTTCTACATAGCGATGTATATGGAAGTATTTTTAAAAAGAATAAATTAGACTTAGCACTTCAAATTTATTCCTTCGCCCCTCTTATATTTCAGAATCAACTTGACATATTAGACTATCCAGAACTAATAAGAAATAAGTATAATATAGGCGCAGCAGAATACTGGTCGATAGCATTTATGGGAAAAGAAAAAGATAAAAATTTTATACGGGATCTAAATGATAGAACAGAAGATAAAGATATTAAGAACTTGATAATTTTAGTAGATAATATTGACTTAAAAACAATGGCAAACGGACCGAGCCTAGCATCAACTATAAAAACTGAAAGAGACGAGGCAATAAATTTTCATAAGAACTGGATAGATACTGCATCTGATATAGGCTGTCACTCCATTAGAGTTAATCTAAGATCAGAAGAACCAGATACAAAAAAAATTTTAGATAATTCATCTGAAAGTATTTCGAAACTAATAGATTATAGTAAAAGTCAGGGAATTAGTATAGTTGTTGAAAACCACGGAGGAATAACAGGAGATGCTGATTGGCTTGTTGAACTTATGAGAAATGTAAACAGTAAATATATTGGAACTCTCCCTGATTTTGGTTCATATAATTTCTGTATAAAACGTGGCGATTTAAATTTAGGAGATATAGAAAGTGATTGTGAAAATCAATATGACAAATATGTTGGAGTTGAAAAACTTTTACCATATGCAAAAGGTATTAGCGCAAAGTCTCATGAATTTAATTCTCAAGGCGATGAAAAATCTACTGATTACTCAAAGATGATGGATATAATTACAAGTTCATCATATAAAGGGTTTATTACTATAGAATACGAGGGAGCTGTAATGAATATGTTTGGAAGTAAAGGAAATTACCTTAACCCACATGAAGGTGTTGAGGCTACGAAAAAGTTGATTAGTAAGTATATATAAATATGGAATGGAAAAGATATTTTTTTAATATAGCTGAGGAGGTAAAGAAAAAATCAAAAGATAAAAACACTCAGATTGGAGCTGTGATAGTTGGGAAAGATAAAGAGATTGTATCTACTGGATATAATTCATTTCCAAGAGGAATAGATGATGAAAAGGAGTATCGACAAGAAAAACCTGAAAAATACTTTTGGTTTGAACACGCTGAGAGAAATGCTATATATAATGCTGCAAGAATTGGAGTATCAACAAAAGGGTGTACGATATATTTGACTTGTGACATTCCCTGTGCAGACTGTGCCAGAGGAATAATAAATGCAGGTATTATAAAAATTTACGCAAAAAAAGGGGCTGGTGCAAAATCTAAAAAATGGGATGAATCTTCAAGAAGAAGTATGCAGATGTTTAAAGAAGCAGGTGTACAAGTCGAATGGTATGACTTTTAAAAATTACTTCCAGTTTTTATTAAAGAAACCTAAAAACATTGGTACGTTTTCCTGATACTTCTTATAGTCAGGATATTTCCTTGAGCTTATTCCCTCACTGAATATAGCACTATTAACAAATAAAACAACTAATAGAACACATCCAACTACTGACCAGTTTAATAATGAGCCGTTAGCTAATGCTCCAATAAAATAAAAGGTAATCCAAATTAATTGTTCACAAGTGAAATTTGGGTGTCTAGAAAAAGACCATAAACCAGTAGTCACAAAACCTCTTTTATAGTCACCATCAAGTTTTTCATTATTTTCAATTCTCCTATATTTTTCTGTCTGGAAATCATACTGTTGTTGATCAGAAATATATTGGATAACAATTAGAATAAACATAAACCCTCCTATCAAATAATCTGTTGTTCCCATTGGCTCAGAACCTTGCCAAGCTGCGAGAATTGGTAAAGTAAATAAAAAGATTAAGCCCATTTGATAAAGACAAATAAAAAATAAATTAAACATTCCCCATGTCAATCTAGATGATAGAAATGGAATAGCCTTTTTCACTTCCACCCATCTATAATCTTCTTCACCTTTCCAAAAATATATGCTGAATCCACCTCTTCTAGCAAAATTATAAGTTAATCTTAAACCCCACAGGGTAACTAAAACCGCCATCATTATCATTCTGTCATCGTATCCAGCTGCTTGAGCAAAATACCATGCATATGCTATAGGGATAAGACTCCAGAATTTATCAACCTGACTATAATTCTTAGCAAGTTCACTTACAACAAAACAATAAATTGCAGAACCAAGATAGAGTTTAGTCATTGATATAAGGGCAGAGTATTGCTCTGCTGTAAATGACGTATCAAAAACATCTGTTCCGAAAGTTATGTATACTAATCCACACAACGTGATTATTAAAAATATTGCTTGTTTTGCTACCATCTAACTTAATGATTTAAATTCCGTTTTTCTTTTTATGAGTTTAATATTATCTAAAAAAATTTATGATATAAAAGAAATACCAAAAAAAACCGGAATATATTTTTTTTTAGATATAAACGGAATACCTATTTATATAGGAAAAAGTTTGAATTTATATAAAAGAGTAAATCAACACATAAACTCAAAAAGTACTAAATCATCTAAACTAAAATCACGATTTGATCACATTAGATACCTCGAGACAAAAAGTGAGTTGATTGCGTTGCTAATAGAGTCTCAGGAAATTAAAAGAAATAATCCAGTACTTAACAGAAAACTTAGAAAAAAAAGAGAAAATATTTATATCAATATTATTGAAGATGATAATGGGTATTATGGTCTTAAGATTTCAAAAATAAAAGAAAATGTTTTGACATCTTTTCAATCCACTCGGAAAGCTAAAAATTTCATAAATTATCTTTCTGAAAAATATAATTTATGTAAAAAATTAAATTATACTAATACTGGAAGTCATTGTTGTCATGCAATATCATTGAGTCAAAATACAAAAAGATGCTTTTGTGAAGATAGTGTGAAGTCTTACAATAGTAAATTTCAAAAAATGAAAGAATCATTAATTCTTCCTAAGAATAAGTTCTTAATGGTAGATAAAAATCATAAAAAACCTTATCCATTTGTTTCCGTTGATAGTGGTACAATTGAAGGATTTGGTTATACCAATAATCCTGATTCAAATTATAGAGCCAACCTAAAAAGATTAGATTTTATTACTAAAGATGAGGTGATAATTGTAAAAAATTATTACAAAAAAAATAATGACAGTTTAGAACTAATTTATTTAAAATGATAAAATATATAGGAAAGGGCATTTACGAACTTAAAACCGTTCAAAAATTACCAATTAGTTTAAAAGAAAGTTGGAGCTTTTTTTCAAATCCAAAAAATTTATTCAAAATAACTCCTGAACATATGAACTTCAGTATTCTAACTGATTTTAATAAAATGTATGAAGGTCAAATAATTAAGTATAGAGTATCTCCTTTTCCATTTTTTCGAGTTGGTTGGACAACAAAAATTACTACAGTTGAAGAACCTTTTAGTTTTATTGACACACAGGAATCTGGACCTTTCAGTATCTGGGAGCATGAGCACAGATTTGAAGAATCAAAAAATGGTGTAATTGCTCACGACATTGTTAAGTTCAAATTACCACTAGGTTTAATTGGAAGAATATTTGGAAGTAGTCTTGTGAAATTTCAGTTAAAAAAAATATTTGAATTTAGAGAGAAACAATTAATTAAAATTTTTAAGAAATGAAAAACATATTAGTAGTTGGAGGGAGCAAAGGGATAGGCAGAGAAATAGTAAATTCTCAGTTAGAGAAAGGAAATAATTGTTATAACTTTTCAAGGACAGAATCAGGTATTAATAACCAAAATTTAATCGAAGAAAAGATTGACATTCTTAGTGACGATTTACCTGATATAGAAAATATTGACTCAGTTATTTATTGTCCTGGCTCAATAAACTTAAAGCCTATACTTCAACTTAAGGAAGAGGATTTTGTAAATGATTTTAATATAAATGTTTTAGGTGCAATTAAAACCGTGAAAACATATTTAAATAATCTCAAAAAAGGTAATGACCCATCTCTACTATTTTTTAGTACGGTGGCCGTAGGGCAAGGTATGCCCTTTCATTCATCTGTATCAGTTGCTAAAGCTGGGATTGAAGGTTTAACAAAATCATTAGCTGCAGAATTGGCTCCTTCTATTAGAGTAAATTGTATAGCTCCAACTATAACAAGAACAGATATGGCTCAGAGAATCTTAAGAAATGAAAAAATTGAGGAAAATATTGCTAATAAACATCCACTAAAGAAAATTTGCGAAGCAAAAGATATTTCGGATATGGCTGATTTTCTGATATCGCATAATGCAAAAAATATTACTGGCCAAATCATGCATGTTGATGGTGGAATGTCAACTCTCAAAATTTAAATTTTGATTCATTTCAGCAGAGAAATTATAGATAAATTAGATAAGGTCTCCAGACTAAATTTAATAAATAGTGTAACTGGATTTAAACCTGCAAACCTAATTGGTACTATATCAAAGCAAAATCAAGAAAATCTAGCGATATTCAGTTCACTAGTCCACCTAGGTTCTAAACCTCCACTATTAGGTTTAGTTACAAGACCCAATTCTGTTCCAAGACATACATATACAAACATTATTGAATCAAAGTTTTATACCATTAATCACGTAAGTGATAATATTATTGAAAGAGCTCATATGACTTCAGCAAAATTTAATCGTGATGAATCAGAATTTGAGAAATGTGATCTTGAAAAAGAATATATTGATGATTTTCATGCACCATATGTAAAAGAAAGTGAATGTAAGATAGGAATGAAATTTGTAGAAGAAGTAAATATCAAAAGCAATGACACAATACTAATAGTTGGAGAAATCATAAATATTATGATAAAAAAAGACTCTGTCGAAGAGGATGGATCCCTAGATTTTGAGAAATTAAATTCAGTTTGTATTTCTGGATTAGATACTTATTACAAGGCACAAAAAATAGTAAAGTATCCGTATGCCAGGAAGAAAAATATTCCAACAAAATGGTTAAGATAAATATCCCTGAAAAGGTCTGTATTGTATGCAATAGGCCATTTTCTTATAGAAAAAAATGGAGGAACTGTTGGGATGAAGTAAAATATTGTTCAAAAAGATGCAGAGGAAATAGATGAAAGAAATTGCAATAATTTTTCCAAACCAACTTCACAGAAATAGTGAAGTACTAGAAAAAAAAATACCTGTATACCTTATAGAGGAATTTCTGTTCTTCAGTCAATATAAATTTCATAAACAAAAAATTGTGTTTCATAGAAGTTCTATGAAAGAATACGAAAATTATTTAATAAATAAATCTATTGAAGTAAGCTATATAGATAGCTTTAACCAATCATCAGACATTAGAAATTTTATTAAAGATATTTCATCAGAAGTTGATAAAATTCATGTTATAGATCCCGTAGATTATTTACTTGAAAAAAGACTAAAAAATGCATGCATAAAATATAATTTATCTTTAGAAATATATGATAATCCATCGTTTATTAATACAAACTCTGAATTGGAGCCATTCTTTAGAAATGATAAAGTAAAATTTTTTCAAACAAGTTTTTATAAAGAGCAGAGAAAAAAATATAATATATTAATTCAAAATTCTAAACCTGAGGGTGGAAGATGGACATATGATGATGAGAATAGAAAGAAATATCCAAAAGATAAAAAACCACCTAAAATAAGTTTTTCAAAAAAAAATAAATTTTATGAAGAGGCAACATCATATGTTAATAAGCATTATGCAGATAATATTGGTATAATTAATGAAAATGTTATTTATCCATCAAACTTTGATGATGCAGATAAATGGCTAGACTCCTTTTTAGAAATAAGATTTAGAGAGTTTGGACCGTATGAAGATGCAATTGTAAAGGAAGAAATTTTTTTGAATCACAGTTTACTTTCACCTCTAATAAATTCTGGTATTCTCTCACCAAAACAAATAATAAATGAAACAATTAATTATTATAAAAAAAATAAAATTCCAATTAACTCTTGCGAAGGATTCATAAGACAGGTTATCGGTTGGAGAGAGTTTATTCGTGGAGTATATAAAGTTAAAGGAAGCTTTGAAAGAACTAGAAATTTCTGGGGATTCGATAAAAAAATACCAAAATCATTTTACGATGGAACAACTGGTATTGATCCTATCGACGACACAATTAATAAAGTACATAATACTGCTTATTGTCATCACATAGAAAGGTTAATGGTTTTAGGAAATTTTATGTTACTGTGTGAGTTTGATCCTGATGAAATATATAAATGGTTCATGGAATTTTTTATTGATTCATATGACTGGGTAATGGTACCAAATGTTTATGGAATGAGTCAATTTGCAGATGGTGGATTAATGTCAACCAAACCATATATAAGTGGCAGTAGCTATATTATTAAAATGAGCAATTATAAGACTGGAGAATGGAGTAAAATTTGGGACTCTTTATTTTGGAGATTTTTAGATAAGCAAAGGGATTTTTTCATTAAGAATCCTAGAATGAGAATGCTAGTAAATTCATACGATAAGATGGATCAAGAAAAAAAAGAAAATTTAAGAGATACTGCTAATAAATATTTAAAAGAAATAGAAATATGAAAAAAGCTATTTACTGGTTTAGAAAAAATTTAAGAATAAATGATAATCCTTCACTTTATAAAGCTATAAATGAAAATGACGAGGTAATTTGTATTTATATAAAAAACTATTCTATATATAATCCATCTGGCATTGATCTTGGAAATATGGGTTCTTTTAGAAAAAAGTTTTTAGATGAATCTGTACTAGATTTAAAAAACAACTTAAAAAAAGTTGGAATTGATCTCTATATTTTTGATGGTGATTTAATTAAGATTTTCAAAGAAATAAAATCTAAGTACTTATCAAATAATATTTATGCATCTAAAGAAGTTGGTTGGTACGAAGAAAAAGAGGAAGAAGAGTTAAAAGAAAATAATTTTGATTTAAATCTTTATGATGATCAATTTCTAATTGAAAGAAATAGTCTACCTTATAAAACTGATGAGCTTCCTCTTATCTTCACTCATTTCAGAAAAAAAATAGAAAAGGTTGTAAAAATCAGAGAAAAAGCTGGAAAAATAACTTATAAAAAAAAGATAACTAAGTACGATTTTAATTTTGAGTCAGATATTAATTTTCAGGATGTAGAATTTCATAAACATTCTAATTTCCCTTTTAAAGGAGGTGAATCTAATGGAAGAGAAAGATTAAAATTTTACTTGTGGGAAAATAAAGGGATTGAGACATATAAGGAAACGCGCAACGGATTAATTGGAACCGAATATTCTTCTAAATTATCTTCATATCTTTCTTTAGGATGCTTATCTCCAGTTACTATATACCATGAGGTAAAAAAATACGAAAGGGAAGTAAAAAAAAACTCATCTACATATTGGCTTATATTTGAGATTCTTTGGAGAGAATTTTTCAGGTACGTTTACCTAAAAGGAAAAAATAATATTTTTATTAAAAACGGTATCAATGGAAATATTTTCAATAAGAATTTCAAAAATGATATTGAATTATTTGATAGGTGGAAAGAAGGTAGAACAGGCCAAGATTTTATAGATGCAAATATGATTGAATTAAATAAAACAGGGTTTATGAGCAATAGAGGAAGACAGAATGTTGCTAGTTATCTCGTCAATAATTTAGATTTAAATTGGATTCTAGGGGCATCTTATTTCGAAAAACATTTAACAGATTATGATGTTACAAGTAACTGGTGTAATTGGATGTATATCTCAGGAGTAGGTAACAATGTTAAAAATTGG
>CEUQ01050458.1_pt1 | contig 16311 bp, 14 predicted proteins | sample 361491 | NCBI WGS metagenome assembly CEUQ01 (sample SAMEA2622796, study PRJEB7988) | marine metagenome | biome: marine biome (ENVO:00000447); feature: marine epipelagic mixed layer (ENVO:xxxxxxxxx); material: "saline water (ENVO:00002010), including plankton (ENVO:xxxxxxxx)" | depth 120 m | reverse complement strand
TTACAGATTTAGAGACAAGACTTAGTGCAGACATGGAATACGGATGGGCCAAATTAATGAGTGAAATTCAAATGAAAGCTTTTAACAAACAATATGGACTAAAATGCTGTCCATTAAGATTTGTCACAGCATACGGTCCGAGAGAAAATGAAACTCATGCAATTATTGCTTTAATATACAAGGCAGTAGAAAAAATGGATCCTTACAAAATCTGGGGAGATGGAAACCAAGAAAGAGACTTTACATATGTTGAAGATATTGTAGATGGGTGTTTACTAGCTGCTGAAAAACCTATCAATGATGGAACTCCAATTAATCTAGGAACAGGTAGACGATACAAAATTAATGAAGTTGTAGAAATGATTTGTGAAATTTTGAATTGGAAACCAAAGGAGTTTTCGTATGAAAAAGACAAACCGGTAGGAGTGTTAAGTAGAGCCTTAGATAATTCGAGAGCAGAAGATTTGTTGGGATGGAAACCAAAGTATTCATTAAAAGAAGGGTTGACTAAAACTATTGAATGGTATATTTCGAGTCATAAGGCTACAGGTAATGTAGAAAACAATCTTTTATTAGAACATAGTTAGAGTGGGAATTTAGAATAATGGAGAAAATTTTTCAATTCGAGCCAAATTTGGGAGAAGAGGAAAAACAAGAATTAATCAGTGTGATTGATTCTGGATGGTATACAGAAGCTGGGAAAACAAGAGAATTCGAAAAGATGTTTGCAGAATTTGTTGGGAGAAAATTTGCAGTTGCTACAACTAGCGGAACAGCAGCATTATGTATAGCAGCACAAGGATTAGGTCTTACAAATAATGATAAAGTGATTGTACCAGATATGACATTTGTTGCATCTCCAAATTCAGTAGTTCTAGCAGGGGCTAAAGTAGAATTAGTTGATATTGAAAAGAAGAATCTATGCCTAGATCTTGATAAAACAAAAGCAATGGTTTCAAAAGATACCAAAGCAATTATGCCAGTTGATTTTAATGGTCGTGCACCAGATTTAGTTGAATTAAAAGAATTTGCTGAAAAATCTAACTTAGCTATCATAGAAGATTCATGCCACGGTATAGGTTCATTTCATGCGGGAAAACATACAGGTAGTTATAGTGATGTAGGTATTTTTTCTTTCAGTACTCCAAAAATTATTACAACGGGTCAAGGAGGAATGTTAGTTACAGACGATAAAGAACTATATGAAAAATTCAAAATGATTAAAGATTTTGGTCGAGACATAGACAAAAAACATCAAATGGAAAATGCTTTTGATCATATTGAATTAGGATATAATTTCAAATTTACAGAGTTTCAAGCAGCAGTAGGCATTGCACAAATGAAGAAACTTCCAGAGAGAATAGATCACAACAAAAAAATGTTTCAAACTTATAGAGAAAATCTTTCAACAATTGATCAAATAGAATTTGTAGATATGGATCTAAAATCTAGTGTTCCATGGTTTGCAGATATTTTATTACCAGATGAAAAGATCAGACAACAATTAATTGAACACTTGAATAATCTTGGAATTGGAACTAGAAAATTTTATCCACCTATTCATAAATTAACTCCATATAGCAAAATTCAAGGAAATTTTGATGTTAGTGATGAGATTTCCGAGAGAGGTCTTTGGCTACCTTCTTCTTCATTCTTAACTGATGAACAAATTGATCTAATATGTAAAAATATCAAGAGCTTTTGGAATTAAGGTACTGTTTTTAAAAATGTCTGAATCAAAAACAATTTTAATTTCTGGAGGAGCAGGATATGTTGGTTCAGCATTAGTGTCAAGAATATTAAGAGATACAGATTGGAAAGTAAAAGTTTTTGATGATTTGATGTATGGAGGAAATTCATTATTCCAATTTTTTAATTTTGATAGATTCTCATTTATCAAAGGAGATTTGAGAAAATTTCAAATGGAAAGTATTCTTGACGATGTAGATTTTGTTGTTAATTTAGCTGCATTGGTTGGCGAACCAATATGCAAAAAATATCCTAAAGAGGCTAAAGAGATCAACTATGAAGCAAATATGAGACTAGCAAAAAGTTGCGAGGCAATAGGAATTTCCAGGTATCTCATGATGTCAACATGCAGTAATTATGGATTAAGAGAAAATCAAGAAATGTTAACAGAGAATGACGAATTACAACCAATATCATTGTATTCAGAAACAAAAGTAGAATCAGAAAAAAAACTTTTGAATGAATATGATAATTTACCAACAATTGTTTTAAGAGCATCAACAGCATATGGGATGGCCTCAAGAATAAGATTTGATCTTCTCTTACATCAATTCATTTTTGAAGCATGGGTAAAAAAACAGATTAATCTTTTTGGACCAAATTCCTGGAGACCAATGATACATGTGGACGACATAGCAAGAGCAATTACTCTTTCATTAATTAATAATGAGAAAATTAAGAGCAAAGATGTTTTCAATGTTGGTTCTAATGACCAAAATTATAAAAAAATAGATTTGGCACAGATGGTTTCTGATAGATTAAATGTAGAGATTGTTGAAAGTCAAACTAAAAAGGATCCTCGTGATTATAGAGTTTCATTTGATAAAATTTCAGAAAAATTAGGATTTTATACAATTCATAAACCAAAAGAATCGGTAGAACAAATAGTAAAATCATTAGAAAATGGACTAATTGATGAAAATGTATTACATGAAAGTGTGAATATAAAATCAGACTAATTAGAATTTAAAAATCCCAATAAACAAATTCCTTTATTATTTGATAGCTCAGTTGTGAACCAGTAGTCAAGGGTCTCATAATTCTTTCACCGCCAATTCTAGCTGGTTCTTTTCCATCAATTTGATATATTGGGATATTTCTTTTTGCACATCTAATACAAGTTTGCTGTTCAATGTTTAAATATTGTGCATCTGTTTTTAATTCATTCCAAATACTTCGTTTTATGATTCTAAATCCATTTAACGCATCAGTGTAAGTTCCTCCAAAGAATGTATTAACTAAAAAGGTAAACATCTTGTTTCCAAAATACTCTAACCAATTTGCATCATCACTTTGTGAATTTGGTCCAAATCGTGAAATGTGTACAACATCATGACCTTCTTTGGTTTTTTGAATAAGTTTTGGAATATCTTCAGGAACATCATTTCCATCTGGACTAAAAAACATCACATAATCAGAGTCAGTTGCATCTGTTCCTACTCTACAAGCATTTCCTTCACCTTTATTTTTTTGATGAATTACTCTAAATCCTAATTCTTGTGCTTTTTCAATTGTACCGTCAGTTGAACCTCCATCAACAAAGACTATTTCATCAGCCCATTCTTTTTTGACTTGTGGCATAATTACCGAAGTTCCATCAATTTCATCCAAAGTGAGAACAAAAACTATTACAGACATGTGATTACGATATCAAATTTATTTAAAAATCATTGGATGAAAAAGTCATAGACATATAATTAGAATATTAATTTTGTAATTTATAGGAAAAAGCACCAGCAAGTTTTAATGCAAAAAATCCGACTATAACAGAATACCATATAGTGAATAATCGAATAAAAATAGTCAATGTTGCTGCAGTAGACAATGTTAAGCCTTGCAAATTTAATAATCCAGTAAATGTTCCTTCAAAAACTCCAATTCCACCAGGAATGAATGATGCAACACCAAGAATTATTGATGTAGCATACGTTGGTATTACATCAAAAATATCAAGTAAATCTATTCCAAATGATTGCAGTATAAAATATACTGCAATAGATTCAAAAATCCAATAAACTGCAGATAAGATTGACGAAATAACAAAAATTCGAGGTTTTGTAGATTCTTTAATCACATCATAAGAATTCATAAAAGAATCTGAATATTTAGATAAAAAATTAATTTTTGATATTTTTTGAATAAAAATATGAAAAAGACTTTCAGAACGAAGAATAAAGAAAATTAGAATCAGTATACACGTAGTTATTAAAATTATAATTCCACTAAAATCAAAAACTAGTATACCAAAAATCGATATTATAATTATTCCAATCGCATTATAAAATCGTTCAATCAAAATTACAGGAGCAGAAATCCTAATTGGTAAATCAAATTTTTTCTTAAGTAATTGAGATTTTAGTAATTCACCAACTTTTCCAGGTGTTACACTAAGAGCAAAACCACTTAAAAAAATTGGAAAGTTTTCTTTATGCGGTAATGAATAATCTAGATTTTTTAATAATAAAATCCAACGAAAGTATAGAGCAATCCAACCTGCGGAAACTAGTGATAAAATTAAAGGAAGATATTCAATTTTAAAATCTATAATATTGTCAGATAATTTATTTAAATCACTAACAAAAAGAAATATTGCATAAACAACAATAGAGCTAATTAAAAAAATAAAGAATTTTTTATTAAATTTCATGTTAATTTTTTAATTTAAGTATTAACAGAGAGTTATTTTTAAAGAATGATTCAATATTTACTTCTTGAATTACTTCAAATATTTTGGAAATATCATCAAAAAATGATTTTGAATTTTTTGATGATTTAAGAAAATGAATTATTAAATAACCAGAATCTAAAAGGAATGAATTAACAATATCAATAATCGATTCATAAGAATAATCTGAATCATGGATGTAAATAACAGAAAATTTATTATTTTTTATTTCATCAAAATTATTTATTTTTATCAAGTTTTCTTCATTTGGAAATTGTATTTGGTTTTTTGGGAAAAAGAAAATTTTTTCATTATTTTCAACTAAATCTAATAAATTTAGTGATGTATTAGGATCTATTTTACCAATATACAATAACAATGAATTTTTATTTATTGGAATTACTTCCAAGCCACATAAGATAGCTGCTGATAAGCTACTTTGAAACGGATTCCATATTCTAAAATTTTTTAGATCATTAATTTTTGAAGTGAATTTTTTTGTTAATGGATAATTGTTTGTATTCACATCATTCTTAATTATTTGATTAAAATTCATTATCATCTATCCCAATCAAATTTTTTATTTATTAAAGAATACAGTTCCTGATTATGAGGTTTAAAATAATCTATCAGCATATCGCGAGTAGTTTCTTTCATGGGAGGATATTTCCCTTTTCCAATACCAATATTTTTCCTTTTTACTTTTTTTAAATGAATTTCTTTTAAATTAAAAAATGAAAATAATGAATTCATTATTTCATTATAGTTTTCATCTAATTCTTCGGTAGAGAAATGTTTGAATTGGTTTTCTGAAAAAATTTTAAACCAATTTTTAAGGTTGGAAGCATAATGACCATGACGAAGATAAGAAAATTGTAAATAATTTACTGCATGAATGTTATTAATTTTTGATTCTGGTGAATCTTTCATCATTTCAATTCGAGAAATTTCAGATTTGATAGAATCATCAAAAGTTGAGTGATCCCAGCCGAGCTTGAAAGAATGATTGTATGCTGAATATGCACGATCAATAGGATTTCTAAAAAAATTTATCAGTTTGGCATGTGGTAATGTTTCTTTGATTCTCTGTGGTGCAAGAGGATGGTTTAGATAAGTTCCTGATGCTTCACCAATAATTTTAAATTTTGAAAATTTGGTTGGGAAATGAGATTTGTACCAAGATAGAGATTTGGATGCAAATGTAACGTCAAAATAATACACTCCAACATTATATTTTGTACCAGATTTAATTTCAGGATGCTGATTAAGATATGATAAAACACTGTGTTTTCCAGCTTTGCTTGTTCCAATAATTAAAAAATGTGGTAAATGTCGGAAAGAACTAGTTACAAGTCTAAAAGCATAATCAAGAGAAAATTTGTATGGATTTAAGGTAGGATGTGTTAGAAGAAAACCTCTCATATCAGATTTAAAAGTCATAAAATTTTCTCAATTAGGATGTATATCAAAGTCACTACAAAATAAAAATAGATTTTGAGACAAAAGTGTAGTAATTTGTAACAAGAGATATAAAATTTTAAAAATTTATCTATTCAATGGTGATTAGAGTTCTTGCTATTGGAGATGTAGGAAACATAATTAGAACTATACAAAAATATACAAAAAAATCAAAAATTCATATTATAAATTATCCCAGAGATGGAGCGGCTACGTTTACAAATCCAGAAGATATTGAAACTTTTGAAACATGGAAAGTCAAAGAACATGTAAACAAAATTAATGAAATCAAGAATGATTTTGATGTTTGCATAGTAATGGCAACAGAAAGAACTGCATATTTAGCTGATCTTAATTATATATCCTATTACGTTGGAGGAGATATTGAATCACCTAGATTTAAAAAAAATGCCAAAGCTATAATTGCTCAAGGACAAGAAAGAATACACTCACGAAATTTTTTAGAAAGAAAATTTTATTGGAATGCATTTAAAAATGCGGTAACACATGTTGCAGGCGTTTGGCAATTTTCTGAATTAGAAAAATATACCAAAGAAGGAATAAGAAATGTCATGTTGCCCATAGATACAGATGAATTTAATGAAAATGTAAAACCTATTGAAAGAAAGAAAACAAAATTTACATTTTTTTGTCCAATGAGAATGGAAAAATGGAAAGGAACAGATTTGTTATGGGAAGCGTTAAAATTTTGTAAATCTGATTTTGAGATTTTAAGTGTGGAATGGTTTGGAGAGAGAACAGAAGAAGAAAGAAAATTTAAAGAAAAAATTATCGATGAGAAACCTGAACAAGTGAAATTTATTCCAATAGTTAAAAGATCAGAAATTGCAAGATATTATACATATGCAGACGCAGTAATAGCAAATTTATTTTTTGGTACATTTGAATTAGTGGGATTGGAAAGTGTAATGTGTGGAACACCAGTTATTCAATATACAGATAAAAAGAAAGATATTGTTTTGAATGATTTAACATTGAAATCTCCATTTCAACCATTTTCCAACGATCCAAAAGTCATTGCGGAAATAATCGATAAAATTGTTCAATCAAAAGAATTTAGAGAAGAATTATTTTTTCAAGAACAAAAGTTTGTCAATCAAATTGCAGATCCAACGAAATGTGCCGAATGGTGGGATAATTTATTTGAGAAAGTCTTTAAAGAATATGGAACAATTCACAAAAAATCATCACCCATTAGGAAAAAATTTAGAATGGTCAATTTTTTGTTTGGAAATAGGCTATATCTATCAAAGATTCGAAATACGATTTTAAGGAAAAAAACCGTCTACGAGGGACAAACATTGTATAATCCTTAGTAGAAAAGTGACTAATTATTTATATAAATAAAATAATCAATTTTTAATTATGGCAGGAGCAAAAAATTCAAATTTTGCGGAAAAACTTACTCCTTACTTAAAACAAAAACTTGTTGAAACTAGTGAAAAGTATGGAATTGACTCAGATGAATATAGAGCATTTGAAAGACAATATCTAAAATCAGACGATGAGGCAAAAATAAATCATGAAGATCGTTTAAGACATTATCAAGCTGAATTGCATATACATTATCAAGGAAAAGCTTTGAGAGGTGTAGAGAGATTGTATAGAAGGACAATTCTTGTAGAGCCTACTATGGTTTGTGCAGCTCATTGTCGCTGGTGTACAAGAGGTCAGTATCCATTATTTGGTTTGACAGAAGATGAAATTACGACTTTTGCAAAGTATGTTGGAAGCGATGATGTAAAAGATGATTTAAAAGAAGTTTTGATTACTGGCGGGGATCCATTGATGATTCCTAAAAGATTAGAATTTATTTTTTCACAAATTAATAAATTTGCACCTAATGTTGAAATTGTTAGAATTGGTACTAGATTACCAGTTCAGGATCCGTCCAAAGTTGATGATGAATTAATTTCTGTACTAAAATCTGTGGATCCTATTAAATTAGAGATTGGAACTAACATTAATCATCCATCTGAATTAACAGTAGACGCAAGAAAAGCATATACCGATATTTACAAAGCTGCCTTCAAAATTTATGATCAATCAGTTTTACTGAAAGGAGTTAATGATAACGTTGAAGTCTTAACTGAACTATATGATGGATTTAGATACTTAGGAATTGAAGCTCACTATTTGTTTCATTGTTTACCTATGCAAGGAATGGGACACCATAGAACATCTGTTCAAAAAGGTTTGGAAATTGCTGCACATATAGCTAATTCTGGAATAGTATCTGGTAGGTCCAAACCAATGTACACTTTAATCACTGACATAGGAAAAATAATGTTATACCACGGTACGATTATAGAACGCAATGAAAAAAATGAGTTATTAATTCAATCTCATTTTACCAGGGATGATTTCAAATATAGAAATCCATCATGGGAATTACCAAAATCTGCTTTTGAAGATAAAAATGGTTTTCTTCGTGTATGGTATCCTGATGGTAATGATGATAAGGATAGTCTAAAAATTTCTAATAAAAGAGAGATGGATCAATTTTTCTCTATTCCAATAAATAGAGTCAAAAAATAACTAAAGAAATCTTCCTACCCGGTATAATGCCAAAGCTGCACGTAGCCAAATTCTAATATCATTGTAAACTGGAATTTGGTATTCTTCAATAATTTTAGAAATTTTTTTAGTATATGAGCCACCAATGCAGCCGACTAAGATAGGTTTCTTCTTTTTTTTCGAAAAATTTACCAAAATTTTTACAATATTTTCATCTAAAGGATTATCTTGAAATGCAAACCATGGCATTATAATGTCAATATTTTTTTCATCATAAAATTGCTTAATTATGAAATCATAGTCAGAAGATGTTGCACCATGAGAGGCACCTACAAAATCTATAGGATTTCCGGATTTTCCAATAAAATAATTTGCAGGGAAATGTTTTTGAATTTTTTTATTTTTGTTAGATGAGAGAGGAATCGTTCTTAATTCAATTTTCTCAATATAATCAAGACATGCAACTAAAGGGCCAGCTCCATTACTACAAAGTCCAACACGATTGTTTTTTGTAAGAGGTTGCCATGCCAATGCCTTTAAAACACCAACTAATTCTTGATAACTGTCAACTGAGATAATTCCTGCTTGTTTGAATGCACCCATAATCATTTCATTAGAACCGCCAAGTGAACCTGTGTGTGATACAGCTTGTTTTGCACCAGAAAGTGTATTTCCTGTTTTCCAAATAACAATTGGTTTTTTCTTTTCTTTGATTACACGTTTTGCAGTATTGATAAATTTTCTACCATCATCAAATCCTTCAACGTACAATCCAATTACTTTAGTTTGAGGATCATTTGCAGCATACCATATCATGTCTGCCTCATCAACATCAGAACGATTACCAAAACTAATCATCTTTGATAAACCAAATAAGTCAGCACTTTCTAACATGCTAATACTCATAGTTCCACTTTGTGAAAAGAATGCAACGTTTCCTAATTTTGGTCGTTTCATTCTAGATTGATCAAAAAATGTGGTATCCAATCTATTTGCTGCATTAAACATTCCAATACAGTTAGGACCAATTACACGAATTTTATGTTTCAATGATAATTTCTTTATTTCTGCTTCCATTACGGCTCTATCCCCACCAAGCTCTTTACCACCACCAGAAATAATCACAATATTGTGAATTCCTTTTTTTGCGCAAGTTTTCATTATAGCGGGACATCCTGAAAGATCAACACATGCAACAACGAGATCAACTTTTTGATTGATTGTCTCTAGTGATGGATAACATTTGATTCCAAGAATTTTCTTTTGTTTTGGATTAATCGGATAGATTTTTGCATTAGATTTATTATTTTTTAATGATTTTAACACTGAATTTGAAATTTTCTCTTTTTTTGTCGATACCCCAACTAAAGCAATAGATTTTGGAGTAAAGAATTTTTCCATTGAATTAACGATTGGTTTTACTTTTGAAATTGAATTCCGTCTAAGTTCTTTATTTAGAATGATTTTTGCATCTACTACATAATATGATTTTGGATAAACTATGACTGGGTTAAAGTCGATATTGTTAATGTAATCTGCATTATGAATTACCATTTTTCCAATTTGGACTAATGCTTTTGCAACCATGTTAGTATCAATTGGAGTGCTTCCACGGAAACCTTTGAGAAGTTTTGAACCTTTTAGTTCATCTAACATTGATTTTGCATCAGATGTTGTGATTGGTAACATTCTAAATACAACATCTTTGAATACTTCAGTCATCACACCGCCCAATCCAGCCATAATCATAGGTCCAAATTGTGGATCATTTTGTATACCTACAATTAATTCAACGCCACCTTTTGGAACCATCTTTTCCAAAAGAATTCCTTTTACATCAACTCCTTTCTTTTTTGATAACCGGTCATACATATCATTAAAAGTTTTTTTTACATCAGCAACATTATCTAAACCAACTTTTACTCCACCAACATCAGTTTTGTGAAGAATTTGTGGAGATACAACTTTCATTACTAAGGGAAATCCTAATTTTTTTGCTTGTTTTGCTGCTTCGTCAGCAGATTTTACTAGTACAAAGCCAGGAACTTTAATTCCGTATTTCTTTAGAATTGTTTTTGATGATTCTTCAGTAATTACTTTGTGATCTGTATTGATAATTTTTTCGAAAAATTGATTAGTTAAATTTGATTTTGAATTCATAGTTTTTCAGTTATTTTTTCTTAATAATCGTGCAGGTGAACCTACAAGAATTGAATTTTTAGGGAAATTTTTTCTTACTAAACTACAAGAACCAACAAGACAATTATCACCAAGTTTTACTCCGACGTCGATCATTGAATGTGGTGCAATTAAACAATTTTTTCCTATTTTAGATCTACCACAAATCGAACTCCCTGCAGAAATCCAAGTAGATTTTCCAATACTGGTATTATGTCCTATATTGCAATGTTGATCTATTTTTACATCATCATCGATAATTGTTGTGTCTAAAGCAGCTTTCTCTATAATTGAACTTGAACCAATCCAAACGTTTTTTCCAATAATAATTGAACCGATGTGCGGAAAATGTTGACTTGATTTTCCATCAAAAATAAAACCAAACCCTTCTTCGCCTATTACCGAATTAGATTGAATAACAGAATTATCACCAATTTTTGTTTTACCAAAAATAGATGTGTTGCTAAGAATTTTTACATTTTTTCCAATTGTGACATTTTTTCCAATATAACAATATGGACCAATGTGGACGTTTGTTCCAATTTTTGCATTTTTGTCAATTATACTTGAGGAATCTATGCCAGGTTTGTATTCATTTTTTACAAAAAATTTCATCATGACACGACAAAAATCAAGTCTTGGATTTTTTGAAAGTAAAACTGGTATATTTTTAATTTTTTTCTTTGTTTCTTTATCACAAATTAATAAAATATTTTTATAATTTTCCAATTTTTTTAAATTATAAACACTAGTTTCTTTCAATTTAAAATTTGTATCAGAAATATTAGAATGAAATAGTATTGAATTATTTTTTACATTTTCTAATGAAGAAACTGATACAATATCAAAATTTTTTTCAGTGTAATTAATTTTTAAGAAATTAGCAATTTTTTTAGCAGATACTTTTGTTGTCTTAGGTTCAAACAATTACATTATTAAAAAAATCAATGAATTAATAGTTTACCAAAAAAACATTAGTAAAATCATTCAATAAATATTAACAAAAATAGTTTTTATAAGAATAGTTTATCTAATCAAACAATCAAGTAATCATAAAATGATAGTTGATAGTAATTTAAAAAAAGAATTCAAAAATAAGATAATTCTCATTACGGGAGGAACTGGTTCAATTGGATTAGGAATAATCAAACAATTAATGAAATTTGAACCAAAACAAATTAGAATATTTTCAAATGATGAAAATTCAATAGTGGAAGTTAAGGAATCAATAGGAGATAAGAAAATTTTTCAATTCATGGTAGGGGATGTCAGAGATAAAGATAGATTACAATTGGCTATAAGAAATGTTGATATCGTTTTTCATGCAGCTGCAATGAAGCATATTGATATTTGTGAACAAAATCCATTCGATGCTGTTAAAACTAATGTTATAGGAACCAGCAACATACTAGAATTATCAATAATGGAAAATGTTTCCAAAGTAATTTTCATTAGTACCGATAAAGCCACTAATCCATCAAGTACATTAGGTGCTAGTAAACTACTAGCTGAAAGATTAACTTTAGATGCAAGTTCATACACAGGAGAAAATAAAACAGTTTTTGCCATAGTAAGATTTGGAAATGTTTTAGGTTCAAGAGGTTCAGTATTCCAAATATTTCAAAAACAAATTCTTTCAAACAGTCCCTTAACAGTTACAGATGCAAGGATGACGAGATTCATTATGTCCATAAGTGATGCATCTAAAATGATTTTGAAAGTGACAAATATTGCTAAAGATGGCGAGATATTTATTTTAAAGATGCCTTCAGTAAAAATAGAAGAATTAGCAAAAGGAATGCTTAGTGTATTTAAAAAGAAATTTCCAAATCATAAAATATTAAATAAAATTCAAATTTTAAAATCAAGGGAAAGAGAACGATTTGATGAATTTTTAATTACAAATGAAGAACAATTGTATTGTCACGATATTGGCCAAATGTATAAAATTTCAAAGAAGGAAAACAAAAAACCAGTTTCAATCAATAATTTTAATTCAAAAACTTCAGAGAAGATTTCAAAGAAAGAATTAGAAAAAATCATCAATGAACTAATAGATGAGTATATTACATATTAAAATAAATTGAAAAAAAATAATTGGAAAATTCCACTGTATAGAGTCTCAAATGATAGTTCAGAAATCAAAGCAGTCTCAAAAGTTATCAAGAGAGGTATGGACTGGGCAATTGGTCCAGAAATTGAAGAATTTGAAAAATCATTAGCTTCGTATATTGGAACAAAATATTGTGTTTCGTTTAATTCAGGAACATCTGCAGGACATGCAGCATTATTAACATATAATTTGAAAGAAAAACATCAAGTTTTAATTCCATCATTTAGTTTTATTGCAACAGGAAATTGGCCATTAATGGTTAATTCTGAAGCGAAATTTGTGGATATTGAAGAAGAAAATTTTGGAATGGATCCATATCAATTAAAAAAATCAATTTCTAATAAAACAAAAGTCATTATGCCAATTCATTACGCAGGGTTACCGTGTAAAATAAAGGAAATTAAAAAAATTGCAAAAGAAAATAAAATCAGTTTAATTGAAGATGCTGCAGAATCAATAGGTGCTAAAGTTAATAGACAAAATGTTGGAACATTTGGGGAATTAGGAATTTTTAGTTTTGCTGGAAATAAAATTCTAACTTCAGGAGAAGGAGGAGCAATAGTAACTAATTCAAAAGAAAAATTTGAGAAATTAAAACTAATACGTTCTCATGGAAGAAAAACAACAGGCAACTACTTTTCTAGTATTCAGACCCCACAATATGTTCAATTAGGATATAATTGGAGAATGTCATCAATAACAGCAGCATTATGTTCAGCACAGCTAAAGAAAATTGAAAAATTAATTGACTCTAGAAGAAAAAATGCAAAATATTATCAGAAAAAATTACAAAAAAATAAAGAAATCATAATTCACGAAGAACCAAATGGTTACAAACATGTTTACCAACTTTATTCAATTTGTCTACCATCCAGGACAATTAGAAATGAATTATCAGCATTTCTGGCAAAAAATGGAATAATGTCAAAAGTATTTTTTGAACCAATACATTTGTCTAAACACTTCTTTAATAGTAAAATTAAACAAAATGAAATGAAAAATACGGAGAAAATTTCGGATTGTATTTTATCGTTACCGATGTACCCAGATTTAACAAAAAATGAAATTGATGAAATTTCAGATGTAATTAGTGAATTTTTTGAGAAGAGAGAATCTAATTAATTTATAGTTATAATTATTATCTAGAAAATTTATGCATTAATAGAATGAATATTTTAGTTATAGCACCACACCCAGATGATGAAGTTTTGGGTATGGGAGGAACGATTAAGAAATTAAGTAAAAAAAATAAAATTTTATTATGTGTTGTTTCAGAAGGAGCCACTGCACAATATAAAAATAAAAAAATGATTCAAGTTAGAAGAGATGCTTGTAAAAAATGTTCAAAGATTTTGGGAATTTCAAAGATAATCTTTCTAGATTTTCCAGATATGAAATTGAATTCATCTCATCTAGAAATTAATAAAAAACTAGAAAAAATTATCCAAGAGTTTAAACCAGAAATTGTTTATACCTCACCAAAAAATGATTTGAATTTGGATCATAAAGCAGTTTTTGATTCAACACTAGTTGCATGTAGACCAAAATCAGGAGTAAAACAAATTTTATGTTACGAAATGCACGGACAAGTAAAAACACCATTTTTACCAAATGTTTTTGAGAATATAGAAAAAGAAATTGATTTTAAAATTAAAGGATTCAAAATGTATAAATCTGAAATTGAAAAGTTTCCAAATTCAAGATCAATAATTGCAATTGAGAATTTAGCGATTATGAGAGGAATTCAAGTAGGATTTAAAAAAGCAGAAGGATTTGAATTAATTCAAAACATAATTAAATAATTATTTATCCTGTATTTCTTTTTTAATAAAATCAATATCAGAATTATTTACAAATGTTCTATTTTTTGTGAAGTCATCGTATGTTTTAATTAATTTTTTTAGATTTTCTGAATCGTTAGGTTCTAACTTTTCATTGTTAACTATTTTAGTTAATAATTTTATTAATTGTAAATTCATTCTAAGATTCATTTCATTATTGACAGTATTACGTCTTTGATACGGATTACTTTCAATCATTACATCAATTTCAGATTTGAAGGCCTTTGTTCTTTTAAAATGCGCATATCCTATTGCAATTAAAAGTGGAATACCAACAGTAACAATTATGATAATGTATACTTCAAATGATGGAAAAACAGATTTCAATGATGGATAATTATCAATTGCAAGAAAATATGTAACAGTTAAAGTGTTAATAGCTGCTAATACAAATGCAAAATATGTGGACCATCCCATTCGAAAATAATACCATGCACGAAACGGTATACTATCTTTTGGCATATTAAAGAAAAAAATTCTTAGGATATATCAATTTCACTATTATCAGGTAACTAGTAGATAATTCTTGTGATAGTTTATGCGGATTACTTCTGTATGGCGATTCTGTGTTTGATTTTGATTATTATAAGAAATATGAAGATGAATGCAAAGGGTATCATTAACAAATAAAATACATTGTAATTGATTTCAGTATTTTTTTCAGGAGGAATAGTTTCAAAAGATTTTACAATTCCATTTTTTTCTAATTGTAATAAATGCACTGGACTCAATTCCGAATCAAAGTAGTATCGATGAGGAGATCCTACTACAATTTCAACAACTCCATCATTGTTAATGTCAGACAATTCAGATAGAGCAAAACCAAAAGCATCTTGAGTTTGTAAATTCTGTTGAAAATTTCCTTCAGTAGAAGAAATTTTTTGTGAATCTTTTACTGTACCGTCAGAATTTAATGAGAGAATGTAGACAGCACCACGTGAAGAGCCTTTATTTTGTTCAAACATAGTTTCGGGTAACCATAAAGTATCATCATCTCCAGGAGCTCCTACCGCGATGTCAGTAATTCCATCATTATTGATATCACCAATATTACTAAGAGATGTACCAAACATATCACTATCATCTAATTGATCAGAAAAATTTTTTTGATTTGAATTAATTTTTTCATAAGATTTGACGGTACCGTCAGAATTTAAGAAGAGAATGTAGACAGCACCACGTGAAAAACCATTTTCACTATCACCATGAGCTCCTACCGCGATGTCAGTAATTCCATCATTATTGATATCAGATAAATTGACTAAATCAATTCCAAAGATATCATTTTCATTTAATGCATCAAAATTTCCTTGAGTATCTGAAATTTCTTGTGATGATTTTACTGTACCGTCAGAATTTAAAAGTAAAATATGTACGGCACCAACACGTTTCATTTCACTCCCAGGTGAATAGTTTTTGTGAGCTCCTACCGCGATGTCAGTAATTCCATCACCATCAAAATCATTTAAACTTGTAATTGCATTTCCCCAACAATCACCACTATCTATTATTCCTTGAAAATTTCCCTCAGTAGAAGAAATTTTTTGTGAGTTTTTTACTGTACCGTCAGAATTTAAGAAGAGAATGTAGACAGCACCAGTGTTATATCCACCATCATCATCGTGATAAGCACCTACTACGATGTCAGTAATTCCATCATCATCAAAATCACCAATACTCGATATTGCTCGCCCAAATGCATCATAAGGATCAAGAGTTTCTTGAAAATTTCCCTCAGTAGAAGAAATTTTTTGTGAGTTTTTTACTGT
>CEUQ01031562.1_pt1 | contig 16317 bp, 9 predicted proteins | sample 361491 | NCBI WGS metagenome assembly CEUQ01 (sample SAMEA2622796, study PRJEB7988) | marine metagenome | biome: marine biome (ENVO:00000447); feature: marine epipelagic mixed layer (ENVO:xxxxxxxxx); material: "saline water (ENVO:00002010), including plankton (ENVO:xxxxxxxx)" | depth 120 m | reverse complement strand
CTTATTCCACTACATTGATAGATCGTTTAATTATGGTATAAAGTGAATTAAAACAATATGACAAGAATTTATAAAATATTATTTATAGCAATTTTGGTTTCAGATATATCATTTAGTCAAAATGATATTAAAAAATTGCCTACTGGTTTTTCATCTATATCAGGAGATAATAAAATTCATTTTTCCTTAGATGATTATGAGCTGAAAGACGTGAATATTAATGGACAAATCTTCAAAAAACCAGTTGTTCCATTAGCAGGATTAAAATCAGAAGAGGGTGAGCCAACCTTGCCAACAATTACGACATTTTATCAAGTAGCTCCTAATAAATCATATTCTATTAATGTTAATATTATTTCTTCTGAGTGGATCGATAATGTGGATATTTTACCTCATCAATCATGGAGTCATCAACCAGATGAGATTAATACACTGTTCAAAAGAAAGGTGGAATTATATACTTCTGATACAAAATATCCTGAATATCAAGGACAAGTTTCAAACACATTTGTTTTTAGAGATTTGCCAGTAGTTGAAGCTTCAATTACTCCTTTTAATTATTATCCATTATCTAGAAGGCTTGAAGTAATTACTTCAGCAGATATTGAGTTGATAGAAATAGATGATATTGAGCCTATCCAAACCCCAAATCGCATCTCTCGAGTTTTTGAACCACTATATGAAGCTTTGGTTGTTAATTATAATCGATCTACAGATAATGATAATTATCAGAAACCATCTATATTATATATATTGCCAAGTAACTCTTCTAATTTAATGGCAAATCTAGAAATTCTATTTGATTGGCGTCATCGATCTGGATATGTGGTTAATTATGTTTCTACAAATACGACAGGGAATAGTACTAGTTCAATAAAAAATTATATTAGTAATGCCTATAGTACTTGGGAACATCCTCCAGAATATGTTGCATTGGTAGGTGATGCAAATGGAAGCTATTCAATACCAACATATTTTGAAAATTATAGTAGCTATAATGGCGAAGGAGATCATCCTTATTCCCAATTAGTAGGTAATGATTTATTACCTGAAATAATAATAGGAAGATTATCTTTTAGCTCGACAACAGAGCTTGCTACGATGATTAATAAAACTGTTCAATATGAAAGTAACCCTTATATGAGTCAGAACTGGTTTCATAGCGCATCAGTCGTAGGTGATGCTTCGACATCTGGAATATCTTGTGTGATAACTAGTGAAAATATAAAAGAGTTAATGGAATATAATGGATACGGTGATGTTCGGACAATTTATAGTTCTCCATTTCCTTCTCAGATGGTTGCAGATCTTAATGATGGTTTAACTTTTTTTAATTATCGTGGATATTATGGAGTAAGTGGATTTAACTCTGGAAATATCAATAGTCTATCTAATGGATTCAAATTGCCAATTGCTACTGTTATTACTTGTGGTACTGGTTCTTTTTCATCTGGAACAGCTATATCCGAAGCATTTGTAAGGGCTGGGACTCCAGCTCAACCTAAGGGCGCGGTAGCATCTGTTGGAACTGCAACAATAGGTACACACACTATGTTCAACAATGCTGTTAATATGGGTTTTTATTATGGTGTTTTTGTTGATAAGATAGAAACTGTAGGCGCAGCTTTAGTTAGAGGTAAATTAAATTTATTACTTAATTATCCTGATAACCCCAATAATTGGGTAGATATATTTACTCATTGGAATAATCTTATAGGTGATCCTGCGCTGCAGATGTGGACAGATGTCCCACAGTCTTTCACGGTAAACCATGATAATTCAATTTCATCTGGAACCAACTATATTGATGTAGAAGTAATGGATTATTTCAACCAACCAGTTGAAGGCGCATATGTAACCATTTTAAAAGGCGAAGATATTATTTTTGAGTCTGGCTATACAGATTTTAATGGTCGAATCACTTTGCCCGTATCTTTTTCATCATCTGGAGGAGTGTATTTGACCGCTACAAAAAGAAACTTTATTCCTTATCAAGGACAGTTTCAGATTATTGATGAAAGTGTAAATGTTAACTCCATTGAAGGTGCATTTACTATTGATGATGATATGAATGGTAGCTCTTCTGGAAATGGAAACGGTATAATTGATAGTGAAGAGATAATTGAATTAACTATACCTATTTATAATTATGGTACAGAAGATGCTGAGGGCGTGTATTGTAAGTTAATTGGTGGAAATGAATTCATTAACTTTAGTGTTGATAGTTTATATATAGGAAATTTAATGAGTGGTATGACTGGTAATGAAAGTCAAGCATTTGTCTTTGAAGTTGAATCTGGTGTATTAGAAAATGAAAATCTCCCAATAAGATTATTAGTTAAAGATATAAATGGTACTAGTTGGCAGAGTCAAATCCATCTTTCTATTTCAGGTACTATGCTTTTTGCAGATAAGGTTTATGTTTATGATGACCCAGTTTTTGGAGATGATATTCTTGACCCTGGTGAAACAGCCGAGATTTCAATTGAGATTTCAAATATTGGTTCAATGATAGCGAATAATATCACTGGTAGGTTATATTCAAATTTTTCAGGATTAGAAATTGTAGATGATCAAGGGTTTTGGCCTTTAGTATTACAAGATAATTATTCTATTAATACTACAGATAAATTTGAAGTTGTTGCTGCAGAGGATATAATACCAGGTACAATAGTTGAATTGTTTATTGATTTAGAATCTTCAAATGGTGCGACCCAAACTGCAAATATTCCAATGCAAATTGGTACTCAAGAAGTAGATGATCCGCTTGGTCCAGATGCATATGGATATTATGCATACGATAGTGGCGATATATTATACTCAAATGCACCTTACTTTAATTGGATAGAAATTGATCCTTTATATAATGGACCTGGTACTCAATTGCCATTAAGTGATTATGGAGATAACCAAGATGATGTAACCACTGTAAATCTTCCGTTTACTTTTAAGTTTTATGGTATAGAATACGATCAGATCAGCGTTTCAAGTAATGGATGGGTTTCAATGGGTTCTACTTCCATGCAATCATTTAGGAATTATCATATTCCTGGTCCAGGAGGCCCATCTCCAATGATCGCAGTATTTTGGGATGATCTTAACACGACTACTAGTGGGGGACGTGTTTATAAATGGTATGATGAAACAAATCATCAGTTTGTTATACAATGGTCAAATTTGAGAACTTATGATAATAATACTTTAGAAAATTTTCAGTTAATTCTTAAGGATTCTCAACACTATTTTACTCCAACAGGCGATGGAGAGATTTTGATGCAATATGCAGATTTTAATAATACATCAACTGGGAACTATGGTTGGGGTCAAGTCCATGGAAATTATTGTACAGTAGGATTAGAAGATCAAACTGAAACTATTGGACTTGAATATACCTTTAACAACGCTTATCCTGTTTCAGCTATGCCTCTTGCAGATTCTACAGCCATATTATTTACTACTAGAGGAGCAAATATTTTACAACGTGGTGATATTAATCAAGATGGATTATTAAATATTACGGACGTACTTACTTTAGTTGACTTCGTTCAATCAGGTAATACTGGAGGATTGAATCCTTATCTTGCAGATGTAAACGCAGACGAAATCATCAATTTTCTGGACATGATAAGTATTGTTCGGGAAATAATGGGTTATTAGGTAATTCTAATGATCATATCACCCCTTTTCTTTCTTGGAACGATTGTTCTAATACTAATTCTAATAGGATATATTGAAAGAGCAAACCATCAACATGTAGTTTCAAATATACCTTTAAGGATACATGTAAATGGAACACGAGGTAAATCAAGTGTAACGCGATTAATAGCTGCAGGGTTACGTGCAGGAGGGATGCGAACTTTTGCAAAAACAACAGGAACGGCGCCAAGAATTATTGATTCAAAAGGGAAAGATAGAATAATTCATAGATTGCGTTCAGCATCAATTGGTGAACAAATTAAATTATTACGATTGTTTTCTAAAGAAAAACCCGATGCTGTAGTAATGGAATGCATGGCAGTGCAACCAGAATATCAATGGATATCAGAGCACCAAATGATACAATCGCATATTGGAGTCATAACAAATGCTCGACCAGATCATCTAGAAGAAATGGGTCCAACTATTGATGATGTCAAGAAATCATTGGGTAATACTATCCCGTATAATGGAAAAATAGTTCTTGGAGAAAAAAATATCATTGATTCTGTTTCAGATGTGACTGCATTAAGGAGTACTAAATATTTTGTAGCAGATGAAAATAAAATTACAGATTCCCAATTAGCAGGATTTTCATACATTGAGCATCCTCAAAATATTGCAATTGCTTTAAAGGTTTGTAAAGAATTAGGTATTGACCAAGAGACGGCTCTCAATGGTATGCAGAATTCAAATCCTGATCCAGGTGCCTTGGTAATTAACAATATTGATTTTGGAGCAGGTAAAATCTATTTTATTAATTCTATGGCAGCTAATGATCCTGTATCTACTTTGCAAATTTGGAATATTATTAATAGTAAATATTTCCCAAAAAATTATTGTACAATCTATTTAAACTGTAGAGAAGATAGGCGAAGTAGAACCATTCAACTATTAGAAGTGATTTATAAGAAGATCAAGCCCAAACAAGCAATAATTAGAGGAAAAAAAATAGAAGCTTTAGTAGATAAAATGGTAAGTTTTTCTCCTGAGACTTCTACAACAATAGTTCAAGAAAATGAACCAATTCAATTTTCAATAGATAAATTTAAAAAGCTTTCATCTGATTCAGTCTTGTTTGCAATTGGCAATCAGGTAGGGTTTGGTCAAAATTTAGTTAATGCTTTAACAGAGTTTAAAATTAATGACTGAAGTTACAATTGGTTTAGGAATTGCATTGAGCTTGATACTTTCTGAGACTCTGGGAGTAACTGCAGGAGGTGTTATTGTTCCTGGATATATTGCTATGCATTTACATAATCCAGATCAAATCATCATGACATTTATAGCTTCGATAATTGTAATTATTTTAATTCGAATGCTTGGGAAGTTTGTATTTATTTATGGTAAAAGACGATTAGTCCTAACTTTATTACTTGGTTTTATCATTGGATATATTTCACGAAACTATTTTTATTCACCAATAGATTCCTTTTCATATGAAGTGATTGGAAATATTATCCCAGGTTTAATTGCAAGTTGGATGGATAGACAAGGTATCGTAAGAACAATATCTGCAGTTATAATTACTTCAGTTTTAGTAAAATTAACTATTATGGTATTATCAGGGGGTATTATTTATGTCTGATAAACCATTTAAACCTGTAATTCAAAAGACACAGACACTCGTCTTGCTTGCGATTCTTTCTGTTGCTTTATATACAGCTGCTTATTTATCAAGAAAAGAATTTGTTTCCACAACTTATGAGACAAAGACAATAGCAGCAATGAAGATGCAAGAATCAATGGGTATGTTAAAAGATGTTCGAATGGAAAAAGGGATATTTATAGATCAAGAAAATGATCCAAATGAAACAGGACTTGTTGGTTCTCAATTTAGTTTAATAACAACAGATGAAGGTGATTTAGATGCAAAATTAACTACGCTGGATCCAAATTTTGCCGCAGCAATGGTAGAGCTATTGAATCAAGCAAAATTAGAAAGAGGCGATACAATTGCGGTAATGTTGACTGGTTCTATGCCAGGCGCTAATATGGCAATGTTAATTGCATGTAAGGTTATGGATATTTATCCAATTATTATTTCATCTATAGGGGCTTCGCAATGGGGTGCAAATGATCCAGATATGACTTGGTTAGACATGGAAAGAATTTTATTCAGTAACAGATATATTTCCGCTCGATCAATTGCCGCATCAATAGGAGGAAGGAACGATCAAGGCAGGTTGTTGAGCCCAAAAGGTAGAGAATTAATTCGTAATAATATTAATAAGAATGGATTGCCTTTGATATCTGGTAGAGGTTTAGAACATAACATTGATCAAAGGATGAAGTTTTTTGGTAATATTAATTATAAAGCAGTAGTAAATATTGGAGGAGGGGTTGCTAGTTTAGGTACTAGTTTTAACTTAAGATTGTTAAAACCTGGAATTGTATTTAGAAAAGATATTGAAAAGATTACTAGTGGAGATGGTATTGATGGCGCTATTGTAAGATTTTCTAGAAAAGATATTCCTCTTATACATATTCTTAATATTGAAAAATTAACAAATGAACTTGGTATCGATTATGCACCTATTCCACTACCAGAAATTGGATCAGGTTCACTGTATGCTATTGAAAAATACGATATAAAGATATCGATAATTAGTTTACTTATTTTATCAATTTCTGTAGTAGTTACAGGATGGAAGAGCAAACAACAGATTAAACAAATAATGACTAATGATGACCCAGAAAGTATTATTTAAAATTTTATTTTTAGCCTGTTTTTTATCGGAAGGTTTTTCTGAACTTTTAAAACCAAGCATTGGCGGAGAAAAAAAAGAAATACTAAAGATTTCGGATAAAAGAAGGATGTATACCTTGTTAACGGAAGATTCATTAGTATATCAAATATATGGTCCTGCTAGATTAGAATTGATTGCTAGATACCCATCAAATAAAAAGACTAAGAAGAGTCAAAAATTTTCGTATCAATTATTGATAAATGATGAAGATCCATTAACTGTAAATCATAGATACAAAATTCAAAAATCTATCCGATCTGTTCAACATCCAAATCATTATTATACTTATTCAGGTAATTATTTTTTTAATCTTTCTAAAGGAAGTCATCGAATTGTGTTAAAACCTTTTGAAAATAATAAGTATCCAGTATTAGTTCGGTTGCTAAAAAAGGATTTCGAAAAACTAAATAAGAACAGAAGTGAATTGATACCTATGGTGTATCAATCAAGCCAAATAGTGATAGTAGACGGAAAACCTATTTCTTACTATGAGTTAAAAAACAACCGACCTTTACAGCTGGATTTAAATGGACCCAAAAAAATTCGAGTTCTTTCTCGTTTGATTTTTGACGAATATATGGGATCTAATGATACTTATCGTATAAGAGTTAAAAATGGAAATAAAGTTATTGGAACATATATTTTTTCATCTGAAAGATCCTCGACTTCTTACATCGTGGATATTAATGATAAAGTACCAGGTAAATGGAGGACTTGTGAAATAGATATCCCTAGCGGGAAACAGGTGATCACTGTTGAGATTGTTGATAAGAGTAAAAATGTTTTAGCTAGATTTCAAGAGTATAAATGAAAATTATAGCAATAGTAATTATTTCTTTATTAAATGGTCAGAATCTTTTGGACTATTTAAAGGGTCCTATTACAATGAGGGTAGGATTAATAAACGGATATGATGATAATGTATTACGTTTTTCTGATATAGAAAAACACCAGGCGTCTACAAATAAATATATCATGGGGGGATCAAATGCTTTTGATTCTCATTTTTCAAGATTGCACTTCATTGGTGAGAAAAGAATCAAATTAGCAAGTACTGGTAAATATATTAATTTCTATTCAAAGTTCAATATTTCAAATTATTCGAACAATGTAAATCGTCAGCATTGGAGTGGGATAATTAAAAGTACATATAGATGGGGATCCTATAAGAAATTATCTTATTTAATACGACACTTAAACAGTTATTATATTCGACACTACATTGATCGTGATATATCAAATAATGAGTTAATGCCATGTAGTTTTAGCGATAGAGAGCAGATAGTAGAAACTACTTATCCAGTTAAACGTGGTCAATGGATCACTTTACAGCTGAGTTATAACCAGCGTTATTATGATAAACCTTTTACCGAATTTGATTTAGATATCTTATCATCCTATTTTAAAATAAGTAGAAAGATAGATGATTTTGGAACTATAGCAATTGCATTTAAATATGGGGAAGCTACAAATACAACTTTTGGTAATACAGCAAAAGCGAGCTATTTGGACCGCTCATATAATAATTTTGAATGGTATATACCTTTAACTTATAATACAAAAACACGCCTAATTAATAAAATTGGTATTTCTATTAGAAGAGATTTCAGAAACTATATTGCAGAATCAGCTGGAGACCCATTGCATAGTGGTCGGAATCATAAAGATAGTAAATTTAATTTTTGGGCAGAGCGTAAAATCAATGAAAGTTTTTTAATTAAAACTTCATTACGATATCGTAATCGTAAAACAGAATCTCAATTTAATTGGGTTTCAGAATTAAAGACGTTTCATCAATGGCAAGCTTGGATATCTATTGAGTGGAAGATGATCTATGATCGTTATTAATATGAGAATGAAAAATTATTTTTATATACTACCTATCTTTTTAGCATTTAGCTGTATGCAGCCTAATGAGGAGAACTTGTGGAAGCTTAATAATATATCAATAATTGATACGGAGGGATATTGTCGAGATGTTTATGTCTCAGGTGATTCAGTTTTTGTTGCTGCAGGGCAAGCTGGAATACAACTTTGGGATATCTCTACTATTACATCTCCTTCATTAATATGGAAAAAATCATTGTCAGATCTTGGTGTTAGTAAAGAAATATCTCAGGTAGTATATAAATCATCAATTAAACAACTATTTGCTCTTGAAAGTAATGAGCGTCCAATACATATTGATTTGTCTACACCTGACTCGATAAACATTTTGGGACAATTTTCAAGTGAGAAGACTAAAGAAATCCGCGTTATTACAAATAATAAAAATAAATTTTCCGTGTTTGCTGCTGATAATGATGATGGATTGAAACTTAGTACATTTGAATTTGATTCACTTTATAATCTTTGGTTTAATGTTTCAGGAATTGAAGTACCTACATTAGGAAACCCCAACGGTATCGATATTTTCTCAGATCTAATCATTTTAACTTTAGATCAGCTTGGCATACAAGTATTTCAAAATAACGACAATACCGTAGATGGTATGTTTCATAGAGATCTTCCAGGTAATTCAAGAGCGGTCACTATGGTAGATGAAAATGGAGTTTATGTAGCCTGTGAGGAGCAAGGAGCCTTTAAGTTAGAAATAAATAACTCTGAAATCTCTCCAGTAACTATACAATTTGGAGAAGATCTCTATGTGACACACGTAACAGTATTTGGTAATCAAATAGCCTTATCTTGTGCAGCAAATGGTATATCTTTATATGAGAGAATTAGTGATAATGATATTCAATCTAGAGGAATTCACAGTGTTGGTTATGTTTATCATGCTGAGTTTTATAATAATTATCTTTTTACAGCTAGTAGAGAAGGATTGCAGATCTTTCAAATCGATTAATAAGGGACAAATATGAAAATCTTTAGTACACTTTTTATAGTTTCATCTTTAGTTGGGCAGGAAATGATATGGCAGGAAAATGGAGTTCCAATACGTCAAGGAGTTCACATTGAATGGCAACGTACTCTATGTTCAGCTGAGCCAGGAAATATGATATTTGTTTGGTCCGATACGCGTTATGGTAGTAGAAACGTATTTGCTCAAAAAGTTGATTCATCTGGTTCTTTATTATGGGGAAATAGTGGTACTGCAGTAACTAATCTACCTGGTAGACAAGAAGATCCAGTTGCCATAACTGATGGAAGCGGTGGAGCATTTATTTCATGGGTTGATTATCGTTTTGATGAAGAAGGTGATATTTATATACAACATATTGATAATCAAGGAAATAGAATGATGGATGATGGTGGAGCAGCGCTAGCAAGAATAGATGGAAGACATCTAACAATAAATATGTGTACAGATAGCCTTGGTGGTGTATTTGTTACATGGCAAGATAAAAGAAATTTACTTGATGATGATATTTATGGAACACACGTATCATCTAGTTATGAAATTATTTCTCCCTCAAGTGGCGTCCCAATAATTCAGATGAATGGAAATCAAGGAGCAAAAAGCTTAGAATATGCTGGAAATAATGAAGCGACTATAATATGGTCAGATACTCGAAGTGGGAGTGGAAATGACATATATTGTCAAAAAATAAATATGAATATGGAGAAAATATTTGATGAAGTAGGATTAGCTGTATCTACAACTTCTGATCTTGAAACGACGCCAAGAACAACATATATGAAAAATGACACTTCGTTTATTATTTGGCAATCTGGAACGGAGAGTACTGATATATACTATAATCTTTTAACTAGTAACGGATTGGTATTCTCAGAACCCTTACAATTATGTACTTATAGTTCTTCAAAGGCATCACCTCGAGTTAAAAGAAATCAATTAGGACATGTATTCGTTCAGTGGACAGACTATAGAAATGACCTAACGGAAGGCAATCACTATTACCAAAAAATTTCAAATGGAGGAAGTATTATCTGGGATCAAGATGGTGTTCAGTTAGATCAAGAAGGGGACGACCATCATGCGAGATTTTCTCCTGGTATGAATGGAGAAGTATATATTTATTGGGAACGGGGTACTTTTCCTAATGTAGATATAATGTATCAGGCAATTCAATCTGATGGATTATTGCTCTTAGATAGCGCGGAATACATTTCGAATATTAGCGGTTATCAATCAATGCCAAATACTATATCTGATAATAATAATGGTTCATTTGTGGTTTTTTCTGACCAGTCAAATGGTAGTATTGATTTAAGGGTTCAGCGAATGAATACAGATATAGTCTCCTTTGAAACAAATGGTCTTATTGCAATGTATGGGCTTGATGGTGATATTGAATATCCAATGTCAAACTATATGAATGACAATGTGCTAATCAATTGGGTAGATGCTCGAAATGGAAAAAAAGTTTTTGGATCAATTGTTGGAGAGGATGGTGTTAATTCATCATTAGTTAATGGACAAGAACTTACACAATTTGATAGTTACACGTTTCAGTTAGAAAATGAACCAGTATCTCTACTGGCTCATAATTATCTGTTTACAGCTGCATTTGATGCACAGAGTGGAGCGAAGTTAATTCGAATCAACAAGTTTAATCTAGAGTTTCAAATGCAATGGCCTGATGAAGGTCTTGTTGTGCATCAAAGTAATGCTGATCAAAGAAAAGTCAAATTATTTGAAACTTATGATGGAATAGGTGTTGTATGGTCTGAGATAAGAGATGAAATAGATTTTGATTTATTTTATCAAAGATTTGATCTTGATGGTCAAATAGAATTTGATAGCACTGGCGTAACTCTTCTTGATGGAATATGGACAGATAATTATGTTGAGGGTATTTATTCTACCCCAGATAGTAGTTTTATTTTGGTTTGGGTTGATGATGTTTGGGGCGCAGGTTCTTTAAAGTTTCAAAAATATAATTTAGATGGAGGTGTTGCAGATGGGTGGCCAAATGATGGTTATACGCTATCGTCGACTGGAGATCCAGAAAAATTAAAGGGTAAAGTTATTAACTCAGTAGATGGAATTTTAGTATCCTGGGAGGAATCATATAATTTTAATAAAAATATCAAAGCAAACATTATCCATTGGGACGGAACATTAGAATGGTCAAATGGATTAGTGTTGACATCTGCAGAAAATGATCAAATTAATTTAGAGTTGGCAATCGATGAATCAAGTCAAACTAGTTTAGTTATTTGGGAAGATTTTCAAAATGGCAATGATTTAAATATTGTTGGTCAATTTATTGATTTATCAAATAAAACTCTTTTAAATGAAAATATAATTATCTGTGATGATGAGGTATATCAGCAGTCACCTGTATTAAAATCTGTAGATGATGGGTATTATCTAATTGCGTGGGAAGATGAAAGAGGATTTTTAAATAATGATCCTGTTCTTTCTGGAGGGTTGGATATTTATGCTCAAGTTGTTCATTATGAAAATGGAAATGTCTACTTGGAAAATGGTATAGCATTATGTCAAGAATATCATGATCAGAAGGGTCCAAAAATTTCTTTAATGAAAGATAATCAAGATAATTCACAAAATTTGTGGTTTGTTCATTGGATTGATATGCGAAGCTCAGGAAAGGCTGACCTTGCAAATTTGTATGGTCAAACAATACGTTTATCTGCACCAATGAACATAGGCATTTCTTATTTACAGCCAAGTTCGTTTGAAATTGGTGCAGCATTTCCTAATCCATTTAATAATTCAATTAGCATTGAGATTAATATAAGCAATCTTGAGCCAATTGAATTTTTAGTAGCAAATGTTTTGGGGGAAGTTGTTTATAATGAAAAAATCATACCACTAAGAGATGGAGTTCATTCATTAACATGGAATGCAAGAAATAATTATGGTCAAGATTTATCTAGTGGTATATATTTTCTTCAATTCAATTCAATAAACTATCAATCAAATAGAAAAATTACTTATCTCAAATAAGATAAGATTTTCTGAATTCTTATGAGATTTTTATTTAGGAACCTGATATTAATATACGCTTTATTTATTTCAATTAATGCTCAAGCATTAGATGATCGTTATCATTCATTTGTAGAGATACAAAATTTCCTTGATTCCTTGTCACAAGTATCTGATTATAATTCTGAGTATAAACTTTATCAGCTTGGATATAGTGGAGAGGAAGAATTGCCTATTTATGCAGTAAAGATTTCAGATAATGTTGATTTTAAAGAAGATGAGCCTAGAGTATTATTTGTTGGACAATTACATGCAGAAGAAATATTAGGTGTAGAAGCAGTTTTAGAAATGATATTGCTTATGCTTGATCCACCGCCAGAGGAAATCCAGCATATGAATATTCTAAAACAAAATATTGAGACTTGGATCATACCTACTCTTAACCCTGAAGGCCTCAATGTGGTTCATGATGGTCTTGATGTTAGTTTTAGGAAAAACAAAACTGACTTTTCACCTCAAGGTCCTTGGCCCAACAATTTTTTTGATTATGATTCTTCGATTGGAGAAGATATTGATGGAGTTGATTTGAATAGGAATTTTGATTTTAACTGGGTATTTGGTGACACATTTATGGAGCCTGATCCTAGTGATTATGCTGCTCACTATGACTATTACAGAGGTTTATATCCATGGTCGGAATCAGAAATTAGGATGTTAAGAGACCTTGCAATAGAAAATGATTTTCTTTTTTCTATTATTTGGCATAGCGCACGTTCAGGAAGATTTTCTGAAAAAGTATTTAGTTCTTGGAAGTGGGATGGAGATAAAAAAACTCCTGATGATGCATCAATTAAACTGATTGGTGATCAAGTCGCAGAATTGTTGATTAAAGAAAATAGTTCGGAAAGTTATCAGTCAAGTTATAGCTCATCTAGACGAGGGAATGCACATGACTGGTTTTATTCTGCCACGGGGACATTTCAATATCTTATTGAATGCGGGACTTCAAATTTGCAACCTGATAGCTTACTAATTGAAGATACAGTTGATCGATTAATTCCTGGGATGCTGTTTTTATTAGATAGATCAATTGGATATAATACAGATGCTTCTCAAATAACTGGTATAATATCAGATGGAGAAAGTGGAGCACCATTGGAAGATGTAGCTGTTGTAATTGAGGAACTCCATTCTGGAGTACAAAAGCCCCGTAAGAGCGATGAATTTGGCCGCTATCGTAGAATACTCGAACCAGGAACATATAACCTTACCTATAGAAAAAACGGTTATTATCCATTGAATTTTACCGTTACTGCTAATCCAAGTTCTCCAACAATACAAAATGTTACTATGACACGTATCCCAATAAAGAGCATTGAAATAAATATTTCTTCTTTTCAGTATCCAGTTGTCTTGGAAGAAAATCCGTTCTTAATTATAGAAAACTCAAATATGTCAGACACGATTCAAATGGGTTTTTCACATAGTCAGATTGTTGAAGTTCCGCTGGGAGATTGGAAATTTACTTTATATTGGGATTTTCTTATTCCTTGGAGTGAAAATGTCGTTGTTAATACTGACATGGAATTATATATAGAAATGCAGGAACCAATGTGGGTTCAAAATTTATTTGGTTTTCCTATACTAGATAACTCGTCATTTGAGATTATTGATGGACCGTGGATTTTTGATAATAATATGATTCGATCCCAAAGTGAATTATTTTATACCAATGCAGATTCTCTAGATTCTATTTTCATTCTTGAATCCGTATTATACTCTTTGCCTGAGCCTGCCGATATGGTAGTTTTAAGAATAGATCATCAGTGGGAATTAGAGTGGGATATTGATTCTATCAAAATTTCACTTATGGATTCATCAAATATACTTACTCAAATGTCTCTCACAGGTCATCACTGGGAACAAAGCGCCAGACATAGATTGGTTGCGATAGATACTAACGGCATAAATAATATTAAAGTGAAACTTGAAATGAAAAGGGATATAACAATTAATTATAGAGGATATAATGTTTACGATATTAAACTCTTTGCGGGAAACAGTTCTACGCTTAGTTCTATTATTGGACAATCTCCTATAGACCAATATTCTTCAGAAGTTTTGGTAAGTGAAATTTATCCTAATCCATCGACTGGGATGATAAATATTGATATTGCTAACAATTCTTATCCATCTTCGGTTGTTGTATATAATTTACTTGGGCAAGAGGTTTTTGCTGGGGAAATTCTTCCCCAATATAATCAAAAGAAAATTTGGCGGTATAATTTTTTAAATGATTATCAACGAAAGCCTGTGTCTGGAGTATATTTTATTAAAATTGTTTCTCAAAATGAAACATTCTATAGAAAATGCATATTGTTAAAGCCATAATATTATTTACCTCTTTATTATTTGCAAACGAGGGCTCATTCAGAGGAAAGAGTTTAAATGAAATTATAGATGGTAAAATTCCTGTATCGTATTCCCATTTTATTTCAGAACAGTATAATATTCCTATAAGTCAGCTTAACCCTCAACGTGGATCATATTTGATTATAAGTCCAGATAATATGATTGATCATCTTGGTGATTTTGTTTCATTCAAAAAATCGCAAGGCTTTTATGTTTATACTGAAGCCCTTTCTAATATAGGATCAACTGCAGAGGAAATTAAGCAACTGATAGAGGAAACTCTTCTAGAAGATCCTATGTTAGAATATGTATTATTGATTGGAGATGTGGATGGTGTTGCTACAATGCCTTCATTCTATTATGGCCCTGAAAACGATGTGACGGATCAGAAGTATACTCATATCTTAGGAGATGATTTTTTTCCAGATGTTTTTATTGGTCGATTTTCAATTGATTCTATTTCTGAACTTATTGTTATGATTCGAAAAACGATTAACTATCATCGTCAACCATTATCTACAAATAGTGAGTGGCTAGACAGAGCTTTAGTCGTTGCTGGAAATTATAGTAATACAGTACCAATTCCGATAACGCCAAAATGGACATCCTATTGGGTGCGAGATGTTTTATATGATAATGGATATGCTTTAGTAGATACTGTATTCTATCCTCCAATACAACAAGGAGCATCACTCATTCAAAGTTATATTAATAATGGGGTAGGTATTGTTAATTATAGAGGTTGGGGGGATGCAAATGGTTGGCATTATCCTGAATTCCACGTTGGAGATGTCGTCGCACTTAATAACGGTTGGATGACGCCAGTATTTACTAGTTTTGTTTGCAATTCAAATGATTTTGCAAATAATGTTGACCCATGCCTTGGAGAAGCATTAGTTCGAGCAGGAACACCTTCAAATCCCAAAGGTGGAATAGCTATAGTTGGTCCTTCGGATTTATACACCAGTACAAAATTTAATAATGTTATTAATGCATATATGATTGATGCAATGTTTGATGATGATATAGTAGAACTAGCCCCAGCTATGAATGCTGGCCTAATGGGCTTAACTAGAGAGTTTCCGAATCTAGATGGAGTGGAGGAAGCACAAGAGTTTTATTTCCATGTTTATAATATTGTTGGTGATCCTTCTGTATCCATGTATCTAACAAGGCCAAGTGAATTTTCTATTATTGCTGATCAATGTTTTAATAATGATGGTTATGTAGAATTATTAATAAACAACTTAGAAGGAGATCCTGTCCAAGATGCAATAATATCTATAATGGTTAGTGATAGTATTTTATTTAAAGGTAAAAGTGATATGGATGGGAAAGTTCGAGCATCAATTAATTTGCAAAATATTTCAACAATAGATATTTATGCTAATAAAAATGGTTTTATTCAAGGTTACTTGGAATTAGAGGTAAGTGATGATCAATCGGATTTAGTTCTAGTTGGCTATGAATTAGATCAATTAAATGATAATCTTTTGGAGATAGGAAAGATTTCTAATATTTACCCCATTTTTAAAAATCAAGGAAATTCTACTACTATATCAATGAATGGCCAAATCAATATTCCACTAGTAGAAAATT
>CEUQ01189383.1_pt1 | contig 16401 bp, 13 predicted proteins | sample 361491 | NCBI WGS metagenome assembly CEUQ01 (sample SAMEA2622796, study PRJEB7988) | marine metagenome | biome: marine biome (ENVO:00000447); feature: marine epipelagic mixed layer (ENVO:xxxxxxxxx); material: "saline water (ENVO:00002010), including plankton (ENVO:xxxxxxxx)" | depth 120 m | reverse complement strand
GCTGCTGCGGCGTTGTTGCTGGTGGTAGTGGCAGGAATTCCAACGGCGTATTTCACCTTGCGGGGACATGGCGATGGATCGGACAGATCGAACGAATTGACTCAGTCAAGTGAGGTAGTTCGATGAGGATGCCGTGGAATCGTAAGCGATCGGATGATTCATTGCCGCGTGCTGAAAACCGGCCAGGGGCACAAACTGAATCTCCGCAGCTATCGGAAGAGACGGGAGTCATTCACCTACAGGGAGTTGAGTGTCGATATCCGGGAGCCGAGTCACCGGCGATAAAGGATTTCAATCTCCTCATTCATCCGGGAGAGTTTGTGAGCATTCTTGGTCGGAGTGGTGCAGGTAAAACAACCGCGTTACGAGTTGTTGCCGGATTCGAGCAGGTTTCTGCAGGATATGTGCGAGTTGGCGGTCAGCTTGTTGGGTCGTCGTGCGTGCATCTTCCTCCCGACAAACGTCGAGTAGGTCTTGTGTTCCAGGACTACGCTCTATTCCCTCATTTGACCGTGGCGAAGAACGTTGAATTTGGCCTCAAGGATCTACCTGAATCTGAGCGCGCGTCGCGTATTGCTCCTGTTCTGAAAATGGTCGGGATGAGCGGATACGAATCTCGGTACGTTCACGAGTTGTCAGGTGGTCAGCAACAACGAGTTGCAATTGCTCGAGCTTTGGCGCCCGGTCCGGTAGCGCTATTGCTGGACGAGCCGTTTAGCAATTTGGATCGACAATTGAGAGCGGCACTGCGCAGAGATATCAAGCGGATCGTTCACGAATCGGGTGCAACCACGTTACTGGTAACTCATGATAGGGAAGAGGCTTTGGCAACTTCGGATCGTATCGCGGTGATGGGGGAGAACTGTATTGAGCAAATCGGAACTCCCGAGGATGTGTACCAAAATCCCATATCGGCAGCAGTGGCGACATTGATTGGTTCTTGTGAATTGATTCCAGGGGTTTTCCGCGGTGGCGTCGTGGTCACTGAAGCCGGGGTTTTTCCAACCCGAGTTACTGGCGAAAATACAGCTTCCGATGGTCAGCAAGTTCTTGCTTTGATGCGAGCATCTGAGTTGGAAATTGAACCTGCCAGGGATGATCAGTATCGGACGGCGACGGTTGAGTTGCGAGAGTTCGAGGGCGAGTTCAGCGAGTACAGCATACGGTTGAACTCGGGCACGGCACTTCGAGTGCGTCGGCGGGCGAGCGATGACATCGAGGTTGGCAGTAGGGTGCGAACGAAGACACGGGGCGATTCAAAGGTGATTGTTTACCAGGTTTAGTGTGTTTGTTGTCGATTTGTTTTGTGGTTCGATGGGACCCACCCTTTAACTCCCTCCCCTCGAGAGAGGATGTAGCAGCTAACACCCGTCCCCGTCGAAGGTCCCTCTAGTAGGGTCAGGACGTTGGGTATGTGATGTTGGAGCTAGTCGAATTTTTTGATTACGAGGCAGGCGTTTTGTCCGCCGAATCCGAAACTGTTGGAGAGAGCAATATCGATTTTGGCTTCTCTCGCTTCGTTCGGAATGTAATCTAGATCGCACTCAGGATCGGTTTCGGTCTGGTTAATAGTCGGGTGAAGGATGCCGTCGTTGATGCTCTGGATGCAGGCAATTGCTTCGAGAGAGCCGGAAGCTCCGAGGGAGTGACCAACCATTGACTTGGTTGAGCTAATAGGGATGTTGTACGCCTGTTCGCCGAACACCGCTTTGATTGCCCGCGTTTCAGATGCGTCGTTGATCGGAGTCGATGTGCCGTGTGCGTTGATGTAGTCGATGTCGCTGATCGTTACACCGGCGTTTTCGAGAGCTCGGTTCATCGCCTTGGCTGCACCCGAACCTTCGGGGTGAGGCTGAACGAGGTGATAAGCGTCTGAAGAAACGCCCCAACCTCCGATTTCGGCGTAAATTTTTGCGCCGCGTGCCTGAGCGTGTTCGAGGCTTTCGAGGATCAGTACGCCGCTGCCTTCGGCGGGAGCGAATCCGTCACGACCCTTGTCGAACGGTCGGCTTGCTAACGCAGGATCACCATCCCAAGTGGAAAGGGCTCGCATCGTGCTGAATCCACCCATTCCGATCTCGCAAATTCCAGCTTCCGTTCCACCCGTGACAATCACGTTGGCCATACCGCGTCGGATCACTTCGGCAGCTTCACCGATCGACTGGGTGCTGGCGGCACATGCTGTTACGCAGGTGTTTGTGTAGCCAGTGAAGTTGAAGGCGTGAGAAATATTTGCTGATGCCATGTTCACGAGCATCATCGGGATGTAATACGGGCTCATTCGGCTAACGCCGCGTTTTACTCGGATTTCGGCCTGTTGGTCGGTTTCAGGGAGCCCGCCTGAACCGGTACCCATTAGAACGCCGATACGATCGAGGTCCTCGTCATCGAGATTTAGTCCAGAATCTGCGACCGCCTGATAAGCGGCAACTACTGCGAACTGAGAGAAGCGAGCCATTCGTCGGGCTTCTTTGCGGTCCATGTAGTCGGAGGTGTCGAAATCCTGAATTTCGCCTGATACGCGGCACGGGAATCCTTCAGGGCTGACCAGACTGATTTCGCGAATTCCAGATTGCCCAGACTTGAGTCCGGTCCAGAATTCATCGACAGAGTTGCCGAGGCATGTGATTGCACCTAGTCCGGTGACTACAACCCTATTTTGGTTATCGCTGGTCATTGATTGGTTTTCGAAGAATTCCTGTTGTTACGGCCGGGGCGGAAGTTTGATGTCGGGATAAAGCTCGGGTTCGATTCCGTGCTCGATTTCGACAATTTCCGACGCTACAAACAGCGATCCAGCCCCGAGGATTAGATCGCCTTTTGAAGCGATTTTCTTTGCTTGCTCGAGAGCGCTGTGCGTGCTCGAAGAACTAGCGTTGATGGAGATTTTACTCGCGCCCAACGCTTCTGACAGTTCTGAATTGGTGAGAGATTTGGGGTGTCTTGTTTGTGTAGTGATGAAAATCGGGTTTAGAGCGAGTAATTCTCTTGCTACGGCTGCAGGGTCATGGCCTCTAACTACGCTGAGAATCACAATTAATTTACAACGCTTAGGGAAGAGTTTTTCGATGGAGTTTTTGAGAACCCGAGCTGAGGCATCGTTGTGGGCGCCATCGACGAAAATGTTGACGGGGTCGGTCGAGACCAGCTGGTTTCTGGCGTGCCATTCGACCTTGCTGATTCCTGTGGCGGATTTTGCTGGCTGGGACGTTACGCCGACTTTCGAGAGTTGATTGAGGGTGGCGAGTGTTGTTCTGGCGTTGTCGATCTGGTGGTTGCCCAGCATCTTTATATGAACCGGGATTTTTTGTTGATCGATTTGGAAATCAACCTTGACTCCGTTGAGTCCCAGATTCTGTTGATCGTTGATTGAAACTACCGATTCGGATGCCGATAAATCACTGTTGCGTTCTGCTGCTTTGGTTTTGATCACCTCGTTGGCTTCGGGCAACTGAGGTGAAGAGATAACTGGTACTCCGGGTTTGATAATCCCGGCTTTTTCACTAGCGATCTGTGGGATGGTGTCGCCGAGAACTGCCACGTGATCGAGACTGATTGGCGTGATTACCGAGACGAGCGGGGTGATCACGTTCGTTGAGTCGAGTCGTCCCCCGAGTCCAACTTCAATGACGCTAATATCGGCTCCTGCATTGGCGAAGTGATAGAACGCCATTGCGGTTTCGAGCTCGAAAACCGAGACGATGCCGATGTCGCCATCGGCTGTTACTTTTTCGACTGCTGGCCAGAGATTGTTCACCAAAGACGCAAATTCTGCTTCAGAAACCGGGGTGCCATTGATCCGTATTCGCTCGGTGATCTTGTGGATCGAGGGCGACGTGAAAAGTCCGATCTTGTAACCGTTTTCCGCAAGCGCCCAGGCAGTCATTGCGCTCGTACTACCCTTGCCCTTGCTCCCGGCAACATGAACGTACTTCTGCCCGTGATGTGGATTGTCCAGGTAGGAGAGAAGCCGTTCGATTCGCTTCAGATGGAAGTCAGGCGGATCATTGGCACGAGATTTTCGTTCAAAATCGGCCAGAGACAGCAGTTTAGAAACTGCTTTCTGGTATTTGCTGCGAACCGTTGTCGTGGACGACATAAAGATTGATTATCCCGCTGAACGGCTTGGAATGTAAATTTTGCGCCGTGATTTGTATGACTTTGTTCGTGCGGTTGCTAGTATTGATCCACTGTCCCGAATCGCAATCTAAACAGGAATAGGCTCGGCAAATTCGTGAAATACCGCGACCTGATTGAGAACGCTTTGAACGGCCATGGTGCCGATTACTGTGAGATACGGATCGAAGAGACTGACAACTCACGTCTCACGTATCGAGGTAAGTCTCTCGACACGATTGCTCAAACCAGCGGTTTAGGAGGCAATGTAAGGGCCGCAACCAAGGGTGGCTGGGGATTCGCCAGCTTTAACAGTCTTGACGATCTTTCGGCGAAAGTTGCCGATGCTGTGGCGCAGTCTAAAGCGGTCGGCGGATCTAAGACTGAACTGGCAGAGGTTGAGCCGAAAGTCGAAGTTGTTCCAGCGCATGTTGTTGAAGACCCAGCGGAAGTTTCTCTTGATGAGAAAAAACGGCAGATGGATCACTACAACGATCTAGTGTGGTCGGTGACGGGCATCAACAGCGCCGACATTATTTACGGTGATACTTCACGAAAGACGTTCTTTGGCAGTTCGGACGGCTCATACATTGAGCAGCAGCAGGTTCATGTAATTTCTCGAATATCCGCTCAGGCTCGCAATGGTGGAGATGTTGAGCAGGCCGGATTCAGCATTGGATCACAAGGTGATTACGGTCTGGTGAAAGGTCTTGATGACCAGGTGATTGACGCAGCCAAACGAGCGGTTGGATTGCTTGATGCTGAAGCTCTTGAAGGTGGAGAGCGGACGGTAATTCTTGATCCGGTTCTAGCCGGCGTGTTTGTCCACGAGGCATTTGGTCACCTTTCTGAGGGCGACAACGTTTACGAGAACGACAAACTCAAAGAGATAATGTACATGGGTCGGAAGTTCGGTGGTAAGCATTTGAACTTCACTGACGGTGCAGCGATTCCCGAGTTGCGAGGAAGCTTCAAGTACGACGATGAAGGAACGTCTGCGACTCGAACTGCCCTGGTAAGGGAAGGCGAGTTGGTAGGTCGGCTTCATTCTCGTGAAACCGCCGCAAAATTGGGAGAACAGCCAACCGGGAACGCACGGGCGATCGGATACAACTTCCCTCCGATAGTGCGTATGACGAACACGATTATTGAGCCGGGCGAGGCGACACTGGACGATCTTCTTGAAGGAGTAAAAGAAGGCGTTTACGTTCGCAACTGGTATGGCGGTATGACGCAACATGAGATGTTCACGTTCTCGTCAGGTGAGGCGTACATGATTCGTAATGGCGAGATCCAGGAAGCAGTTCGACCAGTAATGCTGACAGGGAACCTCTTCGAGACGCTCGAAAACCTTGATGGAATCGGTAACGACCTGGGGATGAACCAGGGTGGTGGTTGTGGCAAAGGAGGTCAGTCGCCGCTCCCAGTATCTAACGGTAGCCCGCATATTCGCATCCAGAACTGCCTGATTTCAGGAGCGTGACCTACCTGAATCCGAATCTTCAACTACTTATTCAAAGAGAAGTACATTGAGCGAATCGCTATTAAACGCAGCAGCTTCGAAGTTCGATCAGGCAGAGGTTTACCGGGTTGAATCGGAGAGTCATCCTGTTTCATTCGAGTCGAACAAGCTAAAAGAGATTATGCGCCGTGACACTTCAGGGGTGGCACTGCGGGTAATCGACGAGGGCCGGATCGGTTTTACCTCGACAACCGATGCTGATCGAGAAAGCGAACTCGTGGATCGGGCGGCGGCTTTGGCTCCGTTTGGATCAGAAGCCGAGTTTAGTTTTCCGGAACCGACCGAGTATCCGAGCGTCGATATTGTCGATCCAAAAGTTCCCGAGATATCGCAGCAGTCGATGATCGACACAGGACAGCGTCTAATAGAGGCGTTGCTGGACGAATGGCCTGATTTGCTGTGTGATGCCCGAATTGGCTGGGCGACGGGTCGAGGTCGGATTCTGAATTCGGCTGGAATAGATGTTTCGTATGACCAGACGAGCTACTACTGCTCTCTCGGCGCACAGCTGATCCGCGGTACCGACATGCTGAATGTCTGGGCTGGATACGGATCGAGTCACCATTTTGGTGAGGATGAGCTTGATCGTTTGTTGCAGACGGTTCGACGCTCTCTCAGATGGTCGAAAGAGACAGCACAAGCCGAAGCGAATACAGGCGACTTACCGGTGATATTCACTCCGCGCGGTGTTGGAGCAACTTTGCTTCATCCACTGCTATCCGGGTTCAGTGGCAAGAATGTTGCTAATGGCTCTTCTCCACTCTCTGAAAAATGGGGCGAGAAGATCGTGGATGAGCGAATTTCGATTTACGACAACCCGCTTATTGACGGAGCCAGTGGTAGCCGACCGTTTGATGATGAGGGTGTTGCGAGCCGTAAGCTGGCTCTAATAGACGATGGCATTGCTGGAGGCCCGTTGTTGGATTTGCAAACTGCGGGCCAACTAGGGAAGAATTCTACCGGCGCGGCGGGGCGAGGTCTGGCTAGCACTCCTTCTCCGAGTTCATCTGTTATCGATATTGCCGCGGGTGATACTAACTTCGAAGACATGATTTCAGGAGTTAAGGAAGGTCTGATTGTAGAAGAGCTTCTGGGTGCTGGACAAGGTAACGAGCTTGGTGGGGATTTCCGGGCAAACGTTTCGCTCGGTTACAAGATCGAAAACGGCGAGGTCGTAGGGCGAGTGAAAGACACCATGATTTCTGGAAACGTATACAACGTTCTGTCTCAGGTTGAACACGTTGGCGATTCTTCGGATTGGGTTTTCGGATCAATGCGGTCGCCGGCCTTTCAGGTTCTTGGCGTTGAAGTGGCAGCAAAAGACGAATAGACCGGTTATCAAGATTGGGATTTGCCCTTTAAAGCTAGAATTTACTTATGGGCTTAGATGAATTTCTCAACAAACTGCCAGAAGATGACGACGCTCCTATTAACTACGCCTCGCTCCCCGAGCTTTCGCGACTGACAACTCCGGAAGCGGAGGAGTTTGGCGAGTTGTGGCTGGAGTGGACTTCGGCTCGGGTTCTCGAAATCGTCCAGCGGATGGCTGAGCTCTGTGAAGAGCAATCGGACGTTGAGTTCGAGGTTATCTACAAACAAGGTATAAAACATCCGAACTCTGATGTGCGCGTTGCTTCGCTTAAAGGGTTAGAGGAAACCGATGATCGAGCGCTGGTTCGACCGCTGATCGAAATGATGAAGTCCGATCCTGAAATCGAGGTTCGTGCCGCCGCAGGAATTCCTCTGACGTATCTCGCATCGATGGCCGAGATGGGCAAGTTGACCGAACGGTACAAGAAGATTCTTTTCGACTCTTTGTATTCAGTGCTTGAAGACGAACGCGAAGTGTTGGATGTGAAGTTAAAGGCCCTTGAGGCTGTTTCGGTATTCGGTGGTGATCGGTTGGTCCCATATGTCGACGCTGCTCTTGCTTCGAACGATGCCACAGCGCGGCAAAGCGCACTATTCGCTATGGGTCGGACTTCCGATCCGAAATGGGTCGACAAAGTAGCTGCTGATCTCGAACACGACCTGGTATCGGTTCGGTACGAGGCTACGATGGCCATGGGTGAACTAGGGGATGAGCAACACCTTAAGGCGTTGGAAGCTCCTATGGATGACGCCGATCTCACGGTTCAGTTGGCTGCAATTTCCGCGGTTGAACGTATTGGTGGCGAAATTGCCAAGCGAATGCTTGAGTTGAAACTCGCGAGCCCGGAGCCGCGCGTGGTTGATCTCGTTCAACAGGCACTTCAGATGATGAAGGATGAAGAGGATCTCGACGAGGTTGTGACGCCTGAAATGGCGCGATCAATGTTCGGTGCGAGCGATACGTTACCGGGTATCGACACTGAGGGATATGAGCCCGCCGAAATCGAAGGATGGGCAAACTTGCCGGATCCAAGCCAGGTAGACGATTTCGGAACAGGTGTGACCGAGGAGGCGGAAGAACTGGGGCTGGATCGAGGTGATCCGTTCGATATTGATCTGCCGCCAGAGGATCTCTGGGACCACGAAGAGAATTTTTAGGATCTCGATTGTTGGGTAGGTAGTTGGGTTATCGATTTTCTGAACCAAGTTCAGGTTGGTGTTGGTTTGACCCACACCATAGCCCCCTCCCTGTAAGGAGAGGGGATGAGCGCTAAAGGCGGCGGGCTTGTCGGAAAGCCAGTTGGGCTGCGCCTAGGAGGCTGACATCGTCGCCAAGACGGGTTGCGGTCAGCGGGATTGTTCCACCGTATCCGGGTAACGACCGTTCAATTACCGTTTTCTGGAGCTTTTGCCAGTGACGTTGGAGTCCTTGAACTACCCCTCCGCCGATCACGACGGCTTCCGGGTTGAAAACGTTCATCAGTGCTCCGAGTCCGATACTCACATTTTCGATTGTGAGATCGACCACATCTTGTGCGAGCTGGTCTCCTTCATCTGCTGCATCGAAGACCATTCTTGAAGTGATTTTCTCTTGATCTCCTTCGGCGAGTTCGGCTAGAGCTCCGGAGCCGGTCCAGCGATCACGAGCGATTCGAGCGATTGCGGGTCCTGAAGCGTTGCCTTCGAAACATCCATCACAACCAACGTTGCAGCGGTATGCTCCGGTTCGTACTGATAGGTGCCCGACTTCTCCTGCCCCTCCAGACGCTCCGGTCACCATTTCACTGTTGGCAATGATGCCTCCGCCAACACCCGTGCTAATTGTGACGTAAATGAGATTTTGTGCGCCAACGTGGTCGCCAAACCGAGTTTCAGCAAGAGCCGCAAGGGTGGCGTCGTGACCTACCCAGACATTCATGTTGGTGGAAGCAGAAAGACGCGGCTTCATCGTCTTGTCATGCCATCCGGGCAAGTTGGGAGGGTGGTTGTAAGTTCCGGTTGCGGGTCGAATCGGCCCTGCGGTGGAGACGCCAACACCGACGATGTTCGCCCCTACTGGTGCTGTGGCTTTTGCCGCTTGAAGAAGCTTTGCCAGACGGTCGCTTGTGTCGTCGATCCCACGTTCTGGCTCGGTATTGATCGAACCGCGACCAGTTATCCTGCCTTCGAAATCGACGAGTGCCGCTCGAATATTGGTCCCACCAATGTCGGCGGCGAGTGCGAATTGGATGTTTGATGAAGTCACATTCGAGATGGTAGCAGTCGTTGATCCGCTTGTTGTAGCTCGAGAATACGTTCATCATGGATATATGGCTGATCTAGTCCACAACATAGACCTATCGAATGTTCCTCATCGCCCGGGGCAATCTCCTGATCTTGAGGCAAAGCGGGTGCGTGCCTGGGAGCGGCTCTCTGACGAGGAAAAAGCGTGGGTGCTGGAAGCGTGGGAGTTAACGGCAATGATCCCCACTGCTCCGGCTTTCAGAGAGATGCGGAGCGCAGGCGACCGAGTGCTCTACGTACTTGTTGGAACGGAAGAGAGCCTCACGCCAAACGAGGTTTGCTACCTGATGATTGCCCGGTGGTTCAGGAATGTTGATCCGGCGACGGCACGGGCGAAGATGGCGCAGCTGGTTAGCCAGGGACTGGCTCGCTACACTGGAGTTGGGCGAACTATTGCCACTGAACCCGGTTTGGAGCGACTCGAAAAGATGGCTCAGCAGGGCCAACGTCGGGGAGTCAGCGACGAGGGTCGCCGCAGCGATCATCGGACTTCTACTTCAATGACGAGGGCCGTTGATCGTGGAGAATCGAGCAAATCACGGTTCGGTGATCGCTCTGCACCACAAGGTCGATTCAGGAAAGAGATTCTGGACGACGAGCGTCCGCAACGACGTCCCTAAGGCAATGACCGGTCGAGACGCCGTTAGATTTATCCCCTACTACTCGCGATAGTCTTCACCGTTGTCCTGTGGGGCGTAACCGATTGTATTCTTAGCGTGATCGGTGTCCCAGAATCTCCAAGTATTGTCGGAAACTCCGTAGAAAATTTCGAATCCGAGCGGCTGTGTGAGGCATTGAGTTACGAGCTGAGCTAGATCGCGGTGACTGAGCCATGTTGCCAGAGTTCTAACTGAACCTTTCGGGCTGTTTTGGGCGTTGACCGTTCCGATTCGCAGGCACGCAACTTCCAGGCCGAAGTGCTCGTGGTAGTAGCGTCCGGTGGCCTCTCCAAAAGCTTTGCTTACACCGTAGTCGGAGTCGGGTCGAATAGCAGCTGTGTGGTCGACCATAGCGTAACCGCCCGGGTCGAGTCCTTCGTAGTCTCCGACACGGATTCGACTGTACGGCTCGTCCATTTCGAAGTTTCCAACTGCGTGGTTTGAGCTGGCGAAAATGACTCGCTTTACCCTATGCTGGCGTGCGGCTTCGTACACATTATGGGTCGCAGAAATATTGTTTTTCAGGACATCAGGCCAGGGAGTTTCGACCGGCGCGTTGGCTGCAAGATGAACCACCGCATCGACGCCATCGAACGCTTTCGACATTGCTTCATAGTCCGAACCGTCCGCAATAGTTGTCGGAACATCTGGAGCGTTGTCTGATTCACGGGCGTCGAGGCCGAAGATGTCGAACTGGTCGGTCAGCGCGTTTACTAGCATCGAACCGATGAGTCCTGAGGAGCCGGTAATTAGTACTTTCAATTTGATTTCCTCTGGCGAGTGGCGGGGTGAAATTTTCGACTGAGGAATGATACTTGCCGGATGAGAGTTGGTGTTTAGATGGCAGTTGGGAGGGCACTGCTATATCGAAATCATGGGCTGGAAGCTCTCGAATGGGGCGATGCCGTGAGAGTGGATTAGTTGGACGAAGCGGCGATATTTAACTAACCACAACTGATCTGAACATGTAGTTCGAATTGATGAAATCTGCCGGAGCGCTTTTTTAGTATGAGTTGGTGCACTCTGGAGATTTTGTAAGAGACTTTGCGTTGATCATGGTCGCGGCAGCCGCTTCCCTGGTTCTGTTCCGCTTGATCCGCCAGCCTCCGATCCTCGGATACCTCCTTGCAGGAGTTCTTGTAGGTCCATTTGCCCTTCAAGGTCGATTCGTCTCCGACACCGAGACGGTTTCACTGGTTGCGGAGGTTGGTCTTGTCGCCTTGCTGTTTGCCATCGGAGTTGAGTTCGGATGGGAACGAATTCGCAAAGTTGGCTTCCGAGTTGTCGTAATTGGTGCCATAGAGATCACAGCGATGATCTCACTCGGATACTTTATCGGCAAGGCACTCGGTTGGACATCCACTACTTCGATTTATCTCGGCGCTGCTCTCGCGTTTTCAAGTTCAGCCGTGTTGGTTGGGATGTTGCGAACCAACAGGCAGTTGATGTCGTTGCGCGGTCAGCTTGTCGTTGGCATTTTGGTGGTTGAGGATTTTGTAGCCGTCGTGCTTCTCGCAGTGTTTGCCGGGTATGCAAGCCAGAACACCGGTGAAGCATTAATGGTTTGGCCTATGGTAATGAAGATGGCCGTATTTGCCATTGGCGCCCTTGTTTTCGGAACGTTGCTGGCGCCGCGTCTGATGGATTTGCTTGACCGATTGAAGTCACGCGAAACGCTATTGATCGGTAGCCTAGGATTGTGTTTTGGTGTCGGACTACTCGCACGAGAGATGGGATTATCGGCAGGTGCGGGAGCGTTCTTGATTGGGACTGTTCTTGGCGACACGAAGCACCGAGACCAGGTGACTAGGCTCATCACTCCCGTAAGAGATTTGTTTGCTGCGCTTTTCTTTGTCTCGATTGGCATGTTGGTGAATATGGCCGAAGTTCCAGAATATTTTGCGACCGCACTGATCGTGACCGGCGTTTTAATTGCTGGAAAAGTTCTAGCTGCCACGGTTGGAACGTTCCTCACGGGGCATGACGGTGAGACGGCGCTTAAGGTCGGAACATCTATGCCGCAACCAGGTGAGTTTTCGCTGGCAATCGCTCGCTCGGGAAGTGAGCACGCAACTGTAGGTGCGCAGTTATACCCGGTGGTGACGATCAGCACACTGTTGTCGTCGTTCATTTACCCGCTCGTATTTGGTTCACACCAGAAAATTTCATTTTTTGCTGGGAAGATTCTGCCTAGCCGAATGAAACAAGAGGCTGCTGCAATGTCAGTCTCTATAGCGTCGGCACGTCGCGCCATGGCCCCTACACGACCAACTCCTTACAGTCTTGTGATCGGTGCCAGATCCGCAGCGGTGAGTTTCGGAATCATCGGCTTGTTGACTGTGGCGGGGGTGCTGATATCGAATGTGGCTACGGGTCTGGCGTCGGATCTTGGTGTTCCCGAAAACCTCGTTGCAGCCGCTGTGCTGGCGGCTGTTGTGACTCTTGTTGTACCAGCAGGGATCGTGCTGTGGCAGGTGCTCACAGAACTGGGGGTAGCGACCCTGCGAAGACTGCTCGTAAAATTTAGCCTGGCAGTTCGGCTGCAAATGGCTGACGTAATGATGACGGCGATTATCGGCTTGCTCATGATGGTTGCAGGTGCCTGGTTGGTGACCCAGCTCTTTCAAGTCATGCCGGTTGATGACCTGACTTCGCCCATTCCGGCACTAGTGATGGCTTTGAGCGTGGCGGCGACCGCTACCCTAGCTATGAAGATACACTCGCAAATGGACAGGACATTCCGCAGGACGCTTCTCGGAGATAGTTCCTCTGATCATGACGGATCAGGAACCGACGCTGATTAGGCTGCCATCTCACCCAATTATTTCATATCGCATGGATTGGGCTTGCCAGATGACAGCAATTTGATCTTGTTTTCGGAATATACTTCCCATCTCAAATCGAATAATTAGCTCGCGAGCAAATCGGAAAAAATGCCAACTCACGTATCTGACGAAATACTTGATCGCTTCCGGAAGGTGACTTCCGCTACGGCTTACAGTGCTGTGTGGCGTTTGGCTCCGCCTGATGGTCAGGAGTGGTTTGCTTCGGCCAATTACCAGTTGTGTTTGATGCGCGGTATCAAGGCGTTCACACCGGGTAAGATTCTGGTGGGACGGGCGCAAACGTTACGCTACGTACCGGCGAGGCCTGATCTTCTGAAGGAGACTCGTAGAGGCGGTGACTCGGCTGAATACAGGGCGATGGCGAAATGTGGTCCCGACGATGTTCTGGTGGTCGAGGCGCACACGTTTGACGAATACTCGTGCACGATGGGTAACATGAAGACGCGTCATCTTTGGCACAACAAAGCGCAAGGATTGATCACTGACGGTGCTATTCGTGATTTGAACATGATTTCCGAAGAGTATGACCTTGCGGTGTTTGCAAAGAATCGATCACCGGCGGGGAACTTACCGTTTCTAGAATCGTTCGAAGAGGGCGGCTATATCAACGTTGGTGGCGTACTTGTAATGCCGGGTGACGTGATAGTTGCTGATGACGACGGTGTGGTTGTCGTTCCTTCAGATCGTGCCGAGGAAGTTATCGACTGGATCGAGGAACAAGAGGAAGCTGAAGAGTTTGTCATAGGTTTGATAGATTCAGAGCAGGTACCTCCTGGGACTTACTATCCGATTTCGGAGGAAACTAAGGATCGGTTCCGGGAGTGGAAGAAATCTCAGGATTGAGCTCAGCTAACGGGTGAACCAAATGTTTGGCGAGTGTTTGTCCAAAACCTGAATCCCTGATTCAGTTAGGCGTTCTTGCGGACCTTACATTGCTCGACAAACTCTCTTTTGACATACACTTCGCCATCGTGATTGAAACTTTCGCGGTGGCGTTGTTGGTTAACGCCCCTAGTTGCCAGGAGATTTGTACGGATGCGCATCGGGATTATGGGAGCTGGCGGGATCGGCAGCGTTGTTGGCGGACTGTTGTCTAATGCGGGTCACGACATTACATTGATCGACCAGTGGCCAGAACACGTCGAAAAGATCAAGTCAGACGGTCTGATTGTCGAACACCGTGACAGCGAAATCCTTGCCCACCCGAAGGCGATTCATATTCACGAGCTTCAGCTTGAAACTGAGCCGTTCGATGCTGTGTTCATAGCCGTGAAATCTTATGACACTGAGTGGGCGACCACGATGATGCTTCGATACGTCGATCCCGACCGCGGTGTGTTCGTAGATTTCCAGAACGGAATCAACGACGAGCGCATGGCGGAAATCGCCGGAGTAGAGCGGTCACTGGCATGCATCATCACGATCAGCGCAGCTCTATACGAACCGGGTCGTGGCATTAGAACCGACGTCAATTCACCCGGGTTCAAGATTGCAGAGCATGACGGTTCTGACACCGCACGAGCCCGCGAACTGGTCGAGGTGATGAACATTGTCGAGGCCACCGAGTTCTCAGGCGACTTGTGGGGAGAGCGATGGTCGAAGCTCATGGTCAACTGTATGAACAATGCGCTTTCGGGCATTAGCGGACTTGGTACCGCAGAGGTACGGACCGAGGTCGACACTCGCCGGATCGGAATTCAACTCGGCGCTGAAGTCGCACGAGTTGCCAAAGCACATGGTAAGCAGCTTCACGCTGTACTAGGTCTTTCGCCAGAAGCAGTTATTGATGCTGCGGAGGGTCGAAATGTGGAAGAGGTGGAGGCGGCACTTCTCGAAACCGCGCGCAAAGCGGGTTCTGGTGGTGTGCCTTCATTCGGGCAGGATGTTCGAAAAGGTCGACGAACCGAGATCGATTTCCTGAACGGTCACGTTTCTGATCTCGGGAGGCAAGCCCGAGTACCGACACCTTTTAACGACAAGATTGTCGAGATCGTTCACGATCTTGGGATCGAGTTTAAAGGTGAGAAAAAGCACATCCAGCCGTTGGTCGACATGCTGCCATAAGAATGGAACCGAGAGCGACCGGTACAGAGAATTTCTAAATTATGACTTTCAAAATCGCACTTATTGGCTGCGGTGGCATGGGGCGAAGACATGCCCACGGCTACATTGAGCTTCGTAAATATTTCGACACGGTCGAGATGGCAGCGGTATGCGACGTTCACCACGACGTCGCTGCAACCGTTGCTGCTGAAATTGGCGAAGCAACGGGTTCGACTCCCGATATCTACACCGATTTCGACGAAATGCTTGGCGACGCTGACCTTGATGGAATAGCGATCGTTACCAGCACGCCCATGCACCATCGATTCGCCATCAAGGCGATGGAAGCGGGGCTTCACGTTATTACCGAGAAGCCGATGGGGCTTACGCTGAAGGCGTGTCGACAAATGCGTGAGGTTTCGAAAAAAACCGGCATGGTGCTGGCGGTTGCTGAGAACTACCGACGAGATCCGATGAATCGGCTAACACGCGCGCTGATCGAAGCGGGAGCGATCGGAACACCGTATTTCGCACTCGATATTGGAGTGGGTAGCTCGGACGGCGCGGTGATGCACAGCACTGTGTGGCGGGCTAAGAAGGAACAGGCAGGTGGTGCACCACTAGACGCTGGTGTGCACAACGCCGACATGTTGATTTATTTACTCGGTGGTGTCGATTCGGTCTTCGCCGAAATTGCGATAAACGAGAGTCAGCGCAGACTGCGACCAATGAACGAAGTTGCACCGGTTCTTGCCGAGATGTACAACCACCGTCGCGAAGACGGCTACGACACCGGCGACATTGTCGAACAAACAGCGGTAGATACCGCTTTCGCGGTGATTCGCTTTAAGTCGGGGGCAATCGGTCAGTTGATCATGACTGATACTTCGCACGGACAGTCACTTGGTGTATCGACCGTTTCTGGTAGTAGCGGAACTATGTACCGACCGCGCAGTCGTTCCGGTGAATCGCCGAGAATCGTTCGAGGAGACGGCACGGAAATCATGGGTGATGCTTTGCTAGACCTGGTACCAGGTTTCGAACTTGACGACACGTTGTCTACTCTCTGGAATGGCGCCCGTCATATCAGCTCATACGATATGGATTTCCGAGATATCGATTCAAAGATTCTTGCGTACGAGTATCTCGATATGGTGCAGGCAGCAGAATCGGGTCGGCAGCCTGAGGTTGGTCCGCAAGAGGGCATGGATGCTCTAGCTCTTGCGTACGCGCTTATGGAATCGGGCGTGAGTAAAACGCCGGTAACAGTCGAAGATGTTGCCGAAGGTCGTGTCTCTGAGTTCCAGGACGAAGTAGACGACGAGATGGGAATCTAAAGCAGCGAACGCAAAAACACCCTCCCAGCAACAATTCAGAGGGTGTTTTTACTGTAGGAGGTCTATGCAGATTTCGGCGGTATTACCAGTGCCGATCGATGTTACGAAAGAATTGTTTTGTCAGTGAAACGTCCGATCACCGAACGTTTGATTTCACCAGACCCGTGAGTCACCATCACGATGACACTTCCTTCTCGAGTCAGTGCTTCATCGGCAATGACCTT